>JAEEGG010001070.1_pt1 | contig 76311 bp, 77 predicted proteins | sample 9134161 | NCBI WGS metagenome assembly JAEEGG01 (sample SAMN16246543, study PRJNA631951) | gut metagenome | biome: gut microbiome; feature: rumen; material: CR-attached | host: Bos | place: Iran: Karaj | collected 2018-10
GTGGTCGAGCCTGGAGACCTCGTTCCTCTCGACCAGCCTTGAGATGAAGGAACGCTGCCTGCAGGCCACCAATACCTTTGCGATGACGAATATGGGAGAGGCCTTCCTGGAAGGTTTCTATTCAAGCCGGACCAAGAAAGACCTCAAGGCCGGCTTCGACCTGATGCTGTCCAACATCACTGCCGAGAAAGTCATCGAACTGTTCCCGGCCGTGGACAGCATAATGCCTATGCTTCAGGCCTTCAAGGGTCTGCTTGACTGCGAGATGGCCGCTACCACTTCCCTCGACACCGATATGAACATAATATTCCCGACTCTTACGGGAATCGTAAAGATAGACGGCAGGAACCTGTCACTCTCCGAGTCGGAGGATCTTGACAAGCTGCGCAAGTCCCTGAGGTTCAAGGATAGGGATTCAAGTTACATAGACAAGATGTCGGTACGTGGCATTATCAACAACGACCAGCTTGAGATATTCCCGTTCATCTTGGACGTAGACCGTTACACCGTGGCATTGAGCGGAATCCAGCAGTTCGACCAGCACTTCAAATACCATGTGGCCGCAATCAAGTCTCCTGTCCCGTTCAAGTTCGGAGTCAATCTGAAGGGAATATTCTCCGACTGGAAGTGGAAGCTTGCCAAGGCTAAGTTCAAGAGCACGAAGATTCCGCTCTTCGACGACCAGGTGGACGGTGTCCGGGTGAACCTTGTAAATTCTATCCACAACATCTTCGAGAGGGGAGTCGAGAAGGCTATCCAGCAGAACCAGCAGGCCCAGGCCGCTATCGAGTCCAAAAAGGCCGCGGAGAATTATTCTTCAGAGGAGACGGAAGAACTGTCCGAGGCGGAGAAGAAGGAGCTTAATGCTGCAGAGAACAGTGAATCCGAGCCTGCTGAATTGGCGGAATGATAATTTGTGATTATCTTTGCAACCCTTCCTGCGGGCGTGTTGGAATGGTAGACAAGCCAGACTTAGGATCTGGTGGAGAAATCCGTGAGGGTTCGAGTCCCTCCGCCCGTACGATATTCCGTTTCACTCGAGATTATTTATGAACAAGGTTCGGATCACTGCTGTACGCCAGACTGTCTATGAGGATCTGATGGCGGAATATGAGAATCCTATCGAGCACGCTTGTGATGTCAGGGAAGGCCAGGAGTGGATTTCCGTCGATGGGAAGCGCCCCGACGGCCTGTGTCCTTCCGCCTGGTATTCCATGCGTGAGTTCGTGGAATCGCTGGCCAAAGGCGAAGGCAATTTCTATGACGGGTGGATGAAGAACCCGATGAGTGCGATGATAAGCTGCAACGACGGTTTCCGCCCCTTCAGTTTCTATATCGAGGTTGTTTGAATATTCAGGGAATATGAAGCATAAGCTTGTTCTTTTCGATCTGGACGGAACCCTGCTGGACACGCTGGGAGACCTCGCGGAGGCCGTGAACGTGGCCATGGAGTCTAAAGGCTATCCGCTGCACACCATGGAGGAATACAGGGGAATGGTGGGGCACGGCGTCCGTAATCTGGTAACGCAGGCGATGCCTGCCGACCTGCAGCAGGACGAAGCCCTCATAGACTCCTGCCTGGAGATATTCACTAAGCATTACAAGGCCCATATCGCCGACAGGACACGTCCGTATCCCGGTATGCAGGAACTCGTGAAACGCCTCGATGAAGAAGGCGTGAAACTGGCGGTGGCCTCCAACAAGTTCCAGTCCGGAACGGAGACCCTGGTGGAGCAGTTCTTTCCGGGAATACCTTTCGTCGCAGTGCTCGGAAACCGTCCCGGATATCCTCTGAAACCGGACCCGGCAATAGTGGGCGAAGTGCTTCACAGGAGCGTAATAGCCAAAGAAGACGCAGTGATGGTAGGGGATTCCGCAACGGATATGAAAACCGCGCAGAACGGTGGAATAAAAGGAATAGCAGTTTCCTGGGGTTACCGCTCGCTGGCCGGAACGCCCGGGCTCACAGTCGTTTCCTCAGTGGAAGAACTGGAATCTTTCTTATGACCTGACAGGCAGATGAGGGTGGTGATTATCGATCCGATCGGACACCACCACGTCCAGGCTATGTAGTTCCTTCCGAACAATTCCTTCTGGAACATAAGCGGGATCACTATGAGGATTCCAGCGATCAGTGCGGCTATAACGCTTCTCCCGTTGCCGCGTTTCGAGAATATAGCCGTCAGGAACACTCCCAGCATCCCGACATATGCGAAACACATCACACCGGTCGCGAAGTCCACGAGATTCAGTCCGCTGGACTGCTGCATCACGCAGGTGAGTACTGCGAAGGCGGTAAGCATAATTCCCATAAGGGCGGCCATCCAACGCGAAGAATTCATCTGTGTGGTATCATCATTCAGGGCCTTGCCCCGCTTGTTCATGAACGGCAGCCAAAGGTCGGCCACGAAACTGGAAGCCATCGAGTTTATTGCGGAGTTGAAGCTTGAAAGCGCGGCCGCCAGGAGTCCGGTCATCATCAGACCGCGCACTCCAGGAGGAATATGGTTCTTTATATATTGCGGGAATACGTCGCGCGCATCGGAGAAGAACCCTTGGCTCAAGGCTCCGTCCGCGGTAGGATCATGGATATACTTTACCCAGAGCAACAGGCCTATCGAAAGGAATATGAGCACGGTGGGCAGGCTGAGCAACTGCGAAGCCACTAGCGAACGGCCTGCCTTGCGCACGTCCTTGCATGCAAGCTGGCGCTGCACGAACTCCTGGTCGGTGGTGAACTGGGCGATCTTGAATACGGCCACTCCTATCATTCCTCCGAGCACCGTGTATGGCTTTGAGAAGTCCAGGGCAAGGTCCACGACCTGCACCTTGCTCCCGCTTACCCATCCCGTGAGGCTGCCGTCTGCCGCAAGCCCGGGAGTGATTCCCGCCGCCGCCGGCGACTTGACCATCCCTCCGGAGGTGAGTGTCTGCCACACCTCGCTGAAGCTGAGCCCGCCCAGGTCAAAAGCAATTAGGACCAGTCCCACGACTCCAGTGAATATCATCAGGAGGGTCTGGAAAGTATCTATGTACAGCAGCCCCTTTATTCCTCCCATCATAGTGTACAGGGTGGATACCAGCCCAAGGATCAGGATGCTCCATACCATGAACTGGAACTGTATTCCCCCGAAAGCGATGACGCTGATGGCGATTGCGGCAATGAACAGCCGGCTTCCCGAAGTGAACAGCTGCCCCAGGAGGAACATTATCGAGGTGCTCTTCTTGGCTCCGTCTCCGAATCGCCGCCCTATGAATCCGTAGATGGTGATAGTCCTGGCATTGTAAAGCCTCGGGAGAATGAAGGCAGCCACCAGGCATCCACCGAATATGGCTCCAAGAAGGTTAAGAACGTATGTCAGGTTGGTGTTGAAACCAAGCTCGGGAGACCCCACGAAGGTTCCGGCGCTGATCGAAGTGCCCGTTGCAGCTATGGCCACGAGCCATCCCGGCATGGACCTGCCCGCTACGAAATAGTCTTCGATATTCTTGTTCCTCCGGGAGAAGGCGTAACCTATGGTCACTAGAGCCGAGAGGAATACCGCTATTATTATCCAATCAATAAGAGCCATAGCCCGTAAGGTCCACTGTTATCTGTCTTCTGCCTGGTGTCCGGTACGGTCCACCTGATGGTAGAACTGGGTATATGGCACGTCAGTGCGTCCGGCACCCTTCTTCATCAGCTCAACAAGGGCGTCGAAGCGCGAGGTGTAGATGTCTCGAGGAAGTATGCCTTCCTTCGCGCAGATGCTCGCGGCCATTCCGACCACCTCTCCCATCATCGCGCAGGTGCGCATCACACGCACTGAACCGAGGGCGATGTGGGTGACGCTGATGTCGCGTCCCGCCATGAACATATTCGGAATATCAGCACTGTAGAAGCAGCGGTAAGGTATTGCGTACGGATCGATAGGCACGAGCTTCCCGATGGACATCCACTCTTCGCCGGGATACTTGCCGGCATTGCGAGGGTCCGGATAATGCTGGTCGATACGCCAGGTGGTGGTGCAGGTCCCGTCTTCGTGAGGGATTGGCCTGGTGAGGTCCTGCTCACGGAGGATATAGTCCCCGACGATCCGCCTGCTCTCTCGTTTGCCGCTTACGTGGCTTACCCAGGTAAGGTGGGTGCACTCCCAGTCTTCCTTCTTTGCGAGCCTGTTCTTGCAATAGGAGAATGTGCTGTAAGCTACGTACATGCCGTAGTCGCGGATCTTCTCTGCGTCTGCTATCTGGTCGTCGTTCATGCCTACTTCCCAATACCAGTTGGCGCGGTGAACGGGTTCCACGGTCTCCTCGTCCAGACGCAGGCCCCAGTCTAGGCTGTCCGGGAAGGAGCACGGAGTGTTCCAGTCTTCGCAGTACCATTCGATGGACACGCCCATGGTGTAGTCATCCGCCTTTTCCGGAGCAAGGCTTTCGCCGAATTCGCTACGAGCCTCCCGTCCCATCATCGTGCGGGCTCCTGCAAGCACTGCCAGATGGGCGTCGCCGGTGCAGTCGGAGAACAGTCTTCCGTTGATCCTGATGCGGTTCTGCTTCGTCGCTTCGACTGCTTCGACCGCCTTGATGGCACCGCCGTCCTTCTCCACCTTATCGACGGTATAACCGGCAAAGAGCGTGATATTAGGCTCGGCGGCTATGACGTCCCACTTCTTCCAGTCCTGATAGTGATGTGCGCCGCGGGCGTTGCCTATCCTGTCCGGTCCTATCTCGTTGAGGATATATCCCAGGGAAGGATACGGAGGCATGTTTATCTGTCCGCCGAGGCCCACGCGTACCTCGGAAGAATTGTTGCCGCCGAGGATGTAGCGGTCCTGGACAAGGGCAACCTTGCTTCCGAAACGGGCGGCAGCGATTGCTGCGCAGAGCCCGGACATTCCGGCGCCCACTATCACGAAATCGAACGTTCCTTTGTCCTCCACAGGCTCCGGCAGTAACTCGGCCCTCAGGGCCTTGTATTCCTCCAGACTGTTGCCCGGAGTCTCTCCGCTTCGGGTGAGAAGGATTGCATCGCAGCGCCCGTCCAACCCTGTGAGGTCGTGGAGGGCGATCTGGTGCGAGCCTTCTTCGAGCTCATATTCACCACCCTTCTGCCAGTACCAGGCGGCCCTTTCCACCCTGGTGGCACCCTGGCATCCGGTACCGAATTCAGCACTGTCAGGGGTTCCGTCCAGGAGCACCTTGAATATTCCCGGAGTCTTTCCGTCAGACCAGAAGGCCGTCCAGTTCTTGGTCCGCACCCATAGGGTGTATCTTCCTTTCTTTGAGATATTTACAGAAGTGGTTGCGTCTTTTGAGAGCGGAGTCCCGATTCCGTGGGCGAGCAGATAGCTCGAACCCATCTGCAGTACGAACTGCTGCTCTACCGTCCAGTCTCCGAGGTTGTCGAACCTCGTGGCCAGAACCATGATTGTATCAGTCCTGTTCATCAGATAGTGTCATTAGCTTAGTTCCTGCAAAATTAATAAAAAATCAGTCTTTTCGTACGGAACGCAGCAAATACAGTATCGGGAATATTTCAAGACGTCCTACCAGCATTTCTATCATTCCCGTAGCCTTGAGAAGCGTCGGGAAAGCGGAATAATTGGACATAGAGCCTACTTCGCCGAAACCGGGACCGACATTGCCGATGAAGGCGATTGATGCAGTGACCCCTGTGGTGAAGTCAAGTCCGAAAGCGAAGTAGATTGCGGCGAAGACGAACATGAAGACCAGATAGCATATGATGTAGCAGAATGCGTCGCTTATCTGGCCCGGCGGCCGGATACGGCCATCTATTCGGACGACCTGGATCGTGTTCGGTTCAACAGTCAGGGCGACTTTCCTTATGATGCCTTTGGCCGCCAGGATGGCCCGGTCTATCTTGATGCCTCCGGAAGTTGAACCGGAACACCCGCATATCAGCGAGCAGATGATGAGCACCGACATGCAGAGCGGTGGCCATGTCGTGGTATCCTGAGTGGCGAATCCTGTGGTGGTGGATATGGAAGCGACCTGGAAGGAGGCATCTCTCAGCGCAGTACCGAAGGAGGAATACTGACCATTGGCCATGAGGTCGGTGGTAATGATGATTATGGCAAGGCATACCAAAGAGAGGAAGACCTTTATCGTATCGGACTTCCAGATGTAGTTGGGACGGCCTTTGATGTATGCCAGGAACAGGATGCCGAAATTTAGGCCGGCGCTGAGCATCGTGATGATAAGGACAACTTCGGCAGCGGGGTTGGAGTAAAAGGCGATGCTGGTATTCCTGGTGCAGAAACCGCAGGTGCTGCAGGCCGACATTGCGTTGGTCGCGGAATCGAACCACCCCATGCCGGTAAGCCTCAACGATATCATACTGATGAATGTCAGCATGATATAAGTGGTCAACATCCGGTTGGCGAAACTGTTGGTGCGGCTTCCTGCCAAAGCCTCCAAGGCTACATCGGAGATTTCAGAACCGGACAGTACCGATTTGTCCATGCCTCTTGTGAGCATCGAAAACAAGGTGATTATTCCAATCCCTCCTACCCAGGCGGTGGATATGCGCCAGAATTGCAGCCCACGCGGCAGTGCTTCGATATCGTTCAGGATAGATGCCCCTGTTGTAGTAAAGCCGGAGACGCTTTCGAATATGGCATTGATAGGTGTAAACTCCTTGCCGTAGAACAAGAACGGGAACATCCCGAACAGGCAAGCCATGAACCATGCTCCGACGACGATGCTGTTCCCTTCCTTGAATGTCAGCCTGTGGCGGCCTTTCCTTACGAATATGAGCGGATAGAAACCCATGATGCCGGTGAGGAAAGCAGAAAGCAGCAGTGGAATACGGCTGTCGTCTCCCGTAGTAAGGCAGGCGACGATGCCGGATACGGTCATGAGCGCTGCCACAAGAAGGAGGGAGACGCCGATATACCATATGATTACTTTCCAATTCATATCCGTTTTTCCAGCCGCAAAGATATTTTGCCGAAAGTCATTTATCAATACAATTTTGTTTATATTTGCATTGATATTATCAATCGGCACAAGAGGATGACTCTCCAGCAGTTGCGTTATATAATTGCAATAAACGAGTATCGGCACTTCGGTAAAGCTGCAGAAGCCTGCGGCCTTACCCAGTCGACCTTGAGCCTGATGGTGAAGAAGCTGGAAGATGAACTGGATGTGCGCATATTCGACAGGGATGCACATCCGGTGGTTCCTACTGAGATTGGGAGGAAGATCATAGACAGGGCCAAGGTTGTCCTCTACAATGTTTCGCAGATTTCCGAGATGACTCGTTCGGAAAAGGAATCGCTTTCAGGTCCGCTAAAGATTGCTCTCATTTCCACTGTATCACCGGTGCTGACCCCCGGCCTGTACAAATACATCGGAGAACAGCATCCTTCCCTGGCACTGCTGACGGAAGAGATGCTCACGGGCACCATAAAGGACAAACTCAGGAAAGCGGAGGTGGACATGGGCATCATCGCCGGCCCTGTGCAGGATCCTGATTTGCTGGAGATTCCATTGTATCATGAACGTTTCCTTGCCTATGTGTCTCCACAGAATCCTGCTTATTTATAGGAATCCATCAAGATGGAGACCCTTTTCGAGCAGCCGATCTGGATCATTCGCGATGGTCTGCGGCTTATGAATCCGGGAGATTTCAAGGAAGGAGAGATATCTTACGACAGGCTGTTCGAAGGCGGACGCGTCGGTATCCTTATCCAAGTTGTAAATGACAATGGTGGCATAACCATCATTCCGGAGACCCATACTGACCTTATTCTATACAGCCAACAGGGTTGCTTGCGCCCGATAACCGATCCAGTGCCAAGCAGGACCATTTCCCTTGTTGTCCGCAACGATTATATACACGAAGCCAAACTGAACGTAGTGGTGGATGCTGTCAAGCGTATCATTCCCGGAGTCTTGCTGGACAGTGTCATCCGTAAACAGCGACTGAATCTATAAATCATTAATATCCAATAATATGATACTTACAACAACACCTACGGTCGAAGGACGCACGATACGTGAATACAAGGGCGTCGTATTCGGGGAGGTCATCTCCGGCGTGAATTTCTTCCGCGATATCGCGGCGAGCATCAGGGACCTTGTGGGAGGCCGTTCGGGTTCCTACGAAGAGGAACTGATCAACGCTCGCTCGCAGGCGATGGACGAGATGGTCGAACGCGCGGTAAGGCTCGGAGCCGATGCTGTCATAGGCATAGACATCGACTACGAAGTCCTTGGCGAGAAAGGTGGTATGCTGATGGTCACCGCTTCCGGAACAGCTGTCAAACTCGACTGATGGTAAAGGACAAACTGGCTGGGCATCTCGCCATTGCAGCGACATACACCATATTCGGGCTGAACCTGATATTCTGCAAGGATATCGCAAATGCGGAAGCAGTTTCCCCGATAGTGCTTTTCACCCTGAGGGCGGCGGGTGCTTCCGCACTCTTCTGGCTGCTTTCGTTGTTCCTCCCTGGAGAACGTATCGCGAAGGGTGACATGTGGAAGATAGCTTTGGCTTCTTTCACCGGCCTCTTCGTGCCCCAGACCACGTTCCTGTATGCCATCACGATGGCGACCCCTCTCGACACAGGAATACTAGGCACCCTCGGACCTATATTCACCATGTTCTTCGCCTTCCTATTCCTCAAGGAGCCCATCACGTTCAAGAAGGCCGGGGGAGTAGTGATCAGTTTCGTGGGAGTCCTCCTGCTGGTGCTAAATTCCGTGCATCACGGAGGAGCAGCATCGACAACGCCGATGGGCGTGGTTCTGTTGCTGCTCAACAGCATCAGTTTCGCACTCTACCTGGGAGCGTTCAGGCCGCTGATCTCCCGCTACGGCGTGGTGACCTTTATGAAGTGGATGTTCCTCTTCTCCCTGCTGATAGCCCTACCATTCTCTGCCAACGGGCTGATACACACCGACTTCGCGGCCATTCCAGTGGATGTACGCTGGGAGATAGGCTACCTTGTATTCTTCGCCACCTTCGTCGCATATTTCCTCATCCCTTACGGGCAGAAGAGGATACGTCCGACGCTAGTGAGTATGTACACTTACCTTCAGCCGATAATCGCGGCGGTGATCAGCGTCTGGGTAGGGATGGACACCCTTTCCTGGCAGAAGGTCCTTTTTACGGTCCTGATAGTCGGCGGAGTGGTGCTCGTCAGCAAGAGCCGCGCGGCTGCCTTGAAGTAATTGATTGATAATAGGATAAAAAGAATATGACGACCCTTGTCCTGATACTTGTCACCGTCGCGGTCAGTCTCCTGTGCTTCAACGGGACGCTGGATGCCGACGCGCTGAAGTTCAATGCATACGGAATATGGCACCGTGGGCAGTGGCACCGGATGCTTACTTACGGCCTGGTCCACGGCGGCTGGGGACACCTGCTGTTCAACATGCTCACCCTGTACTTTTTCGGGACAGTGGTGGAGCGGTATTTCGCTGCGGCTTTCGGCAGCACCCAGGGAATAGTCCTGTACGTGCTGCTCTACGTCAGCGCCCTGGCCGTCTCGACAGTCGGCGACCTCCTCAAGAACAAGGATAATCCATATTACAGCGCCGTGGGAGCGTCGGGTGCCGTGTCCGCGGTCCTGTTCGCGTCCATCCTCTTCGAGCCGAAGATGGGAATATACATCTACCTGATTCCGATTCCGGTGCCGGGCTACATATTCGCGCCTCTGTACCTCCTCTACTGCTGGTACATGGCGAAGCGGAACATGGACAACATCGGCCACACTGCCCACTTCTGGGGCGCCGTCTACGGCCTCGTCTTCCCCCTCCTCTTCCGCCCCGACATCCTCCAGCACTTCATCAAGCAGCTCGGCGGTTGATTCGTCATGCCCGGCTCCGACCGGGGATCTCTACACCGCGAAACTCTTCGGGAGGCAGATATTCTCCACTCCCCGGGCCGCTGAGAACAGCGGAGCCATCTCCTCATCGCGGAACCCGGCGATCCCGCACCCGATCCTGGTGACATAGAAGAATAGTTCCGGATGCTCCTTCGCGAACTCGATGAACCCGTCCACGTAAGGGGCGATCGTTTCCACACCACCCTGCATCGTCGGGATTGCATAACTCTGGCCCTGGAGCCCGACTCCGCATCCCCATACGGCCCCGAAATGATTGTAGGCGGCCCGTGCCGCACCTCCACCGTGCATCCCTGCCAGGTTGCTCCCGAATACGAATACCTCGTCCGGGCGCAGCTCGCTGATCCTTTCCGGAGTGAACGCCGGCCTCTCGACACCGGCATACACACGCTTTCCCATTGTATCCATAATGCAAAAATAATCAATTCCGGCCGATTTGGCGAGAAGGATGGGGGATTGCCGGTCGACGCCGGCAAGGACAACTGTTTCACATTTTGTGAAGTCAAATTAATACGGGTAAAGGGTTTTCTTGATGCCTTTTTGTACTTTTGAATATTCTACATAATGATATATTAATGCCGAACTCTCCGTCAGGAATCGATGTCAATTTTGACTTCACCTCAGATACCCCGGGTTTCTGGGATGGTCTTGATGCCAAGAGTCCAATGGCCCGGAGGTATCACCAGCTCTTGTGGAGCGGTAATTACAAAGGTTCCTGAAGATAAGCGAAATCAGCGAACGATTGACATCACAAAGGCCGACGGATAGTCCCAGAATACCCTCTGAATTGCGAGGACGACTCCACTTGAGGGAGTGAGTACCACCAGGCAGAAATTCAAGATATGGACCGTTGCGATAGTTAGTAGAGAAAGGATAACTCCAGGGCCAGTGATATCTGTCTGATGAAGCCGTGTCTGTTTCACCCAGCAGCATATGTGGAAGGCGTAAGTAAAGCCAATGAAGGCATCTATGGCCGCAAGGAAAAGAGGGGTAGCTGTCCCTGTCGTGAAACGCCACGGAAGGAGTGCCAGGGTAAAAAGGGGAACACAGTACGGTGAAAGAGTGATTGCGTGATATCCGAACCATCCGTTTGAATAAGAGACATAGCTGTCTTCGCTGTCTACCTTGAAGCGATTGATCTTCCTGAAGAAAAGGATGGCAAACACAAGATGAGTGAACTCGTGAGTGAATTTCATCAGCCACCGGAAATTGTTCCTTAGACGGGGAATCAGGAAGACCGCAAAGAAAGCGACAAAACCGGCTGCCAGATAAAAATGGAGATACAATCTCGCTCTGGACGAGGTTTCCAGCTTGAAGGTTCTGATCAATACGGAAATCGCGATAACCAGCAGTATCGCGAAGACGAGACAAGAGATGACGTATCCTGTCGTTCGGAGTACTTTCTGTATGCCTGATTTCTCTTTCATCCTTACAAAGTTATCCTTTCTTTTTGAATTAACGCATCTTTGTGTTTACCTTTATTATTTGAATGTATTTATATGTGACGTCAGATGACAGGCAAAGAACTCATAAAAGGGATCAAGGAAGATTCCAACGCGGTATGGAGACATCTGTTCTCCTTACCGGCACAAGCTGTCCATAAACAAATCCGGCCATTGATGAAAGAAGTCAGAGACGTTACATTTGATGATGTATTCGAAGAGGCCTGCATCATCTTGATGGAGAACGTCAAGGCCGGGAAGTTGGACGAAAATGAAACTAACCTTGAAGGTTATCTGTATGTCGTATGCAAACGCATCGCACTCCGTCACGCGAATAAGAAGAAGTCTCTCAGTCTTGACCACGACGAGGTCGCTCTTAAGGACGAAGGGATAGAATCCTCTCTGGGGACACCCGAGGAAGAAGCGGCCGATGCAGAGACGGTTAAAGCATTCCTGGACAAGGTGCTGAAGGCAATGCCCTCGAATCAGCGGGCAATCCTGCAATACTACTATTGGGATAAGATGTCAATGTCGGAAATTGCGGCACTCTGCGGATTCAAGAATGAGAACGTCGCCAAAAGCACAAAGAACAGGTATATGGATAAATTCAAGAGTATCGCAAGACAGATGTTGGAGGATGATGAGCTTGCAGAAGCTGCTATTGCCAGGACAATAGAGCGGGCATCACTGAGAAATCAGATCAATGAGTGCCGTCATCTGGAATCTGGAGCGCTCATCGCCTCTGCTTGTAAAGATGGCAAGACGATGCTTTCAGAAAAAGAGATCATTGAAGGGATTCGCAACAACTCCTCAGTGGCCTGGAAGGCCCTGTATGCAACCATCTATGACAAACTAAGACAGGAGATATCGCCTATTTTAGAATAATGGTCTTTTTCGTGTTTACCTATCCTTTATTCTCGCATTTATTGGTGAGGCCCAAAGGAAGGCTAATGTTAAACATTTTAAAAACACGAATATGAAGAAGATCATCGTTATCGCACTCGCGGTCATCGCCGCCATCGCTCTCACTGCTTCCGTAAGCGCATCAGACAGCATTCCTTCGGAAGGGAGGGTATCCTTTGAATCAGCCGCAATGCCTGCGCTGAACTGCACAATGTCTATCGGAAACGTACGAAGCATTTACCGTCTTATTCCGGGCAATATCGAATACATCTGTCGGAAAGAATATGTTGCTGTTCACAACAAGTGCAACACTAAATCACATTTTACGCATGAGGGAGTGGATGTCCGCGTAAAGGAGAATGGCAGAACTGTCACCATTGAATTCCGTTTCTCCGGATATAAGATCGTAGCCAGTGATGTCACTTGGGCAGAACTGGACAATCTGTTCATTGGTCAGGAAAACAGCTAAAGCTATGAAGAAGATTGATCCTCACACCATTCTCTTAATAATAGGCGCCATCCTAGTCACTTTGCTAGTTTTGGCGTCTTGGTTGCTTTGGGGTGGAGTGAGCAACCCAAGGAATCGAAGCAGGATAGGGGAGATCTCAGTACCTAGAGGATATGAAAGAGTGGCTGTTGATTCTGGTAGTTTTGGGGAATTCATCAGGGATTTTCCACTTCAGAAGCGTGGAAGCCATATGAAGTATTATAACGGGAATCTTGCTTACGGCCAGTATTTTGGTTATGCGGTCCTGGATTTGCCGATGCTGGCCAACACAGAACAGTGTGCTGACGCTGTAATGAGGATGCGTGCGGAATACTTATGGAGTAATGGTCAATATGGATCTATTCATTTCCATTCTGTCTCAGGTAAAGACCAGAAATATGGTGGGGATGATGACAGAAAAGCTTTTGAAAAATACCTCCGAAGAGTGTTTGATAATTCGAATACGTCATCACTAAGGCGGGAAATGAAACCGAAGGCAGTTGAAAACATTGCCCCCGGAGATGTCTTTGTATATGAATCACCCGGAACCGGTTCTTATGGCCATGCCGTTTTGGTTGCAGACGTCGCCATAAACAAGAAGACCGGGGAAAAGGCTATAATGCTGGCACAAAGCAGCACTCCGGCTTTGACAATGCACATCATCCGAGATTTCTTTCATCCCATATTATCTCCGTGGGTTGTGTTAGAGGACGCTTCTGATGGATTTTCAATCTCAGGAATTCATTTTGAAATGTCCGATCTGCGATCATGGTATATTATCTAATTAATTCCTATATCTTTGGTAATAACGCGGTAGTGTTCCATCCAGTGTGTCTGGAGTAGGGTCTGCAATTGAAAGAACGCTCAAAGTTACACCATTTTTCATGTTATCCAAGGAGACTGGTACCTTCCGTGGGTTGCTCAGTCTCCTTTTGGCGCTGAACCAACGGGAAAGAGTGTAGCATCTTCCCGTATCCTCTGGATCACCCGCTAATAGGACTCCTTGTCCATTGCTGTCTTGCCCATCAGGACGATGATCGAGACGATGAATTTGGGGAGGTGTCCCTTTGTTACATTGCTTGTGAGGGAGAGTGGCAAACTCTTTCCGGCTGTAAGCGATTGGCGTGCCATTCATCCCGTCTGTCGCCTTGTATCCGGGTACATACCGATGACTGTGTGGCTAATCCATGTGACTGAACCGGTTACTGAGACCATTTCTTGATGCAAAGGTATTTCCTTCACGTGGAGTCATCAAGGGTGAAATGCACCTCCTGAGAAATCTCCACACCTTCGGGTAGTATTTCTCCTCCGGCCCTTGCTTCCTTGCCACGGTGAAGGCGCTGATGCGGCATCAGAAATCGAGTAGTAACCCTTTAATCCAGACACATTATGGAACCGCTCAATTCAGATCCCCTCCGCAGCATCATTGGGAATGCCCGTATCCAGAACGTCGGCGACACCGAGTTGGCACGCTTCAGCGTCGCTTCCGACTTGCCTAGGTCTACTGCAACACTCCTTTACAAAGCAGAAAAATATGACCGTCCCCGGCGCCGAAAGGTGGAAAACAGAGGGAAATAGAATCAAGACCAAGGTTATGGAAGACATTACGACCATCATCCTCATCGTCGAAGTATGCTTCTTGCTGAAGCCGATACTCGGGGCCATCCTGAGAGGCTTCGGCTGCTCGGAGAATAGGCGAGACCGCTGATTGTGGAAACATAGGTTTCGTTTAAGGAGAGAGCGATTGCTCCTTCCCGAATAACTATACCCTAACGCGGCTTTTTCCATCTATTTGAAGCCACCCCTGCGGGAGAAAATGATTATCTTTGTAAGAACTGCCATAATGCTATTCCCGATGACACTAAAAGAATTGGAAAACCAATATGCATCTCTGACAGCTGAGACTGCAAAGGGCTTCATAAAAGGTATCCATACTACCTTTATAAGCGAAGACGTAAGCTCCCTTTCATTGCTTGGCTTCCTGGAAAGAATCTTGACGAACTTTCAGCCTGAGGGAATGCGAATTTGCGCCTTGAGAGGACAAGTGCCATCCACGGACCGCGATACACTGACATTACACGGAAAGATTGTTGCTGCAATGATGCTCATTCTACAGCAGACTAAATCTTATTCTGATCTCAGAGCTAAAACCCTAGTTTTCCTGACATACTCTGCCGCTGTTGTTAAGACTAAGTATGATTTTGCTGCTCTTTTCCTTGATTCCCTTAATTACCGTATTTGTGAGACGGGTCTGAACTGGAGATCAGTGCAGGAAGACTCATTGGATGTTCTCTGTTATGCATTGGAGAAAGGAATACGATTCGATAAGGGACACTCCGATTTCTTCTCTTTCACAGGGAAAGGGAAAACCGAATGCCGTGAAGGCAGATTGAGAATTAGTTCATCTGACATGTTGGAGTCAGGGAACCAGGCTTTTTCCATTCTTGAAAACAGGATTGCAGTAGTGACAAGGAACACTCGAGAAGAACGGCTCAAGTCATCGGCACAAGATGACGCCGAGTCCCTCTCGGTCTTTGCTGAAACATTTATCGAGACTCAGGCATCATTCTCCAAGGAAAAGCAGCGGAAGAATGATGTAAAACCAGGAGACAAGGTCAGTATTATGGTAACCGGATTATCTGAAACAGGAGACACAATCCTCTGTTCTGCGATTGATTCTGACGATCTTGTTGAAGGTGAAATCCTGAATGAAGAACTCGTAAAGGGGACATGGAGTAGAAATCTGATTCCATATCTGTTCGATGGCGACTGCATTCGTGACGCTGTCGTGATAGAGAAAGATGAGGACTATTGTGTTTTCTCCATTCGTGATGCATACAAGGCCTATTCCAAGAAGAAGGCGGAAGAAGACTTACGGAATAATGTCGTCATGGAGGCGGTTGTGTCGGAGGTGAAGAAGGAGTGGTACGATGGAAGAGTTACTTGGATGACCCCCTCAGGTTATGGTGGAGTATCTTTCCCCCTTGCAGGGAGAGAATTGAAGCCAGGAGACAAAGTAGTTATGTCCGTTCTGAACATCCAAACCACGGGGACATCCGTTTTCATAAACCTTTGCCAACCGAAATATGGCTATGAGGGTATCGATCGGTTGTTTGAATCGGAAGAAGACGTTTTGACCCAGTTCGTTACAACTGCAAAGAAGATTCGAGGTGAATCGTCCGGAAAAGAAGACGATGAAAAACATAACAAGGACGCAGAGATCATCCGGCTTCTTGCTTCAATTCTTGCAAACAGGGCGACTAAAAGAATTAGCCTGAATACATATCGGCAAAGACTAGCAGCATTATTCCTTTTGAACATGATCGGTGACAAGACATTCTTTGATGATCTTAACCCCGAGACATATTATCTCCAATGCTGCATATCCTATGCTCAGGGCAATCGTGTCCTAGCCATTAGTCACTACTCCCTCTCTGACTTACAAGAATCAATTCTCAAGCTTCTGTCTTTAGGAGAGGGGCAGGAACAGGAACTGCTGAAGCTGGTGGCATCTATGCCGGAACAATCCATTCCTGGCAAGATCGGGTCCCTTCTGCTTGGCCTGAGCATATCCTCACGATTCAAGGATGAGTTCAGCACTGACGAAGACACGGTACGCAGAAAGATCTGCATGCTTCTTGGGGTCGGTGACCTTTTCCGTAAGAGTGAAACGACAAAGTATGGCAAGTACGGCAAAACTGAGAACAGGGAAGTCGAGTTCAAGTCATCATACATTTTCCGAAATGATGACAAAGGACCTGATATCGATTACCAGGGGAGAGGTCAGGTGTTTGAAGCTGTATGTGCATTCTTGAATGCCGAAGGCGGGACTGTCTATGTCGGTGTAAATAACAATGGCGACCCCATCGTATCAGAGGACTCGGGATTGAATGCCGACATTGGGTGGCTGAGAGAAAACTTCAAGTTCTTGAACGGAATGAGGGCTAGGCAACTAGGCCACCCCATCTGTGAAGTGAAGGACTTTGACAGCTATGTTCAGTTCCTGAATTCAGAGAAGGAATTGTACTTCAAGGAATCTCTGCTCGGCAATATAATCATTGAGGTTACGGAAGATGCGGATGCTATCCGTATCACTGTGAATCCGTCAGAGTATGAGATCGCATATCTTTATTCTGATATGACGCGCAGTGACGGACACGCATATGTCCGTGATGGTGGCCGTACTGTGGAAATGACCCGTGTCCAGAAGGAGCGCCGTCTTGCTTCTTTGAAAAACATCACAAAGGAAATGGGATTTGTCGTTGCCATTCAGGAAGCGATAGATCGACAGGGGAAACTCCTTTTCAAAGGGTATGCAAGCGGAAATAGCGGAGAGGTGAAGGACAGGCTCGTTGTACCTATCAATCTGTTCTACAATGACGAAAATGTCTATTGCTTTGATCTCCTCAGCAAAAAGTATAAGCAGTTCAGATTGCACAGGATCACGTCGATAGAAACGGTTCCCGGTGAGTATCATCTTCAAAAGTCATTACCAAAAGAAGCAGATGTATTCCGTTGGTTAGATGACGGAGGCAAGGCTTATCATATTAAGCTTCGTATGGATGTCGGTGCCAGGAATTACCTACTGGAGGAATACTCGCGTGCAGAACGTCTTCCCTCAACAGAATTATTCGAGGAGAAGAGAAACAAATGGATCCTTGACACGCATGTCAACGGACTAGGTGCCGTCAGACGATTCTACTTGGGACTAGCCGACAAGATAGAGATTCTTGACACGGAAGATTCCGATGAATTGAGGAATTGCATCAATGATTTCGTCCGTGAAAATGTGATTCCGGACCCAAAAATGATAACACGATAAGCATATGGCTTTGACAGATAATACTCCACAGAATGGTTTGAAGATTCTTGGACATATTGAGCTACCCGAGATCAAACAAGAGAATAAATCCCTACAAGGGAAGGGCAGTGCTGTCTCCGTCCTTCCCAACGGCTCATATCAACTTGACCTTACCCAAAAGTGGCAGATTGGGGCTGTTATTTTTTATGACGGCGTGGTCAACAATTTCGGGATGATAGCCGTCAAGGCTAAAAAGGCGAGGACCTATCGTTTCACGAGTGATGTAAAAAGGGGCAGACTCACTCTCGACCGAGGCGATCTTGTCGTTTTCCGATCTGAAGGCAGTGTGGTTATGGATCTTGTTCCTATTCGTTCGACTAGTTCGTTACCTTGGTCGATGATCCTTCGCCATGTTGATTTCTACGAAGTCATCGATTTTGACTACAATATCAATAAGTATTCGGGGTCAAAAGGACATATGTCCGTACCTGTCATTAAAGGCTGTGTCGCTGTAATGAGCAGCTCCGATGAGGCGAACTTGTTGGCAGAACTCTACAAAAAGCTTGAATCCTTAGAGAATGATGAACGGAAAGAGGCATATCTGAAAAAAATACTCCCTTTAGGCATACAGTCTTTCTTCGTGAAGAAATGCCTTAATCAGGAATACGCAGCTTCTCTCTTGAACGAAGACAGCCCATATCTTGCAGAGTACCACTGCGTTGTCTTAGCTATCCTTAACGGCTCTATTGAAATAGGGGACTTGTCAACCGCTTCGAAGATTTTCACTTCTTTTTCTGGGCTGGAAAGTGCATATGAGGCTTTTTTGTCTGCCCTTAATGATAAATCAAGTGACTGGAATATTCTGACTGCACAAATTAAGGCCTTCCAGAAAGAGGATGATGGCAATGATTTCTTTCTTGATATATTGCAGAGCGACCTAGTAATAAAACCGACCCCAGATGTCCTTCTTGCATCCGCAGCAGTAAAGAAGACTCCTGAATATGCGGAATTGCTCAAAAAGGCAAACCCCAAGGGATTCAGCAAGGATTTTATTGTTCAGTCAATTCAGTCCGAACGGAGTGTTGATGGGAAAGAAGCTATCTTGAAGCTTTTACCAGACAATCTTGCCAGTGAAATTATCAACGAATCGTTTACCGGATCCATCCTGGAAAAGCAGTATTATTCATCCAGATGGAAACGCGACAGTGAATTGAAATTTGCTTCATTCGACATTGAATCTGACGGTAAAACTATCTCTCAGGCTGCAGTTATCAATGATAAGGGAGAAGTAATCGAAGATCCTCAGTCAAACGGACTCTATCCAGTTATCCAGGCTATAGGAAATGCAGATGTCCTGATAGGACATAATATTAAAGAATGGGATATCCCTATTCTTAATAATGAGGGTCTGTCGGTCTCCGAATCTCAGTTCATCTGGGACACAATGGAAATGGAGCTCATCCTTGAACCTACTCGTTATTCATATGCCCTTGTGACGGCTCATACGGCATCCGAGGATGCGGTATTAAGCCTGAAGCTATTCTGGAATCAAATCTACAGACTTGCAGATAGCGGGGAAAAGTATACTCACGTTAGGGAGATGCTACCCAGCTTCCTTCAAGACTTCTTAAAGCGGGTGTCGCAGGATGAGTATCGAGTTTTTTTGAGTGAGGCAGCAGGCGGAACTGCCACTTTTTTCAGAGAAAGATCCGAGCTTGATCCGTCTTTGAAGGATAAACTGTCCGGTATATCCGGACATTCTCTTATTCTTGCTCCTCAAGACCTCTGGCCAATCATAGCCTCGCAGGTTGATGCCTCCTTTCCGACAGCAAAAGGAAATCATTTTTTAAGTGTCTCTTCTTCAGCAGTAGAAGAAGATGGCAATCTAAGCCCCCTTTGCAAAGCGATATTGAGGACCTTTGTAAAATCAGTATCTAACCCACTGGCGATCAAGCTTTCTGGCGCAATACGCCGCATCATCACGGACGAAGTACTCTCTGCATGCCTGGTTGACACAGGCATCGGTGATACCCTTATCTGTACCGACACTTTCGGGGTCGAAGAACTAGGGGATCTCGCATCAATAGGAATAACTGATATCTATTCCACAGGATATGAAATAGAGAGCAGGATGAATCGCACTCCGGTCGGTGAGCCTTTCTGCGCTGCTGATCTTCTGAAGAGTCCCTTCGGTGCAAAACTGCTGATGCAACTGTCAGGTGCGACTGTTGTACCCATAGGGAAGGCTGATTGCCCAAAACTCCATCTCCCAGAATTGCCTGTTGATGTCCAGAATGTGTGGATGCATAAAGATAAAAAAGGACTATTCCAGGTGTACTGTAACCGGAATTATTCTGAGTATATCAGTTCATTGTCCGCTCGCTATCCATCTATTTCTCATCATCAAATTGAATGGGTTTTCTCCGATTCGAAGGAATCTCATATTTCTGTCATTGCAACAAGGCGTAGTCCCCATTTTGATGCCAGAATGAAAAGAGTCAACCCGACATCCCTTTACCGTTCTATGTATTGGGCGTACCAGTTTGGGTTGATAGATGGTATCCCTAATTCATCCGTCAAAGTCCTTTATGTTAGCAACCAGGCTGAAGTCGAAGCCGTCAGACGCTATGCTGAGTCTTTAGGGTATTATTCTCCGGCAATTGATATTCCAATTCAGCGCAGGATTGAACTCTGCGCTAATCATACAACAAATCGTCGTATTGTTGTAATCGGCGACTCTGATTTCCGGAAACTCCGGCAATCAAAGATCAGCCAGCCGATTTGCCTTGTATGGGATAATCTCGACACAGACTCCCTTCAGGTGATGTGGAGAGGGCTTATTCCATTCGGAGACGAGCCGGAATATGGCGCCGAAAGAAAAGAGCCGACAGAAGATATTCCTAGTGCATTGTCCTGCATCCTTGCTGTATGGCCAATGGTGAAGTATTATTATCACCAACTTGCTCGGCAGAATCCTTTCAATGAGATATGTATGCTTGATCCCAGTTTCGACGATTACCGGGAACTGGAAAAGAGTTTCCTCGCCACGCGCCATGAAGTCTCCTTGTGGCAAGACGAAGAAACATATAAAGAAACGCTGAAGAATGCCCAGCAGTTCTTTGCAGGTGCTAAGCGAGAAGAAGATCTTGATATCGATTTTGAACATGCGAAAGAGACAATCCGCCAGATTATGCTCGATCCAAAAGTGGACAATCCGCCTGCACGGTGGACACCCATTCAAGAAAAAGCGTTGCCGCAGGTATTCAATCGCAAGTCGCATAGTCTGATCTCAATTCCAACCGGTGGTGGCAAGTCTGTCCTGTTTCAGGGACCGGCTCTATACCGTGCTGCTTTTACAAACCGACTGTCCATAGTGATAACCCCCCTGAAAGCTCTCATGCAGGACCAGGTGAACGGGTTGCATGAATTGGGCTTCCTCACAAACGTAGAATATCTGAACTCGGATAAATCCCGTCCCGAGACTTCCCGGATTAACCGAAAGGTTACCGGTGGAGAAATCGCTCTTCTTTATGTTACACCGGAACGATTCCGCTCCCGTGGATTCCGCAATGCGCTGGAATCCAGAATGGAGGCTGATGCAGGACTCGAATACATCATCTTTGATGAAGCTCACTGCATCTCCCAATGGGGACTGGACTTCCGCCCGGAGTATCTGAGTACTGCACAAACGTGTGCAAAAATGGCAGAAAGGTTTCCGGACACTAGAATCGAACTCTTCTCAGCAACGGTAACCGGACAGGTTCGTGACGATATTGAGAGTTTTATTAGTCCTCTGACAGGTATCGGGACAGATGAGTCCTATAATCCAGTACGAAATCATATAGGGATGGAGTTCGCGATAACTGACGACTCGACGGAGGGTAGGGCTACGCTTCTGTTCCATAAGATCGAGGAATCCGGATTCGACCCTTCAGTTAGCAGGATCCTGGTCTTTTCAAGGACACGAAAGATGACCGAGGAAGTCTCCTCCCTTCTTTCTGATAAACTTAAGGGTTCTTCCCTGTATGCTTCGTTGGCTGATAAAGTGGGTTATTTCCATGCTGGGATGGATGCGGAAGATCGCTCGGAAGCCTTCGAAAAGTTCCGAGAAGGAGAATATGTGATCCTCGTTGCCACCAAGGCTTTCGGTATGGGAATGGATATCCCGAACATACATTTTATTTTCCACCTCAGTCCTCCGCAGTTCATTGAGGATTACCTTCAGGAAGTCGGTCGGGCAGGGCGTAGCCGGGAAATGTACGAGCGTGCGGGGTTCAATCCTGACAATCCAATTCCCACTCAGTGCTTTGTGTCTGTAGAGGATTTCCGAAATTTGAGAACGCTTCTTGCCCAAGGGATGCTAAATTGGGAAGATGTTAGGTCTATATATGTGGCCGTTAGGGATTTTGTGGAAAAATTCCAGCCGGAAGGAGCCGAACAGACCGTCCCAATTGCCGTGCCGGACAGTATATGGAAGAAAGAAACCTCAAGCGGTGCCGTTGCTGATCCGACAGCCTTCAGACTGGGACTTTACTGGCTGGAAAGGATGCGGCGGATCACCATGGGGTATTATGCCTCTACGACTATCGATTTCGCTTTAAAAGATAGCGGGGCGAGGCCGCCTATCCGTGATGAGAAACTTGGGGCCGTCTATGACTTCGTCCTGAAAGAAGCCGCAAAATGGAAGAATCCCGATAATGTTCAGATATACATTAATGAAATCTGTTCTCAACTTTCTATCGGGCAGAATTCTCTTTTCCGGTATATCATTCAGGGTACGCGCAGCGGCTTGTTCTCTGTCATTAACAGAACGGCATTTACGTTGACGAAACTTCGAATGGACGAAGTGCATTATTGCACTGAGAATAGGACACCTTTCTTCGTTATTAATGTTGTATTTGAGGCCACTAGACAACTGCTATCCTCAATGGAAGTGAGAGAGTCGACACTGGTCGATATTCAGAAGCGGAATGCCATTCTTGAGGAAGCTATTGCATCGTCAGGGGTAATAGAAGCGACTGATGACAACCAGAACAGGGAGCATATGCCATGGTATAAGCCCAATGGATCCGGCATCTCGACAAAGAAGACATATGTCAAAGATCTCTCCATGAAGCGTGCAAAGTACATGTTCACGATTATAGACATGCTTCCTGGAACTCGAGTCAAATCCCAAATCAATGACAGAAAGCGTCAGGTTGTCCAAGAAGTATACGTGTCATCAGGTCGGTGGAAGGATTATCTTGCTAAGATGAAGGAAGACTGCGTCAAGTTGGCGAAGTATCTTGCTGAACGTTTCTTCAGGAATGAGAGGGACTTTGTATGGACTGAGGCCATCTCCGAACTGAGGCTGCCGGACGAGTATCAGTACCTATGCGATCTTGTCAGCATTCTCCGTATGCTCGGTTTCATCAATGCTGATGGTATCTTATCTACTGGCATTGAGATAAATCTGACTGATAATCTCAACGAAATTCCCGAATCTATAGGCGAGGACCAGACCGAGGTTCATATCGAACCTCTGGACAAAGACGTAATGGATGATTTCTCCGAGGTTAACTTCTTGAAGGAACTCAAGTTCTCTTTGATGGATACTTTCAGGGACATCCCGAAAGAAAGGTTTTCAGAATTTATCCAGTCATATTTCAGTTGCAAGACCAGGGAGGACTACATGCGCGTCATGGGGCAGTATAATGAAGAGGGGAGTGACAGGATGAAAGCCCTGCAGAAAGTAGCTATCAAAACGCAGGAGGATCGTCTGGACGAGATGCAGAAAGCGATCTATCGCGAGAGTATTGACGAGGATATCAATGTTATTGCCGGGCCAGGATCTGGGAAAACTCATGTCTTGACTCTTCGTTGCGCGAAGCTTGTCTACCATCATAAGGTTCTTCCCCAGAACATTCTTGTCCTGGCTTATAATCGTGCGGTTGTAGAAGAACTCAAGACAAGGTTGTCAAGGCTGTTTAATGAGCTGGGATATGGGCGCTCGATGAGCCAGCTTCAGATCTACACTTTCCATGGGCTAGCTAAGAAGTATTGCTATGATCAGATAAAGGATAAGGCGATGGAAGAGTGGGAGAGCACATTCCTGAGTTATATCACTGACGCTCGTACAAAGGGTGTCTTTCGGGCGGCAATGGGGAATGTCCAGTACGTCCTGATCGATGAGTTCCAGGATATCACGCAGACACGTCTGAAATTGATGCTTCAGATGCGTAAGCTCCTGAAACGCGACAACACAGAGCCCCGTTTCTTCACGATTGGGGACATCAATCAGAGCATCTATGGCTTTGACAAACTGAAACAGGGATATCCGATGGATCCGCAGTATTATTATGAAGAACTGCGGAAATCCATCAATCCTAAGGAGATGTGGATGACAACGAACTACCGCTCCTACCAAGGTATTCTGGATGCCGCATTCAAGTTTATCCCAGGAGACGACAAGAGGCTGATGCCGCATTCTTCCGAAAAGATTGTCGCACCGGAAGAGCAGTATGTCTTCATCAAGGATTCGGCTATTTGGTTCCAGGAGTTCCCGAGCCTTATTCAGCAGTTTAAGGCCATTAACGATAGCGAAGAGGAAGGAACTAGGAAGATCCTATCTGTGGCAGTTTTCTTCAGAAGTAATGCTGAAGTGTATCGCGGATATTCTCATTTGAAGAAAATGAATCTCGGAAATGTCCGAATCAGGATTCAAGGAGCATCCGGGGAGTTCTTCCGTACCCGTGAATGCTATTCCTTGATATCATCTCTAAGGAAGAAACCGAATGAAGTCGTTGGAACAGATATGAAAGATAAGGTAAAGGCATTCCTTGATGGCCAAAGAAACCAGTATCCGAATTGGGATTCATATTATTTGGATCTAACATATGCACTTGCCCTCGATTATCTTTCTGTTTCCACACCTGGCAGTACGTTATACTCTGAAATGGCAGACTATCTTGAAGATATAGGCGAGCGGGATGACGGACAACTGTCAAAGATACTTCAAAAACACAGAAGTGAATTCCCGCATCTCGGAGAGAATATTGAGATCGTCCTGACCACCATGCACAAGGTCAAGGGGCTTGAGTTCGATGCAGTGATCATAACACCTTCTTACCAGCCCCTTGGATATGACCGAGATGGTAATCTTGAAGAGCATTGGCAGGATCTGATTGGGGAGGAACGGCGCCTCTATTATGTAGCATATACCAGGGCTAAGAAACGTCTTTATGCATATCGCTATCCGAGAGAGTTGAAAGTCGAAGCCGGTGCCTGTTATATGCCGGGTCCTCAGCTACAGCGAAGACTTGGCCACAGCTTCGATCAGGGACTGGACAAGTTCAATATTAGTTTTACCGTTACCAACTTTGGCATTAACGAGATGATCCGCTCGAAGATATCAAAGAATGACAATGTGTTCCTGCAGCGCAACGGTTTTGGTGACGGATGGAACGTCATGTATGTAGAGAAGACTACTGGCCGGATATGGCAGGTTGGTGCTCTGTCTAAGAAAGAGAACGGTTATGTGAACCGGGCATGTCAAGGGGTTTCACGAGTAGAGGGTCTCTTTGTCAGCGATGTTTATACATGGAGGTACGAGGATACTCTTCATGCAGTTGCGGCAAAAAAAACAACTTTTGCCGCCAAATGGACCCAAGAGGCTATACAGTATGGCTCAGTTTTGATCGTTGATATTGCAGGATATACCGGGAATCAGTGAGAAGATATATCACAGAGCATCTTTTGTCTATGAAAGAGTAATAATGGAGTCAGCAATCTCGTCGATTCTTTGATCGTGAGATAACAATATTGTTAATGAAATGTTATAAACCAAATATTCTTTCCTTGATATCATCCCAGAACATATCTGATTTATATGACTCCAGCAGTTCTTTATGAACATAGAAACATCCGTTAAATGTCATTATGCCCGGGGATGGAAAGTCTGCTATTAAATTCACTTTCTTAGGTGAAGTGATCTTAACGGAAGATAGTTTCTGTCTGAAATTGAAGGCTGAGTGTACAATCATCTGAACCGACGCTGGAAGAGTAATAGTCTCTACGCTTCGGCAAGCATAAAACTGATCTGAAACAACTGTTGAAACTCCACTTTTCAAATAAACATGAACAAGAGAAGACGCAACAGATTCGTACTTCTCATTGCCTTTATTTATCTGGGAAATAATACGCTCTCTTGTATCATGCTCTTCCTTTAGGAAGTGGATAGCCCTATCGGCGTCAGGCTTCAGTCGCTCATAAAAATTCTTGTAATCCTTATGATAGTGGGGAATATGTTCTTGCCTATAATTGAGCGAAACACCACTTTTTTCAAAATCGATATTTCTAAGAAGAGTGTGACGATGCAAGGCATTCTCGATTTCAGCTTCCTGTCTAAAAATGCGTCTCGATAATTCATCCATTGCTTTTCGTGCGTTTAAGCCGAAAATACGGATATCATTGACGAAGGGAATAGTGTCTTTGATAGGATCGCTCCATTCTTGATCATATTTGGGTTGGACATACCATCTTAGGTCACAATGAAGAGAATATGTTTCTTCGATCCCATCATTGAGGATGGTCCATGTCAACATATAATCGCCTTGAGTGCCATGGGTTTGAAATGAAACTATCGAATACCCACCAACATTTAAAGTTGTCACCTTACCGGCATTGTCGCATATAATATATTTGTCGTGAGACCCATACCCGTATGAGACAATATTCTCTTTTCGACAAATGAAGTGTACAAACTCAGGTTTGATATTCGAGAGTTGCTTCTTCGAATACAAATCTGTGGCGACAGAATTCTTAAAAACAGCAATGTAGTGTTCCATAGCTATAATAGGACTCTTAAAAATCTCGACGGCATCTGTGAGTAACCGTAATTATTCTTTCTTGAATACGTTAGATACAGATCCCCCTTAGTCCGGGTAGCAGCGACGAACATAGACTTGAGAAGATCATTGAGATATACAGCCTTGCCTTGGTCGTCCTTTTCACGGGCAAACCACATGTTGGGGAAGTTCCCTTCGGAGAGACCCATGACAATAACGTTCTTCCATTCCAAACCCTTTGCGGAGTGAATGGTGGATATGGTCAAGAACTTGTCCGTGACAGGGACCTTGCATTCTGCATAGTTCTTCTCGATAAACCTGGCGAAGGTTTCGCGGTCAATGGCGAAAGATAACAGAAAATCTGCAATGGTGTTGTACTGGGCGGTCATCTCCTCCAAAGCACGAAGGTCTTCCTTGATGGAGGCATCTTCATAATAGAAATAATGATCAATCAAGGTGGCTGCGATGGCCTTCAGAGAGACATCTTCCTTGATGCGTGCCTTTCTTGCAATGTCTTCTTTGATTTCCTTGAGGAAGCGTCCTTCGTTGGTGTTATAGAATCGTTCAGCGACGTTTCGTCCATTCATGTTGTCGAGCTTAAGCATGAACACTCTGCCGATTGCATTGATGCTATACACATTGTCGCTATCAATTATGCGCAGGAGGTGATTAAAGATCTTAATGTGCTTTTTAACTAGCTTCTGCCCTCCGAATACCTTGTAGGGGATTCCGGCCTTTCCGAGGAGATCAATAAACTTCTCAAGATATTTCAAGTTTTGACAAAGAACAGCCGTGTTATTGAGGTCATTGATGCGCTGGACCATTCCCAGTACATTGAGCGCTTCACTATCAGGATTGTCGCACCCAGTCACCCGCACGTCTCCTGTCGTGCCGCCTACGCTTCGGAGAGGTGTGTTGTCACAGTCAAGGAACTGGAAGGTGTTGACATAGTTGCAGACCGGCTGCGGGCAGCGGTATGTTCCAGTAAGATTCTTCCTAGTATAGTTGCTGTGACGTCTAAGGAAGGCATCGAGATGCTCATAGGAACCTCCGTTGAATCCGAAGATGTTCTGGCGAGAATCTCCGACAAGGAACATCTTGACTGTAGGGTTGACCTGGAGGATAAGATCGAAGATCCTGTAATTTAGTTTGGTCAGATCCTGCGCCTCATCGATAACGAGGACAGAAAGCTGGTCTTTGAACCATTTACGGAATTCCATATTCCCCAAGAGGTCGATGAAATTCGTGAGAATATCATCGATTGAAATGATGTTGTAGCGGCTCTTCATTTCGCTGACAAGCTGCTGAAGCTGTGGGTTATCTGAACGCAACCGCGACTTCAGGCAGACCTTGATAGCATCTTTCGTATACTTGTCATTGAACTGGATACGGAATTCTTCAGCGAGTTCCTCAATATCGGTGTCATCGATGATGATGAAGTTAAAGTCTTTCCCGATATTGGTATAATAGCTCTTCATCATCTTGAAACAGAATGAATGCAGAGTTCCGTTATAAAAATCATAGGGACGTGTGATTCCACTGTCGAAAGCCGCAAGACGGAATTTCTCGCCGAGCTCATAGGCGGCGGTATTGGTGTAGGAAAGGGCGACAATCTTCTCAGGTCTGGAGGATGCGCTGATGTAATGGAGGAGTTTGTTAATCAGCAGGTAAGTCTTGCCTGTACCAGGGCCAGCGCTGACGTAGATGATTTGTGCATCGCAAAGGACTGCATCCTTCTGCTCATCGTTAAGACCGGAAAGCTCATCGGAAGAGGTGTAGCCGATGAATTCCATCGTGGTCTGGTCGGGAAGTACTTCCGTCGCGAGATAGATAAGCCTCACAAGCATATTGTAGTACAGGATATAGGTGGACTTGTCCACCTTGAGGTTATGGTGAACGACGTCGTTCAACTGATCCTTCAAAGCAAAAGCCGCCTTGGAGACATCATTATATTTGTTCCACTTGTAGAACTCCTTCAGTGCGTCCGCGAAGGTCCCGTATGTCCTAGTGATCTCATTGTAAAAATCATGGGCTACAGTCCGGATGGACTTTGCCTTGTCCGTCCAGTCGCTATCTGGTTTCAGATAGTAAAATTTGAGCATTTCGTAGTACTCTTGTACTCTTTCCTGTGTCATGTTTTATCCTCCTTTTGTTGCGAAATACTGGTTCGTTTCCTGTTAATATCTTTGCAGTGTTAATTCAACAGATTATGACTTATAAAGATTTGGTGTTCAGTCGGATTGAATCGACTCCATGCGGCGATGTGTCGCAGGCTATCGTGAGGTTTGAGAACAATCTCGGACTCTCCGTTCTCCAGGGACCGGGCACGCTCACTTCCTCTGACCGCCCCTACGAGGTTGCCGTCATTTCCTTTGCGAAAGATGGCACCTACACCATTATTTATCCGGAATTTACGCATGACGATGTCCTTTCTTTCCTGACTGCAGATCAGGTTTCAGAATATATGGTTCTGGTCAGCGCGGGAACCCATATAGCTGCTCTCGAAGCCTAGATCATCGCAGAAAGCGTAATCGTCCCCAAACTTATTGAGATAATAGGGATTGTTTTGGATGTCTCTATATGCGGTCTGGACACCAATCTCGGGGAAAGACTCCACGACCTTGTTGGCTTCAGCCAGTGTGACAAGGAAAGCGGTGATATCCGCAGGATTTGATTCTCCTTCAATACGTGCATGGACAGGGGAGAGCGAAAGCGTACGCTCGGCATTGTTGTTCTGTCTGTTGTATACTGCTGTTGTCATGGCTATAAGTTGTTAGTTGTTATTGGTTGACAATAGATATGTACCTTACAAATCCGGCTCCCGCTTTCTCCAGGCATGCTTTGACCTCACCCCAATCGGAGCAGCTGTCACTAATGACAATGATGGCACTTCCACGGACGATATCTTCGCGGCAGTTGAGACTGCCATTCATCCCTCTGCTCAGAAGATCAGATATAATACGACAAGGGACTTCAGGGGAAAGATACAATGCAAGCTCCCCATAATGATCCTGGGTGATATCTTCCGGATACGGAACAGGAAAATGCTCCACGGTATCCTTTCCTTCAATCGATACCGGAAGGAATCCGACGATGATGTCCTTGCTGCTGCTTGAGCAAACCTCACGGATTGCTGCAAGAATCTTTGACTTTACTCTGATCGGGTAGTCGCCGCAAAGAACTCGTGCGACGGAATCATCATCCAGCCGAACTGTCTCGGTCGAGAAGAGAGTGATGATTATGTTCGATGTTTTTTCCATGGTGCTTGTCTTTCCTGAGAGCAAAGGTATGATGAAATGCTGCGTGGTGTTAAAAAAGTAATGGATAAGATAAATGTTACATATTTTAAATCCTCTATAAATCAGTAAAATAAAAATGGTATTAATCAATTTGTATTGTAAGTATATATAAAAATACCTACTTTTGTTACGAAAATCAGTATGGAAAATATTAAACTCAAAAGTGCGATAAGTCGCATTATGTCCGATTTGGTGAAACTGGACGACCTTATTACGGCCTCCGAGCTTGAATTCCTCGATGACGTATACAGGAAGTATGGTGTTACAGATCAGGACAGGAAGATGGGATTCTATATGACCTTGTCAGAGGCCATTGACATTATGTCGGGACAGCCACAGAAATTCTGCCGAGAGTTCTACGCATTAATGGAAGAAGGATCAAAGGCCGACGGCCTTTGCAGCCGCCCTGAGGCTCTACTTCTTTTGTCATTTGCCTGCTCCTGCGGAATAAGTGATAAAGGGAAGGGAAGAGTATACTCCTTTGAATCGAAGGGAATTCCACTACATCGGGATCAGCTGATCTATGTAAGCCGTGAGGATAGGGTTGACTATTCTCCACTTTCAGATGGGGAACTGTATGAGGATATAAACAATATCGCCCGCCTGGCAGGGTTCGAGCTGGTTTATGTGCCAAGAATAGCGAGACATTTTAATACCTACGATAATACCGAGATTCTCAGAAAGGTACTGACACTCGTCCGTCCGACCCTTGACCGCAGCGAAGACGAACTCATCCGCCAGCTCCGCGCCATGACTTCGTACAAGTTCTATACAACCATTCTGGAAAGGAGGATGAAGATGTCCCTGGATCTGACTGATTCCCCATGCTGGCTGATCAAGCTTGGAGGAAGTCAGGTCGCTGGAGTAGAGTACTCTAACTTCTTTCTTTTGAATATAGACTGGAACCACATGAAAAGACAGTTGAAACACTTCATGTCAGAGTTGCTCGTGATGCAGCCGGAACACATGGTTGCAGTATCAACTGTGGAAGAAGATGCAAACAACTTTCGTTACGGGGGCTTTATAAAATCTATACTTGATATGATTTCCCTGGGAACAGAGGACCGGTGGGATATTGTGATTCGGCTTCGCGGATGCAAGGTTTTTCACGACGGTGACGGGAAGGAACAGAGGGCTGCGGTTACAATCAGAAGGGGAGAGGAAGAATGGCCTCTGATCGTACCAGACAGGGATGCTGCTTTCTATATACTAGTCCTTTGCGCCACGGCAGAAAACCCAAGTGGGGTGTTGCTCCATAAGGAACTCGAACACGGGAGTAGGACTCAGCGCCAGTATGAAGAAATCTACCGAAACTTAAGTGTCCGTGATGAGAGTGGTTGCCCGGATATCTGCTTCTCGGAAACAAGACGTCCTATTAAATCTCGAATAATCAAACTGATACAGAAGCATGATTACTTGACAGAAAAAGACCTCTATCAGTTATCGGCTTCCCAACATCGCCTGTTCGTGGTCTTAAACCCTTCAAATGTGGTGGTCTGTTCGAAACAGGATAAGAAAGTAATAGAACGTCCTCTGAAAGAGTCCGTTCTATACAGCTCGGTCACAGCGATTACTTGCACAAAACAAGAGGAGCTTACATTATAATTATGAATCCCTCAGATATGCTCATAATCTAGTTGATGAGGCGATTAGACCTCTTTCACTTTTCTTTTACCTCACCTGTTGGGATGATGCAACACATGGCGTCGTTAATATCTGGACTTGAAAGATGCTGAACAGTTGCAATCGCATTTGCAGGACTGGTGGCCATTATATATGTGCTTGCTGTAACTTTGACCTCATATTTCTTTAGAGAGGCAAGGGTTTCATTAAGTGCACTCTCAACTAAAAAGACTTTTTGATCTTCAAAGCCCTGGGCATCCATTCCTACATTGTAATCACTCCAGAACTGCCAAAACCGCAAACTTTCTTCTTTCGCATCATAGTACACTTCATTAATTGAGTAGGGGCGATTGTCAGAATTGGGCTTGTCATATCCCGGGTGAGTGGTGTAAATAGGTTGCTTAAGAAACACATACTTCAAGTTGTGTTCCTTCATGAGGTTTTTCATCCGCTGGATGGCGGCATACTTTTCTGTCATAATATATGAGTGTTACTATTCAAAACGTTCAAGTAGCCCTGTTGCGAAGCCATCAGCCAGCTGGACCAGGGACACTAGCGGGGTCTTAGCCTTGGCTGCGTTGAGGCTCTCCTTATGTTCAGAGCTCTGCATCGGCAGGTCCCAGGCAGTCATGTGCCAGCGGATGGCGAGCATCTCTTCAGGTTTTAGCTCAAGCCCCCACGAGAGGAGCATGATGACGGATTTCTCTCCGTGTCCCAATGGGATTCCCATGTTGTAGTCAACCTGGAAGCCGACATACTTCTCCCAGTATCCGTCCGCATTCTTTCTGCTAAGAATACCTTCCTTATATATATCCGTCTTGCAGGTATCATGGAGGAGCGTGCAGATGGTCACGCTGGCAAGAGGTAGTTGCTCCTCCAATTCGGGATGTACTTTAATAGCCTGTTCACGAATCAAGATGGCTGCCTCGTATACGTTTATGGAATGCTCAAGCAAACCGCCCTTGCAAGAGAGGTGAAACTTCGAAGAAGCAGGAGCATCATAAAACCCCAGTTCTTCTAATTCTTTAAGTACTCTATCTATCCCATTGCGGTTTGTAGTTAGTAGGAGTTCTATAAAATCTGTTCTGTCCATGTTGATTTATTTCTAAATGCAAATTTACGAGATTAATCCGAATAGTACTTTCGCTGAGTTGCGGACTAAATATAAGATGTTAACGAAACGGAAAATTAACAGTACATTTGCTTCAATTAATATAATAACATTATGGCAAATCATACAATGGAACAATATAAGGAGCTTATGCCTTTTATTGTCCGGACATGCAGTATTATGGGATTAATGGAAAGTGATCCGAAACTTTTTGAAGGAGTCGCATCGTGGCTATTTATGTTCAGGATGACTGAAGAGCTGAGTGAGTTCGAAATATTTCAGATCCACAAGATGTTTTGGGACGCATTGAATCAATCGATAGGCGGTAAAATCCCTTCCGATATAATTGCAAAGTGCGTAGATGCAGTAGAATCATGGGGTAATATAAACATCACTATTGGTGGCGATATTATTGAATACGCGATTGATATGTGGAATGAATCTCATTGATAAACGATTCCAGCAACTAATCAAACCGTCTTTTTAATCGAAGATGGTATTCGAAAACAATGTGCGAGAAGTCCTCTTATGATTCTTCTCGCTAGAAGTCGTTTGACTATTATAGTATGGACAATACAGCATCAAGCCACAAGTTATAAAGAATGAGATCGGGGTTGTCCCTAAGTAATCTGTCAGATTCCTTTAGGAACTTCTCATTAAAGTCATCTCGTACCAGCAGGTGATTACCCATCCCGAGGTATTCATAGTGCCAACCTGAGGGGTATCGGGTGCCCCTGCCAAACAGCCCCCACTTGACCTCGGCCAGTGGCGGGAAAACCTTCAAAAGATTGTCATCGCTCATTTGTTCCCAAATGGAGGTGAAGAATATCCTTTTGTCCGGTGTGACGAAGAACACACCTCCAGGATATCCCATCGCCCCGCCTTCCGCCATCTGGAATGCCACGATGTCGATACCGATGAGGCTTTCCACATCCTTGTCGCCGACAACTATCACTTCATGTCCCCAACTTTCCATAGCTCTATAGGTTAGAGTAGTTCTCCACCGCCTCCCGGAAGCGTCCCAGGATCTCCTCCCGTATCTCGGTCGGCTCGAGTATGACGACACTCGCTCCGTATGACGCGAACAATGCGTAAAGTTCCACGTTCGGGCGGCAGCTGATGACGAAGAACTTGCAGTCACTCAGTGACGGATACTTCCGGATCAAATCCTTCTCTGTTTCGGGATTCACCTCGTCTTGGGAAGGATGGATGTATTTTGTCCTGATATAGTTGACGGACTCGGGTTTCACCGCAAAATAAATATCCCGCATCTCCACGTCCTTCAGGTACGTCACACCGATTACCTCATCGAACCGCGCGTCGATATCGACCGCTGTGTCGATGAACGTCATGTCCTCGACATACTCGACCTTGCCGTCCATACGGTCTAGGGCGTAGTTGAATATCTGCTCTGGGTTGAACGGATATTCCTCGTTCCCGACAGGGTTGCACAGCAGGAACCATCTGTTATTGTACTGGCGCAGCTGGTACGGGTACACAGTCACTCTGGAGAATGGCTTGCCCTTGTCCTGGAAACGGCGGTAACCGAACCTAATCACCTTATTTCTGGCGATTGCGGAGTAAAGCTGCCCCAGAAGGTTCGCCGGAATCTGCAGCACGTCATTCTTGGAGAACGAGATCACGGGGCGCTCCCTTCCCTTATCCGGCATATCCAGCCGTCTCCGGAGGTTCTCCAGCCATTTGAAGTTCTCCATCCCTTCAAATCGCCCAAGGCTCTTGATGGCCTCGCGGAGGATGTCCGCCTCGTCCTCTGTCAGCTCCTGGTAAAAGAGGGGAGTGGACTGGTCCTCGTAGCGCACGGTCCCGCGGCCGCCCATACCCCTGAGCATGCTTTTGTTGAAGGGCGCTTCCTCCAGCGCCTTTATGTCCTTCTGTATCATCCTCGTGCTCACCCTGGGGCATTCGCGCGACACGGCGTTCTCTATATCCCTTGTTGTGTAGTCCTTGTGAGGGTCGGCCAGCATCCTGTCTATTATGCGGTAGCGGGCCATGGCATCTTTGTTTACTGGCATGGTTCTTTTTATTTACGTCGCAAAGATATGCATAAAAAGCGAAACCAATGTTCGCGGGCTGGGTTTTGTTTTGCCATGACACATTAAAACAGTATATTTGACAAACAAGAAGGGCTGATATGACTGATATGTTAATAAACTGTTATTGAAATGACGGAAGCGATTGATATAGAGAGAACTGCATCTGTGTATAAAAGCCAGCTAGACTCGTTTATGAGTAGCTTCATAATGAACTGCTCACCATTCGATGAAGATGAAGAGTCCCTCCTGACCGAATCTAGAGCTCGTGGTTGTAAGTGCGGGTATTCATGGTTGGACCGGGCTCAGTACTTTTGTTCTTGCCATTATGTGAAAAGTGTTGAGGAGATCTCTTTAGAGGGATATAGGCCATATTTAGATATCAAGTTTACACCCTCTCTGGATGCTCTTACCAGCAATTGGTTTATATGGGAATGCAGGCCTTGTTTCGAGAAGATGGTAACGGGTATCGAATGCCTTGAGCATGATTTGGGCGGTTATACGAAATCTCGATTTATCGACATCCAAGAAGCATCAGATCAATTGGAATTCCTGAATAACCATGTTGGCGATGAGATTATCATGTGCTATCGCTTCCTTTCTGTGAATAATTTCAATAAGCAGAGGGCATGCTATCGCTTCTCAAAAAAGGAAAGTCTTCGTGAGGCTATTCTTCTCACGCAAGGCTTTGTGTTAGATTATCTTGAAAATCATCCTCTAGATTGTTTTAATGGGCCGTTTACAGAGGATGGCCCACTTGATATTAGTTATTTAGATAACATTAAAAAATGGGAGATACTATCTCCTATTTTGGACAGTTATTTGCCTTCTTTCAGAGCGCGCAAAGATTGGGTTGAATCTCAGCTACATATGCATAAGCTGATGACAGAGAGCATTTAATAAGGTCTTCCCATTATATAAGAGATATGGAACTACAAAGTAGTTTTGAGCTGGAAGTGGCCCGTTATATTGTGGAAAAGACTCGGTATAACCTGTTACTGACCGGTAGTGCAGGTTCAGGAAAGACATCATTCTTAAAGGAGATCGTAAGATCCTCAGGGAAGAGGAAAGTCGTTCTTGCGCCGACGGGTGTTGCCGCTGTCAATGCTGGCGGAGAGACAATACACTCTTTTTTCAAGATTCCGTTCGGACCATATATCCCTGGGACTGATAATCCAGGGTTTCTGAGTTTTAGAGATTCTCGTGCCGCTTTGATCAGGTCACTCGAATTGGTGATTATTGACGAGGTTTCCATGTTGCGGGCAGATTTACTTGACCGCATGGATTATGAGCTGAGGAGGATAAGAAGAAAGGATACTCCCTTCGGGGGAGTCCAACTATTGTTAATAGGAGATTTTAGGCAACTCCCACCTGTGGTTAAGGGTGATGAGAGCAATATCCTGGAGGAGTTTTACCCCTCTAACTATTTCTTTGAGTCCGTTGCCCTTAAGAAGATTGATTATTATTGCATCGAACTTAAGACTATTTATCGCCAGCGGGACGAGAAGTTCGCTGGCCTTCTGGAGCGGATTCGCGATAACAAGGCTACAGCAGAGGATTTGCGTATGCTAAATGCCCGGTACCGTCCCGGTTTCATCGGGGATGGGAAACACATCAGAATAGTGACTCACAACTACCAGGTCGACCGTTTAAACTCGGCTGAGATGGAGAATCTTCCAGGAACCGCATACACTTTCGATGCATGCATTACCGGGAACTACCCTTCTGGCTCCTTCCCGACAGATAAAAGATTGACACTTAAGAGAGGAGCACGTGTCATGTTTGTCAGAAATGATCCGGGAGGAAGGTTTGTAAACGGATCATTAGGTACGGTGACTCATGTCGAAAGGGATTCGATAATCGTCAAGGTTGATGCTGGGGAGGAAATCCTGTTGGAGCGGATGGAGTGGAAGTCCGTCAGATACTCTTTTGACAGGGAACGGATGCTGGTTGAGCCGATAACAGAGGGAGTGTTCATGCAATATCCCCTAAAACCCGCTTGGGCGATCACAGTCCATAAGAGCCAGGGTCTGACGTTCGAGAAGGCGATGATTGATGTCCATACGGCCTTTATCCCGGGACAAGCGTATGTCGCATTAAGCAGGTGCCGCTCGTTGAGGGGAATAATCCTTAATGCGAGGGTTTATCGCAGTGTTTTCAAGACTGACAGCCTTGTCGATGACTTCCTTTCCAGGAGCCATGTGGATATAGATAGTTTGGCACGCCAGGTCGGTTATTCTTCTACCGGAACTGTCGCGGCTGGTATTCCCAAGAGAGCAGGCGGAGACTCCGCAAAGATATCATTCGATCTTTATAATGACGGCTACTCAATCGCTGAGATAGCGTCTATGAGGTCTCTCACCGAGAACACGATTCAGACTCACCTCATCCCCTATGTGAGACAGGGACAGATAGATGTCATGTCTCTTGTTGATCCGGATGATTTGGAAGGGGTTCGCTCTTACAAGTTATCACATCCCGGGCAAGCTCCTTTAAGGGAAATATACGATCACTTTAATGGAAGGATCTCTTATCCTGATCTGAAGTTCGCCCTGGCGTTTCTTGAGGGAGAGAGCTGAATAGTAGGGAAACGCTAGATATTCATTGTTAAAACAGTTGATGCCATGGGCAACTATCTCGACATACTTCGTGACTGGGAACGCAGGGTCGCTGACCCCGCTGTTTTTGAGCACCAGGACACCCTATTCCCGCTGTTTCAGTTCGATCGCTTGAACAAGGGAGGCCCAAAGGATCACTAGGCTTCGCGGAATAAGATGGACTAGACCCTCCCGACACGCCGAATTGCAGAGAAGACGCTTGTCTACCGTTTCGACATGTGTTTTCGGGAGCAGGACAACTGGTCTGCCCCCGAGAGGGTGATGTACCGTATTATGCGAGAGAACGCCTTCCCGTCGGTATATGAGGCGTATCAGCACGTCAGCGGCATGCTCTCCCTGGACATGTCGAGACCTGACTTCCGCGAGGTCGCTGAGGCTGTAAGCAAGGCACAGCGAAGGGACTCGCTCCTCGAGACGCTAATCGGTTATTTCATATGGAACCGTGGTAACAGCACTTCTGCGAAGGCTTCACGAATGCGTTCGTATCTGAAGGATACGCGAGGACTTGATGTATGCGGCTGCAGGCGTTTCTCACTCAGGTTCGTCCCTGACTGGAACAGCGTCGTCCGTTGCATGACCATTAATAAGGGATTTACAATGAAAGAGCTTGACGAGGTGTGCGGAGTCCGGAACACTGAAGGGTATACCACTGTCGGGAAGACACATGTCCTCGCGATTCCTTATAGATGCGCTGGGGAAGTGAAAGGTTTCATCTTCCGCCGTATTGATAGTGGGGATGGACCGAAGTATTTAGCAATATCCGGACTTGACCGGAAATCCGTCTTCTTCAACATGCCCGCGTATCGTGACCACAAGGGAATACTCGTAGTGGAAGCGGAGTTCGACGCCATCACAGCCACCCACTACGGATTCTCCAACCTGGTGGCGAAAGGAGGGGCTGACATCTCAGGGGACCGCAGGCATCAGGTAGAGGATGCTTTCGCCAGAGGAGAGGACAGGAATTACCTCTGTCCTGATCTCGATGCGGATTCTGACGGCAACCCAGACTTCGAGAAGCGGCATGCGGCCATCATGCGGTCAATACATACTATTAAGAATTTGGCCCAGGGGTTCGATAATATCTATGTCGTCTGCTTCCCTAAAGTGACTGATCCCGACTCGTTCCTCCAGCAGGAGGGACCGGATCGGTTCAATTCTCTGGTCAAAGGTGCCGTTCCCTACTGGAATTATTTGGCAGCATAAATGGAGCGTCAGGTTTCTCTCAGTAAATGGAATGGATTCATTTTTTAGCTGATTATTCAGTTGACCATTTCAGGTTAACCACATTTGTCATTCTCTAGTGAAAAGAATAAGCGGAGCCGTCCAACCGGACGGGCCCGCTTGTCAACCAATCGCCATTAGCGAGGATTAAATGTTACTTGACGCTAGGCATGTCATCCCGGTCTTCTCTGAAGCAAAAATATCAAGAAAGGATAGCATTAACAAACTCAAATTGCGAACAAAGAGTTCGCAATTTCGCAATAGCTTTGTATCCCGAAAAAGAAATAAAAGGAAGAATTCTTGACTTGAAAGAATGGGATAAGACAATTCATAGTTTTTGTGAAGGACGAAAAACAAATAAAACAGAAATCAATTAACGCGAAAATACACTTCGCAAACCATACCTACTTTTGCACTGCAAATAAAAACAACGTTACATATGAAGATACTTGGAATCCACGGGACCTCTTTCTCTCCCTGTCGTGCCTTAGGCATCGACGTCCTCAAAAGGAATATCACCAAAGTCAACATCCTCGGGGAAGGGCAGGGCATTGTGCTCTGTGCCGATTTCCTCTATGACAAATACATCCACTTCCGTAACAACCTCAAACGCTATCTGGAGATAGTGATTGAGTCTCATTGGCGATTCTTCGAGTTGTACGAAAGCATGAAGGAGGAAAATCGGAAAGTGCTTGAAGCTGCTCAGTCACTCAAGCCCGCGATGGGAGACATTTCATCAAAAATAGCGTTGTCATGACGGGTATTCTATCATCGAATGGAGTCGGCTTCGCTCTGATGAGAGCCGGACTCTCCCCGTTTTCGCTGGATACCGATGTGTTCCAGATTGTCTATATGGGCGAGAATTATATTGTCCATACCGACCGGCTGCCGGAAATCTATATCGAAAAGAGGGTTCCGCTTGATCTGTTCGAGTACAAAAGAGAGAACTGGATCGTGTGCTTTGCAATGGACCGGGTCAACCTCCGCAGAACCCCTGTTGTAGTGTTCCGGGCCGAAGCTATGGACACGGTCACGTTCAGGATCTGCATCAGTCCCGGATCCGTAGAAGAATTCAGTGCAGAACTCGATTCATATTTTACCATAATCGATCAGGCTATTGATGCTTTCGGTCAGGCCTGTGAGGTTGCCGTAAGGGATGATGACAAGGATACTATGTCAGAACTGATGGAAGGACTGTCAGATCCTTCTGCGGCCAGTCTCTGGCTAAGTGGGAAAATTAGTTCGTAAACAATTAACGGCAGATATGGCTCGCCTCCTGTGAGGCGTGAAAGGCAGAAGGCGGGCTTGCCGATTTTTATTTCGCCAAGACATAGATGACCAACGCATGAATAGAACAGGGAGAACAATGAACAAACGAATATGAAACGCATGAAACTACTTATGATATTGCTCGTAACGGTTTTGCTCGTCATCCTGGCAAAGATGATCTGGGTTGCGATAATGACAAAGGACATAGGTTCGTTCGAAACGGAACGAAAGGACCTCCTTCAAAGGAGAAACTTCCTTTTGGAGAAAGTCATCACAGAACCACAGAGGCTTGTAGATGCCATGCCATCCGCAATTGGAGCCCATTACCAAGGGGAGTGGGCCGGGTTCTCTGTTGTCAGAAAAGAATCACGTCACTACCTTCTCGCCGATGTGGCTCTGGTCGGAGAGGCAATAACTCTAGCCATGCGGACGGCTGTGCCATGGGATATAAAAAAATGAACAATGAATACATACAGAAGACGGTAATTATGGCTTTTTTCAGGCAAGAGTTGGCCATCGACCTGGGCACGGCCAACACGGTGATATTCAAGGACGGTAAGGTTGTCCTTGATGAGCCCAGCATAATAGCGATTGAATCAAAGACAGAAAAGGTGGTTGCATTGGGCAAGCAGGCGCAGAACATTGAGGAGCGCTCTGGCTCAAGGATTTACACGACGCGACCGCTCATGAACGGAGTGATAGCTGACTACGATGCAGCGGAGAAGATGCTTTCGGGGTTCATAAAGAGGGCTGCCGGAAGAAGGAGAGGGCTCCTCTCTCCCTCCCTTAGGGTCGTAATCGGCATCCCTGGTGGGAGTACTCCGGTTGATAAACGTTCCATCAGGGACTCGTCTTCGCATGCCGGAGCGAGGGAGGTATATATGATATATGAGCCGATGGCTTCAGCCCTTGGAATAGGCATTGACGTGGCTGCTCCTGGCGGCAATATGGTTGTAGATATTGGTGGCGGTACTACTGAGATTGCCGTAATCTCCCTGGGAGGGATAATCGAGTCGTCCAGTATTCACGTGGCGGGTAATGAGTTGACAACCAATATAATAGATTATCTTGCCCAACAGCACAACATAACGATAGGGCATTCTACGGCCGAAGAAATAAAATTCGCCGTGGGCTCGGTTCTTCCGGAACTACCGGAGGAAGAGGAACCGGGTGATTATGTAGTCCTTGGTAGGAATGTCGTTACTGCCCATCCGGCCGAGGCTACCATAAGCTATCATGAGGTCTCCTCTTGCATAGACAAGACAATAAGTAAGATCGAAGGCGAGATCATAAAGGTGCTGCAGCGGACACCTCCGGAATTGTATTCGGATATAGTCAGGAACGGGATATGGCTGGCCGGAGGTGGTGCTATGCTGAGGGGACTCGCAAGGAGATTCTCCGATAAAGTCAACATCGTGTTCCGTGTCGCTGAGGATCCCCTCAAAGCCGTCGCCCGAGGAACTTGCCTTGCGCTCAGGGGTGTTGACTCATACCCGTTTATGATGCGGTAAGAATGACAATGAATATTGACTGATTTAGATCCTTTTAAGGTTACCGCCTTGCGATGGAATACGTTATTCTGTACCTCCCGGCACTAACATTAACTCAAAGCTGTTACCTGGCGCTCGCTGTAACGATGAATGATGCTAATAACCTGATAATCAAGAAGAAGTCACGCAATACAAAAATTATGCCAACCAGTATTAAAGATGCCGTTTGAAACAATATTCCGGGTTTTTCCGTATGATTGGCCGTCGGCTCTGAACTGAGTCCGGCAATCACATTACATAACATTTCACACATTTAACACATCATCGCAAATGAGGACATTTCACCTGACGTTCAACCTTGAGGACGACGGATGCTGGTACATCGAATTTCCCGGATATCCGTTCGCACATCACAACCTTATGATGGTGGCGGGGGCGGACAAACTCTGCCAGTACATCGCCGAAAAGGAAGGCCATCCAGGGAAGGCTGTCGTGGATGTGACCACGGGGAACCACTTACTGCAGAACCGTATGCCCGACGTTACCATGGAACGCTACGAGAAGGGATATGGCGCGACGTATCACAATTACACTCCTGACGGCACGGCACCCGAAGTTGACTGGTTCGGCTGCCCGTTTGAGGTAACCGATGCCTGGATCTGCCCGGTAACCCTGCTCGTGCTGCACAGGTACCCTAAACGCATAAACATTTATATTCCTTTATCATAACCTATTAATAATAAATAATATGAATAACGAAATAACCACTATCCACAACCTGCTCATCCTTGATGAGAGCGGGTCGATGCGGATGATTTACAAACAGGCTTTGAGCGGCGCCAACGAGACCATCCAGACCGTAAGGGCTGCCCAGGAAGCCCATCCTGAACTTGACCAGAGGCTGACCTTCGTGACTTTCAACACGGCGTATGAGGGCCATCCCACACAAGGGAATATAAGGACAGTGTTCAATGATGTGCCGATAGAAGAGGTACGTGACCTTACTTACAAAGATTACAATCCGAATGCCTGCACGCCGCTTTACGACGCGATGGGCACCTCCATCACGGCTCTTGAGAGGAAATTCAAGGAGGGCGACCGGGCGCTGGTAACTATAATCACCGACGGCCTGGAGAACGCTTCCAAAGAATATAACCAGGGGGCCATCAAGGCGATGGTTGACCGACTCAGGGAGAAGGGCTGGACCTTCGTGTATATCGGCGCGAATCAGGATGCAGTCGAGGTCGCGAAAGGACTGTCCATCAATAATCATATGGCATATGAATCCGACCCGGAAGGCGCAGAGAGGATGTTCAGGAAAGTGATGTCCCGCCAATCCGTATTCTACTCCAAAATCGTCAGATCTAAGGAAGAGGGCCGCGAGATGCTTTCCGACGAGAACTTCTTTGCTGGTGAAGAATCTCCTGAAAAGAAATAATATGGTATCTGCATTGCAAACAAGGCGGTTTCTGGAGGCGGTGGTGATAACCGCCGCCTTGCTCGCTTGCGCTTCTGGCTGCAAGCGGTCGAAGAGTAATGGCGTCAGCTCTGGCAACAGTCTCCAGACCATCGTGGATTCGGTCCTGCGGGCTGATATAATCGGGAAGTCTGACACTATTGCCTTCAATGATTCGATCGTCGCTGCATTCGCATCGATTGCAACGGTTGGATCCAATGAGCTGAAAGCATGCGAAGGACTGCGGTATGATTATTCCCGGGGCTGTTTCATCGAAGACGATGAACTGCCGGATAACATTGGTTTTCCGTCGTTGACGCTCGAGACAGCATTCAACCTGCTTCAGGCGCTGGATATGGGATATTCGCTCTCAAGCCGTATTCCTACCAACCACGGGAAACTCGACTGGGACCCCGATTCCCGCGATGATCATATTCTGACGTTTGAGAGCAGTAACGGTACTGATTCGATATCGTTCGAGCAGGGGTATCTCTTTTCAAGTCCATACGTAGGCAAGTATCTCCGAAGGAATACCTTGGGAATCGAAGAGGAGTTGCCTGAACTTACCCAGTTCGAGTGGCTATGCCTGTACAACTCCCTGGCTGCCGGAAATTTCGGGAATTGCTCGAAGGAAGCTTGTCAGGGCGTAGCGGGTCTCCTTCGGCGCAATGTCATCGAAGGAACGGGGATCCTGTATTCGCACTCCAAAGTCGCTGTTGCCGGCAAGCCGGCTTTCGGAACGGCGGTTGAACTCGAGGACGGCAGCGTTGTCTATCAGACTTCCTTCGTGGGGTTCTTCCCTTACGAAACTCCTATCTATACGATGATGGTCACGGTGCTGGTGAAATCCGACGGCTCTGTTCTCCGCTGGAGGTCGTCCCTTGTCCAGAAGATATTCAACGGCATTCTGGATGAAATGGAAACAATAAAACCAATTTCGAGATAATGCTTACAAAGGTAATATTGATTGTGATAGTGTCGCTGGTGCTGATTGCACCGGCGATGCTGTCAGACAAACTGATGCCGAAAGAAGGTTTTCCGAGGCTTCCGTACAGAAGGCCTTACCATCGCTGGAAAGGTCCTAAGACAGACGAAAGGATCAACCGGATGCTGCAAGAGAGTATCGTGCTTCTGAAGGGATTGGGCGTTCCAATCTCCCGTTCGATATGCCCTGAAGTGGTGCTGACTGGATCCCGTACTCATTATGGAATGTGTAGTCCCAAAGGGAGCTTGAAGAAGTATGACAAATACGACTTCTATATAGAGATCTCCGGTCACACCCTGGAGAACACCGAGAAGTCGCTACGCAACACCCTGATTCACGAACTCATCCATACCGTTCCCGGTGGGCTGTGTCACACGGGGGAGTGGAAGAAATGGGCTGAATTCGTCAGTGAGAGGACGGAATACCATATTCAGCGTCTGGATGGAGACCACACATCACGCGACAGAGACCGGCTGAGAAACGGGGGATATACCAACTGGCTCGCACCGTAGGCATTAAAAGTTGTAATATTCAGATTAAAACAATCATGGACTCAAACGAACGTAAAAAACTTATCAGCGCCTCCTTCATTCTGACAGGAGCCGCATGTGCCCTGATATTGCTGTCTCGCTGCTATTACAATTTCTGTGATGGCCTCCCCGTCAAAGGGATTTGGACGATATTCTCTTTGGCCTGGCCGCTCCTCGGATTCTGGTTCGGGATGGTAATGCGTCATTTGGCCGGGAAGCCAAGGTGGTGGATCCTGGCAATTGCCGCCGCTGCCTCGGCCTTGGTATTCGCGGGCTTGGTCACCGACCAGGTCCTCTATTTCCATACTCACACTTTGCGGACAGTCCTGTTCGCTCTTCTTGGATTCATCATACCGACTGGGGTATATTCATCATCAGGTAATTCTTGGAAGAGCGGGATTCTTCTGTTTCTTTCACTGTTAGCTTATGCTACCTGCGAATTCGCCCTGCAGAGGCTCCACGTTGGACATATGGCTGACGAATTTGCCGCAATGCAGGTCCAGGTCTCTAAGGTACTGTATTGCGGAAGCTATGCCCTTGAGCTTCTGATCGTTTGGCTCTTCGCTGAGTTTTCGTTCTCATTGGCAGGTCAGTGGCTCGGCTCAAAAAGATGGTTCAGATGGATCGCCGCATTGTTGGTAGTGACAGTTTTTATCAGTACATTGGTATATGTTTTTGATGGGGGACTGAAATGGTGGTATTTGGTAGATATCATTATCCAGCCGGTTGTTGTATATGTAGGTATAGTATTTTACAGACTTGTTTTTAAGATTAATCGATAATAGATTATTACTATGGTATTGGCATTAATACTCAGTGTTACTTTTGCAATTGTATTCTGTGTCCTCTTTTTCGATGATAGAGGCACGCTCAAAGAGTTGAAGGATGAGGTAAAGTCCCTGCAGGGTGAAAACCTCAGCCTGAAGCAGGTGAATGAGAGGCTTGGATCTGAAGGCAAGGGCTCCCGGGACCAGCTGCCGCTCGACGCAGACTTGATCGCAGAAGCGGTCAAGTTCAACGGATATGTTCCCGTGAAGGGAGAAGACGCTGTTTCCTTTATGGTACAGGGGGAAAGGTACGTTATTACAACGGACAGGCTGCCCTACACTATTGTTGTCAAGCAATACGGAATAGACCAGACCAAATATGACACGGGTCTGATGCGCCTTGCGGCCGAACAAACGACGCATAATCGTGTTTTAGGTAAGGCTGGGCTCTCGGAAGATGGTAATGCCTTGACTTTCTATGTAGGTGGTGTCGAGTGCCAGTATGGCAACTTCAGGGATTCGTTGGTGGAGATGGTACGGATCGTGGATGACCTTGACAATGATTTCGGGACTAACTACAACAGACTGCTGGATGAAAGAACAGGGAAAGAGCAGGCGCAAGAACAGCCTGATCCTTCTACCATTAGTTTGGAAGATTATGTCACCAATCCAAATAAGACTGTTTCCTGATTTATGACGCCTGACGTACAGCAAGCTTTTGATGAGATAATGGACCTCCCGCCGATGTTCAGGCGGGACTATGTCATCGGATTCCTCAAGGAGAATCTTCCTGAGGAAGATGCCAGGCGTATCTACCTCCGGAAGACGGAAACGGATTACCTGAAACGGATGGTTGCGGACGGCTACATCACGGCGGAAGAGGTCCTTGAAAAGATTGGTAAAGAGCGGATTAAAGAGTATTTCCATATCATCAGCAAAAGGTCATGAAGGCGGATAAACTACTTGTTTGGGAGAAAGTCGAATTGTCGGATACCCTGGCTGAGAGGTTGGCCGATGCCGAGGATTTGCTGGAATCTCATCCGGAATTAAAGCAGATTACCGGCCTGGAGGCCGGAGTGCTCGATGATCATATCGATCGGAACTGGCAGGTTTTCCTGTCTTGCTTCGATCCCGAGGAATTATGCCAATGGGTGGAGGAGAAAGAGTTGGAAGAGGAATGCGAGAATATCTGGGAGGAGTACAAGAACGATTCCCTGGAGTATGATAACGAACTCACTGAGTTTATGAATGCGGAGTACTGCTTCTCGGTCATCGACGCGGCGAAGGTTTTCCGTTCCCTTGACCTCGCCGAGCAGCTCGGCTACCCCTCCAGATTCAGTAAGTCGTAAATAATTCAAAAAATATTTGTTTGTGTGAAAAATACGCATTATCTTTGCGTCGTTTTTACGCACAAATATTTTTTATATGAAGAAAGTTATTGTATTCAGAGTAGAAGAAGTATTGGTTAAGGGTAATGATGAAAATAGATTGGAGGAGATGAGGGAAAGGGTTTTTGTAAAAAAGAGTGTAGGGGATAAGGTTTTTGAGGAGGAGTTTTATAAGGAAGATGGGAAGAAGAGGAAAGTGGTGATGAGTTGTGGGGAGATGGTTGTGAAGATGGTTGAGATGGAGAAGAGGTTTGAGGAGGAAGGAGATGTGGTGAAAAAGTATTGGATAAGGGATGTGAGGAAGAAGTTGGAGGATTGGGAAGAGGGGAAAGAAAAAAGGTTGGTTGAGAGGAGAAAGAAGTTTATGGATGAGGGGTTTGAGAAAAAGATGATAGGGAAGAGGGGTGAATTGAAAGATTTGGAAAGGATTTGTGAGGTTACCGGGTCGAGGATGGTTTTTGTGAGTGAGGAAAAGAGAAGTAGGGTTGGGAATTTGTTGTATAATAATGGATTGAGGAGGTTTGAGGTTGAAAGTGGTGTTGGATTCCTGGAGGGTATGGATGAGAAGGATTATGTTGTTATAGATAGTGTTGAAGATTTGGAGAATATGTGGAAGAAAATAGGTTTGAAAAGAAGTTGATTTGTCATGATAACTGTTACTTGGGATCCTGAAGCCTTCTTCGTGAAGGCTTCCAAAGGTTCCTTCGCCGCAAAGGCGGCAAGGGCCGATGTGTATAAGAACAATTGTGAGGTTTTTCGGAACAGGGGGTACACTACCACCTCCGGAAAGACGGTCACTCTCGATCCCGGGCCTATGCTTGCGGGAACGATCGTATTTGACTCTCCCATAACGGTTCCGGATGGCGGTCCCTTAAATGAGTCTGTCCTGACTGGTGTCGCGAATACCGGCTGCCTTGAACTCGGACGTGATCTGCAGCTCAAAGGATACAATCCCGTAATTCTCAACCTGGCTGACGCATATGTGGCCTGCGGGTGGTACGAAAGGGGATCCAACGCTCAGGAAGAGAGCCTGTGCCGCCAGACTACGCTCTCCCAGTCCCTTTACCAGAACTATGACAGCAACAAGGCTGAGTTGAGCGGCGTTGCATTCAAGGGCAAGAAATATCCGATGGATATCCGATACGGTGCCATATATTCACCTCATGTGACTGTTTTCAGGGAAGGCTCGAAGGGTGGATTCGCTTTGATGGACGAGCCTTACGAGACTGCGATCATATCCTGCGCCGCACTTGACTTCAACGAGAAACACGGAAAGAACCTTGAGTATCAGGCTTATGGCGGAGGCTTCACCCGGGAAGGGAAGGACATAATGCTGTCCAAGATCAGAACCATATATTGTGCTGCTCTTGCCGCAGGCCACGACTCCATGGTTCTGGGTGCATTCGGCTGCGGTGCTTTCAGGCTTCGTCCTGATATCGTTGCGGAGATGTTCCGCGATGTGCTATCCGAACCGATATTCAAGGGCCGTTTCAAGGCTGTTGTATTCGCAATCCTGGAGAGGCCGGGGGCAGAATCCGGCTGGCGCGGTAAGTTCGCACCGTTCTACCGGATTTTCGGAACTAAACCGGTTATACGATGAAAAAGGAAAAAGGTGAGTATACATATCCGTTCCCGAGGCCATCGGTGACTACGGACTGCGTCATATTCGGATATGATGGGAAGGATATCAAGCTCCTTCTAGTAGAGAGGGGCATTCCTCCATTCAAGGGAATGTGGGCATTGCCGGGCGGTTATCTACAGATGGATGAGGATGCCATCGACGGGGCAAAACGAGAGTTGTACGAGGAAACCGGCTTGCGGGACGCCTACATAGAGCAGTTCCGGACATTCGCTGCAGTTGACAGGGATCCACGGGGACGTGTCATAACCATCGCCCATCTGGCTCTGGTCAAGATATCGGAAGTGAAAGCCGGTGACGATGCCGCCAAGGCGCAGTGGTTCTCTCTCAAGGATGTTCCCCAGCTTGCCTTCGACCACGATATGATCCTGCGCGAGGCGACTAAGGCTCTGAGGCAGAAGATCCATTTCGAACCTGTTGGTTTTGAATTGCTTCCGGAGGTGTTTACGATGCCTCAGCTCCAGCATCTGTACGAGAGCATCCTTGATGTGCGTTTCGACCGACGTAACTTCGCCTCGAAGATGCTTCACCTCGGCATTCTTGACGATACCGGAAGCCGCAAGTCCGGATCTCCGTCCCGCATCCCCGCGACCTACCGATTCAATAAAGACAATTACGACGCCCTGAAAAGCAAAGGCTTCCGCCTGGAATTCTGATATTCTTAGACATGAATACTTTGATACATAAAATAATTGCGAAACGCAGACAAGCCCGTGAGGCGAAGAAACAAGAACTAAAGAAATCAAGAATCCTTCGTTGCATCAACAATTCAGACATCAAGTATGAGGATCTGATTCCTATTGGAGATGAAGATTATGACCGTATAGTTTCTGCCCTCGAAGAAAAGGTCAACCGTGAAATCGGAGAAGAGCCCAGATACCGCAACTGGTTCCCCAACATATTTGCCTGGCGGGAGATTGTTGACAGTATGAAGAACAGAGTACGTGACGCGTATTACATTAAGAACCGCCCCTGTGGAAAGTGCGGCGAGGATAATACCATTTTTTTCTGTTTCAGATCAAATGATGAAAGTTGGAAAGAACTGTGCGGCCGTGAAGGGTATATGTTGATATGCCCGGATTGTCTAACGATACTTGGGTTCGTGCCTTACTTCCTTAATTGATGAATAGATTATCTAATCTGCTTCTCGCCACCCTTTTCCTGGTTGTCTTATGTGGCTGCGGAAAAAGGGTTGAACAAGATTATACCATCAGCGAGCGGACTTCAGAGGCGTTGGAATATGCCCGGAAGCACAAGCTCAACGAAGATTACGTCCTGTTGCTGGATTATTCGATACCTTCAGGGACGCCGAGATTGTTTGTCTGGAGCTTCTCGGAAAACAAGATAGTAGCTCGCACGTACGTGATGCATGGTGTCGGAGGTGGTAGTACGGCGGAAAAGCCGGTATTCAGTGACAAGATGGGCAGCAAATGTTCGACATTGGGGAAGTTCAAAGTGACTAAAAAGCATGGGAGCAAGCTGAAAAGAAGCTATCGCCTGATCGGCCTTGAGAGAAGTAACAGGAATGCCTTCAAGAGGGGGATAATGATACACAGATCGGTATGGGTGGATAGCTGGCACTGGAAGAAGTATATTCCTCTGCATGAAGCCAGTTGTCAGGGGTGCGTCACAGTCTCGTCAAAAGGTATGAACTATCTTGAGAAGCTGATAATGAGTGAAACGAAACCTCTATTGCTCTGGAGTTATTATGACTGATGAAGGGAAGTACCTCGTCATAATTCCGGATGTCCATGGCCGGGCGTTCTGGCGGGAGGCCGTGGAGGCGAGGCCGGAGGATGAATTCATATTCCTGGGAGACTATCTGGATCCATATCCTCAGGAAGGAATATCGGATGCTGAGGCGTTCGGGGGGCTTCAGGATATCATTGATTTCAAGAAACAGAATCCGGACAGGGTGACGCTCCTCTGGGGCAACCACGACTTGCACTATCTGTATCCTGAGCTGCTGGGAAGCCGTTACGATTTCGACAACGCGGACCGTAACGCTCATTGTTTCTGGTCCAATCAGCATCTCTTCAAAATGGCCTATGAGACCGTGGCGGGAGGGAAGAGGTTCCTGTTTTCACACGCCGGAGTAGTGAAGGGATGGATCTCCCATACCTATCCTGGCTTGGATGAGGAAGATATCAGTGCTGTTTTCTTAAACAGTCTTGTCGGCAATCCTCATTTTATGAAGGCATTGGAGGATGTGTCCGTGAAGCGTGGAGGTGACAAGCCGTACGGCAGTATGGTCTGGGCTGATATTCTCGAACACCTTGACAAAGATAACCAGTATGCGGGAATCGTCCAAGTCTTTGGTCACTCGATGCTGCCGGAACCTTTATTAGCTGAAGGCAGGGTCTGCTGCCTCGACTGCAGCCGCCCGTTCGTGCTCAATCGGGAGGACGGGGAAATCTACTGCCTTGAATAAGGTGATTGCCGGGGTCGGTGCGACAATGACGGAACCGGCAACCCACCCGGCCGGCACCCCGCGTACCAACCTTGTGATTTTTTATTATATTTGTAATGTTTTGAAAATCACTCGGCAATGAAAAAAACAATTAAGCTTGTACTGGCCATCGTGGTCGTTTTCCTGCTTATAAGGCTTTGCACCAGCAATCTGGGCAGCGTTATCAATCTACCGGAAGGATTCCCTGGAGGGTTGGGTGAAAGCAGTTCCACTACTACCGGCTCCAATGAATCCGGCGGCGGATGGTTCAGCCCGAAGAGCAATAAGACTACTTCCGACAAAGATACTCCGAAGGATATTTCGGACCTGGAGAGGGAACTTGGCATCGGGACCGACGAGAAGCCATCGTCCACCATCAACCTCCCTTCCACGACCCCATCCACTACGGCCTCCTCGGCACCTCTGACCTTCAAGGGTATTCCTATCACGGGCTCAAGCACCTCGTTCGGTACCAAGCTTGTCAATGCCGGATTCAGGAATAACGGCAACGGCACATATACAGGTGATTTCGCCGGGTACAGCGGTTGCAAGGTGACCCCTTCCGGGAGCAACCCCGTCCAGGAAGTGCGCGTGGACTTCCCGGTCATCTCAGAATGGAATTCTTTGGAGAAGGCATATGATGCCCTGCAGGCTTCCCTGACGCAGAAATATGGCATCGAGCCGAAGACTTCGACCAACAACAATATCGCGACCTACAGCCTGCCGAACGGAACCATCACCCTGGATGCAGACGTGTCGAACCAGTCGAACTGGCACGTGATCCTGAAATATGCGAACGCGGCCACGACCAACAATTCGACCGTCAAGAACCCGATCGACGACCTTTAGCAGTCTCCTGCTGCAGGGAATCAGTAGCTGAAACTACAGTCGAAGTCTGCACCTCCGGCACCGATCCGGAAGGTGTGGACTTCACGTTTTGAAGGCTTCACGGCCACGACGTCAATGCACATGCATTGCTTGTAGTCGAAGTAGGCATGTTGGTTGCGAGGCTGCATCAGATCCGGGCTGTTCCAACCGTAACCCTGTGTTACATAGTAGTTTACGCCATTGTAAAAATCGTAGTCATTGAAATGGCTGTCGCCTGAGAAGTAGCCCACCAGGGTTTTCTTGGAGGCATATTCTGTCATGAGACCCATCAGGAGGTCGGTGTTCTGCTTGAGGTAATCGTTGTTCATCGTCCTTTTCCAGTTCCCCATAGGATGAGGCATGAAATGGGCGAGCACGATTATGTTGACATCATCCGGAGTGGCATCCATGGTCTCCCTGAGCCAAGCCTCCTCCTCGGGACCGACCAAGTAATAGGTCCCTTCGAGGGTGCGCGTGGAGCAGCTGTTGAGGAATATGATGCGGAAGTTCTTGTCAGGAATATCATACCAGCCGTAGGTCTTGCCGGTGAGGTGGAGTCGCCCGCCGGCCCTTTCCTCCCAAGGGCGCTGGAAGGTGTCCGTCAGGTATTCTTCGGTGAGCCATTCGCCCTCGCCTCCGTCCCAGTCGTGGTTGCCCGGAGTGAATATCCATATTCCGTCATACTTCTTCATCTGCTCCAGGGTATTGTCTATGAGCCACTTGGACCATTCCTTGTCCAGCGTGGTCGGGATGGAGTTCAGTCCGATGTCGCCCAGGAGCGCCATGAAGTCTGCGCCGAAACGGTCGGCAGCCACCGTGGCGTAGCCGATGTGTTTGTAGGCGAAGTTCCCCGAGGAATGAATGTCAGTCAGGATAGGGAATACCAGGACCTCGTCATCGCCCTTCCATTCTGCGAAACGGCTGTATGCCTCTTCGACCTGCGGCTTCACGAAGCCGTCCTTGCTGGAGAGGGCGTCCTGTTCCTTGAGGATCCTGTCGTTGAACGGACGCTCCGCGATCGTCGGCGTCGAATATACGAAGTGGAGTGTCTGGGCCTTGTCGAAATCGAAGAACTCAATCCGGATGTCGTGCTTGCCCTTCTCCAAAGTTACGCTGGTCACCTTTCGGATCGGGCGGTGCGCGCCGTCGTTCTCAATCAGCAGGCTGTCGTCGATGAAGAACCGGGAACCGTCGTCCGTGGTGACCTTGAAGGTATATTCCTCGGTGGATTTGACGGAAAGAGTGGTCTCGAACAGCGCGGCGAAATGGTTCATGGTGTCCACGATGTCCTCCAGGTCGAGGTTGCGCTTGACGCCCTCGACATCAGGCTCTCCGAGCTTGGAGAAGTCCGGAAGGAATCTCTCGGGCCAGTCATACCATACCTTGTAGCGCACGGGCGCGGTCTTGTCGACGCTGCATGCGGACAGGCACAGCAGGGCCGCGAACAATAAAGCTATCCTTTTCATTTCCTGTGTTCCATAATCTTCCGTGAATATACGGAAAATAATGAAACTTCGTTTGTTATGGAATATCAAAAGTTGAGTGCGAGTCCGATGCCGTGGGCAGTCGTGCCCACGTTGAGGCTTGACTTGCTGCCATGGGCGGTGTGTCCGTAACGCTGGTTGTAGTCATCGGCGATCTCGTTCATCTTCTTGTTGCCTTTGACCAGGAGAGTGATCCCGGCACCCAGGCCGGCTGCTCCGGCTATCCCTGTGGCGATATCGACTGCTTCCATCGATGAAGAATCGCTCCTGCCCATCCCGCTGTTTGGAAAATTGCTGTGCATCTGGGCAACGCCACGGTTGTAATCGGCTCGCATCGCTCCGCAGACGATTCCGGTGGTCAGCAGGGCCGCCCCTCCCATGGTCAACCATAGTCCCCACTGCAACTGGTTTTGAGCCTTGCGGTATTTGCTCCCGTACATCGATACCCCGAGGTAGTCGTACAAGCGGTCGGAGCAGATGCGTCCGTAGCGGTCATAATAATGTCCCCAACGGTACTCCAGGGGGCCGTAGAGGTCATAATAGTCGTAGGCATACGGGCCGGGGACAAGGATGGCGGCAGGGGAGAAGGTCTTCTCCGTTCCGTTCTCGAATACGATGCGTTCTACGCGGTCTATGGACATCCGGTAGTCCGGGCCCCCAAGGTTGTCGTAAGTCTTGTAAAGGATATCGTCGTCCGTGATTTCCAGGATTTTAGCCTCGATGGTCCGTCTGTCGGTCGTGTGGATTATGTCCTGGGCGAAGGCTTCAGCACAAAAAGCCAGCAGGATGCTGGTCAAGATTATTTTCGCTTTCATAGTAAATCTCCTTTAGGCTTGGATATTCAAAGAATATGCCTTCCGGATTGATATTCCCCGAGGATGTCGAGGCCGGCCATGAGCGGACGGACGGCCTTGAGTGCCTGCCGGTAGCGGTCGTATGAGGAAAAGGTGATATCTGCGTAGAAGAAGTATTGCCATTCCTGCCCCGGGATCGGCAGGGACTGGATCCTGGTCAGGTTCATGTCGTAGAACGACAGGATGGTCAGTACCTGGGCGAGGGATCCCGGCTTGTGCGGCAATGTGAAACATAGCGATGCCTTGTCGGTCTGGTTCCGTTTAGTCTGGATGGAGTCGTCTAGTACGAGGAACCTGGTGAAGTTCTGCTTGTATGTTTCTATTCCTTTTGCCAGGATGGTCAGGCCGTTCTCCTCGGCGGCGAGTTCGGATGCCACGGCTCCCACGCCCATCAGCCCCTCACGGGCGATGTCGATGGCGCTCTTGGCCGTATCCTCGGATTCGACCATCGTGATCCACGGACAGTTTTTCTTGAAGAACTTCCTGGTCTGGTTTATGGCCATGTAATGCGTCCGCACTTCCTTGATATCCTCGATCGTCTGGCCTGGGAGGGCCATCAGGTTCTGGTGGATTGGAATGTATATCTCTCCCTTGATCTTGTACGGATGGGACCTCACCAGTTCGAAATTGGTCAGGAGTCCGCCCGAGCTGGTGTTCTCTATGGCCATCACGATCGCATCGGCGCGTTCGTCGGCGACAGCTTCGAACAGGCTGTCGAACGTAGGACACTCGACGATGGCAGGTTCTTCACCCCTCTCGGCATAGAAGTCCCTGGCGGCCTGCTCGTGGAAACAACCACGATAACCCTGGATAGCAACTCTGGTCATGTTTGCAAGTTCGTTTATGAAGCAAATATAATCATTCCGGAAAAAACTGTAAATTGTTTTGGGAATTCCGTCCCTCCAATGCATCATTATTAAAGAACCATATTATGAATCAGGACTTGGAAGCAATAAGCAGACAGCTATTGGTTGAAATTGTCAAGGGGAACCTTTCGGCATTCTCAGTACTCTTCATGCGGTTCTATCCGAAGGTGAAGGGCTACATCTTCGCTCTGGTGAATGACGAAGAGATATCAAAGGATCTTGCGCAGGATATATTCGTCTATATCTGGGAGCATCGTGACCGTCTGCTTGAGATCGACAAGATCGAGGCCTATATCTTCAGGATGGCTTCCAATATGGTTCTCCAATACATCCGTCACGAGAAAGTCATCGCGGATTATGTCGTAAAACAATCATATAGTGAAAAGCGGAAGGAGTTGCTCTCATCTTCTGATTTGGAATCGGACATCGATGCGAACGATATGGCATTGCTGATTTGGCAGTATGTCGAGACAATGCCCTCCCGGCGTAAGGAGATCTTCAAGATGAGCCGCTACGACGGAGTCAAGGCGGATGAGATAGCCGAAAAGCTCGGCATAAGCAAGAAGACAGTGGAAAATATGCTGTCCCTTGCCCTGTCCGATATAAAACAATATGTAAAAAAGAACTCATAATAACAGATGGCAGACAATTATTCAGACAGGACTCAGCGCCTTAAGTGGCTGACAGACGATCGGACTGCAGATGATGAGATGGATTCCGTACTCAAGAGGATATGGGATCTGGCATCTGACTGCCCCGAGGAAGACACGCTTCTGGCACTTAACAATGTGCTGGATATTATCAACCCGCAGAAGGTGAAAAAAAGATGGTATTCAAGAACGGGTTGGATGTTTGCAATGGCTGCAGTTGTCTTGCTCATACCAGTGGTGAGCGTGGTTTCTGCGATACGGTATGGCAAGGGTCTGGATTCGGATTATGAACAAGTACAATGCACGGTTCCTGTCGGAGCTATGCAGCGTATGACTCTGCCGGACGGGACCTATGTGACACTGAATGCGGGCAGCTATCTTTCTTATCCAAAGGCTTTCCGAGGAAGCGAACGTATCGTGCGCCTGGTCGGAGAGGCGAGTTTCGATGTGGCTCACGACGAGGAACATCCGTTTGTCGTGCATACTCCGAAATTCAGCGTACGTGCCCTGGGAACCAGGTTCAGCGTACTTTGCGACCAGGGCCTTGACCGTTCTACGGCTACGCTTGAGGAGGGAAAGGTTCAAATAAGCAGCCTCGTGGATCCTGAGAAGGTGTTTTTCCTGAATCCCGATGAGCAATTCAGCTATGACACCCGGCTGAAGACTTACCACGTCAGCCGGGTGAATGCAGCGCGGGAAAACGACTGGACAACCGGAGCGATGTATTTCAATGAAGATTCCCTGAATGAGATACTTGAAAAAGCCGGCAGGATGTACGGCCGTACTATAGTCAATCTCGTCAGCGATGATGACTCAAAATATACGATGAGTTTCCCTCCAGGGGAGGATTTCGACAGGATAATGGATATCATCTGTATGACTGTCGGCAATATAAAGCTCATACGCCAGGAGGGCTCCGTAATAGTCACGCTTAAGTGAAAATGCTATTAACCAATTATAAAATGACATCATTAAAAACAATCAAGAGAGTATTCGCCCGGCAGTTTGGGCGGACAACGTTATTGATGGTGGTCACACTGATGATCTCGATTCCTTGTATGTCACAGACAATACGCTTCGGATCAGGCAGGACCACAATCCAGAAAGCTATCGAGACTATCGAGAGCCAGACAAATTACAGGGTTTCATATAACAACTCAAAACTCGATGTGACGAAGGTCGTGCCGACGTCGATACCGAGCGGAACAGTCGATGAAGTGATGCCTGTGATTCTCGCCCAGACGGGATATTCATACCGCATAGACGGGAATTACATAGTGATCATCCCTCAGACAAACCAGGCAAAGCCAGCGGGCAATACCGTGGTGAACGGGACGGTTACGGACGAGAAGGGAGTTCCTGTGATAGGGGCCGGTGTCATGGAGGCGGGAACCAACAATGGGACCGTCACAGATGCATCGGGCCGTTTTTCCCTCCCCGTAAGATCGTATTCCTCCTCTCTGGAGATTTCCTGTATCGGATACAAGACTCTGCTCTTGCCTGTTCAGGGCAGGAACTCTTTGTCAGTTGTCCTTGCAGAGGATACGGAGGCTCTTGACGAGGTGGTTGTCGTTGGTTTCGGTACTCAGAAAAAAGTAAACCTCACCGGAGCAGTTGCGACTGTCGATTCCAAGCAGCTTCAGGACAGACCTGTCCAAAACCTTACACAGGCACTCCAGGGACAGGTGCCGGGTCTGAATATCAATGTAACATCAGGTCTTCTGGATTCTGCCCCGTCCATGGATATCCGTGGAACCGGAACTATCGGCACCGGATCCACAGCTGCCCCACTTGTGCTTATCGACGGAGTCGAAGGAGACCTCTCCATGATCAATCCTCAGAACGTAGAGAACATCTCCATTCTCAAGGATGCGGCTGCTTCTTCGATCTATGGCTCCCGCGCTCCTTTCGGTGTGATTCTCGTTACGACTAAGAGAGGAGATGCAGGACACTCTATGGTAAACTACAACAACAATTTCCGTTGGAACGGCCCGACGATGATGCCGGAGTCGATGGACTCTTACAACTTCATCATGATGATTGACCAGGGTCTCATCAACTACGGTTCATCCAGATACTCCAATGATGACCGCGTTCAGCGTATCAAGGATTACATCGCCGGAAAGATTACGACCGTGAACGTTATTGACCCAGCGAACAAGACGAGGTGGGCCAATCCAAACGGATACGGTAACGCCAGCAGTGATGTGTATCATGACTATTTCAACGACTGGTCTTTCTCTCAGGAGCACAACCTCAGCGTAAGCGGAGGAAGCGGCAGGGTTTCGTATTACGTCGGGATGGGTTATATGGACCAGAACGGTCTTCTCAAGCTTGCTGAGGATTCATTCAAGAAGTATACTCCAACCGCCAGGATAGACGCACAGATCAACGACTGGATTCATGCTACTTACAGCACCCGCTTTACAAGGACTGACTATGGACGTCCTACAGTAATGAAAGCCAGCTACTTCCAGGACCTTGGCCGCCAGAACTTCCCTTGGCGTTCCGTCTATGATGACAACGGATTCATACAGCAGTCATCCCCGGCACTTACCCTGATTGAAGGAGGACGGACCAATACCCAGCACGACAAGTTCGCCAACCACGGGGCTCTGGATTTCGAGCCGGTTAAGAACTGGGTCACCACGGTAAGTCTGGACTACAATGTCGAGACAAACGAGGAGAAAGCGGTAAACCTCAAGACGTACAACCATGATGCAAACGGGAATCCGTACATCCAGACCAAGACAGATAAGGTGCAGGAGACTTTCTGGAAACGCAATTTCCTGACGCTCAATGCTTATACTACATATTCCTTTACTATTGGCAAGGATAACAACTTCAAGGTAATGGCCGGTATGCAGTATGAAGACCTGAAGTACAGGACTCATTCCCTTTCCAGGGTAGGTCTCATCATCAACGAACTCCCTGTCATCGACCTGACGACCGGTCTCGATTACAACGGTGTTTCCCAGGTTCCCGTTGTGAAAGGCTCAGATTCCGAGTGGAAGACAGCAGGTTACTTCGGACGTTTCAACTATGACTATGCCGGGAAATACCTGTTCGAAGCCAATATCCGTTATGATGGATCCTCCAGGTTCCGCTCCGAATCCCGTTACGACTGGTTCCCTTCATTCTCGGCTGGATGGAACATCTCCAAGGAAGACTTCTGGGATGGAATAAGACCTTATGTCAACTTCCTCAAGATCAGGGCTTCTTACGGTTCGCTCGGTAACCAGAACACTACCAGCTGGTATCCAACATATTCGACCCTTACCCTTGGTACCTCCAATGGTACCTGGCTGCAGAACGGAGTCTTGACCAACACGGCTGCGATGGCGAAACTGATCAGTTCTTCCCTCACGTGGGAGACGATAAAGACTATCGATGCCGGTCTCGATTTCGGTGCATTCGACAACAGGCTTACCGGTTCGTTCGACATCTATGAAAGAAGGACTCTCAATATGGTCGGTCCTGCACAGGAACTCCCTAACATCCTGGGTGCTGATGTCCCTGTCACGAACAATACCGACCTCAAGACTCATGGATTCGAACTGTCTCTCAGTTGGAGGGACCAGCTGAGCAACGGCTTTGCATATGGTGCCAACTTCATCCTGTCTGACAACCAGACCATCATCACCAGGTACCCGAACACAACGAAGTCCCTCAATACCTATTATGAGGGCCAGAAGCTTGGTGACATCTGGGGATATGAGACGATAGGCATCGCCAAGACCCAGGAGGAAATGGATGCACATCTTGCATCGCTTCCTCAGGGAGGTCAGGCTTTCGGTACCAGATGGGCAGCAGGTGATATCATGTACAAGGACCTGAACGGTGACGGTCAGGTAAGTGCCGGCTCTTCGACTTATGACGACCCCGGTGACAGGAGGATCATCGGCAATTCCAGCCCTCGGTTCCGTTTCGGCCTCGACCTGAATGCCTCTTGGAAGGGCTTCGATCTCAGGGTATTCTTCCATGGAGTGGCAAAACGAGACTGGTGGACTTCATCTTATGCTTTCTGGGGTTCTCCTAACGAGAATATGTGGTATATGATTCCGCTTGTCCAGCAACTTGACTATTTCCGCGCAAGCGCGTACGACGATCTCCCTGCGAATACGGATTCTTACTATCCAAGACCGATTATCTCCTCAAAGAACAATGCGGCAGGTTCCTACAAGAACCAGCAGGTCCAGACGAAATACCTGCAGAATGCAGCATATCTCCGCCTCAAGAACGTAACCTTCGGATACACCCTGCCGAGCAGGATTTCCCAGCAGTTCAAGGTCTCCAACCTCAGGTTCTTCGTATCCGGAGAGAATCTCTGGACATTGACCAAACTTGCGAAGATGTTCGATCCGGAAGGAATCGACGGAATCAATACCGCATCAGGACTCGGTTACCCTATCATGAAAACCGTATCGGCGGGTGTCAGTGTAACATTATAACTCAGAAGGAGAATGATTATGAAAACAATATTTAACAAGATTTGTGTTATTGCGCTGGGGTGTATCGGACTTGCTTCCTGCAACCTTGACCTCCAGCCGACATCGACGATTTCTCCTGAGGTCTATTTCAACGAGGAATCTCAGCTGCAGGCATATGCCAACAACCTCTATACAAGTATCCTCCCTTCACATAGCGGATATGGTTACGGTTACTTTGGCAGGGATGCCCATACGGATAACCAGCTTGCTTATCAGGCTGACCTCTCTTCGAAATACACCAACAACGAGTGGAGGGTTCCCCAGAAGGACGGATCCAACTGGAATTTTGAGAATATCCGCAAATGCAACTATTTCCTCGACAAGGTTGTTCCTAAACTCGAGGAGGGGAAGATCAGCGGTTCTGCGGGAAATATCAACCACTACGTCGGAGAAATCTATTTCCTGAGGGCATATGCATATTTCACTAAGTATCAGCTATTTGGAGATTTCCCTATTGTGACTCAAGCCCTGGATGACGATCTTTCCCAACTGACGGAGGCAAGCAAACGTTCCCCAAGGAATGAGGTTGCCAGGTTCATACTCTCGGATCTCGACAAGGCAATAGAGCTTATGGCAACCAACCCTGACACCAAAAAGACCCGCATCAACAAGGAGAGTGCACTCCTTCTCAAGTCCAGGGTAGCGCTTTATGAGGGAACGTTCCTTAAATATTTCAAGGGAACGGCTTTCGTACCGAACGGAGCTGGCTGGCCAGGTGCTGAGAAAGACTACAACAAGGGATATCAGTTCCCTTCCGGAAGCATCGACGCTGAAATAGACTGGTTCCTAGGCCAGAGTATGAGTGCTGCTAAGACTCTTGCCGATGCTGTCCCTCTCACTGCCAATACCGGTGTGCTTCAGCAGAGTACTGCAGACGCCGCTAATCCATACTTCGATATGTTCGGTGACGAAAATATGACGAAGTACAGCGAGGTCCTTCTCTGGAGGGAATATAGCCAGACTCTCGGTATCTATCACGACGTGCAGGAGACAATCCATACCAGCAGCTACCAGAACAGCGTCACCAGAGGTCTGGTGGATGGATTCCTTATGGCAAACGGCCTTCCTATCTATGCTGCCGGAAGCGGCTACAAAGGTGATGATTACATCAGTGATGTCGTCGATGGCAGGGATAACAGGCTCCAGCTCTTCCTGAAGGTCCCGGGGCAGACCAACTACCTCTATCCGGATGCCACGGGAGACAAGGCTGTTCCAACCGAGCCTTATCCGCAGATAACCAACAGTGCGGCGTACCGGACGGGTTATTCTCTCCGTAAGGGTGGTAATTGGCATCAGAAATATGTCAACAACGGAAAGAACTGGACCGGTTGCCTGGTGTTCAGAGTTACTGAGGCGCTTCTCAATTACATTGAGGCGTGCTACGAAAAGAACGGGGCTCTGGATGGTACAGCGACTCAGTACTGGCAGGCTATCAGGTCGAGAGCCAAGGTTTCCACTGATCTTCAGGCAACTATTTCTGCCACAGTTATTTCCAAGGAAGCAGAAAATGACTGGGGAGCATATTCGGGAGGTCATTTGCTCACCGATGCTACCCTCTATAATATCCGTCGTGAGCGTCGCTGCGAACTGATGGCAGAATCCCTCAGATGGATGGATCTCCAGCGTTGGCGTTCCCTCGACCAGATGAAGACCCAGGGTTACCACATCGAAGGATTCAAGATCTGGGGACCTATGCAGCATTGGTATGACGATGCAAGCGGAAAATCGACCTTGATTTCCGGACTGGACAACCCTAAGGCTTATGTCTCTCCTAAGGACAGGAGCCTCTACTTCAGGCCTTACGAGATTGTCGGCACAAGTCCTGCCCTTAACGGATATACCTGGCATCTGGCTCATTACCTGACGCCTGTTGCAATCCAGGATATGCTGATAACCTCTGAGAACAACGACATTTCCTCTTCTACGATTTACCAGAACCCTTACTGGCCGACAGAAGCGGATCAGGCAGCAATTCAGTAGAGACCTTCATTTATTCCTTTTACGGTAACGTATTATCGGTATTATTTCGTAGTTTTACAATGAATCGTATACTGGATATGAAAAAGATATTGCCTTTTCTCGTATTCATTGCCTTGATTTCCTGCTCGCCGCAGAGTGGGCAGAGGCCTAAAGTGTTGGCTCATAGGGGCCTTTGCAGCACAGGGACGGAATTCACGACCGATGAGAACACGCTGGACGCATTGATCCGCGCTCAGGAAAAAGGGTGCGAGGGAGTAGAATTCGACGTCTTCATCACTGTCGACAGCCAGCTGGTGATCAAGCACGATGACGAGATCGTAAAAGGGGAGCTTTACTGCACCAGGAGTCCGTTCGAAGAGATCCGTGCGTATGTCCTTCCTTTCGGGCACCAAATTCCGACGCTCCGGGAATGGCTGGAGCAGGCGAAGAAGACCCCGGGAATGATGCAGTTCCTGGAAATCAAAGCCCAGGACAACGACAAGGAGAGGGAACTGATACGTCGGGCCTTGGCTATCATAAAAGAACTGGATATGATGGACCAGGTCTATATCCTCTCTTTCAAGAGCGAGACTCTTGATGAAGTACTGCGCCAGGAACCGCGTATGCGAGTCGGGCTCAATTCGTCCAGCCTTCATGGTTCAATGCCGCCGCAGGAGGTAAAGGAACACGGGTTCGCCGGTGTTTCCTACAATTCCAACGTGATCCTGAACCATCCGGACTGGATCCGCGAATTCCAGGAACTCGGCATCGATACCTTCCTGTGGATGGTCAACAGTAAGTATATGAAGAAAATCGGCGAGGATCTCGGGTTCACGTGGATGACTACCGATTTTTATGATGAGATAGGTTATTAGAATAAGGTTTCAACTATGCTGGAAGATCTGCGAAAAGCCGTATTGGAGGCCAATCAGGAGTTGGTTCGTCAAGGACTTGTTCTCTATACTTGGGGCAATGTCTCCGGGATTGACCGGGAGAAGGGGCTCGTTGTCATTAAGCCGAGCGGTGTCCGTTATGAGGATCTTACGGCGGACAGTCTTGTCGTCGTCGACCTGGACGGCCGGACGGTTGAAGGGCATCTGCGCCCTTCGTCAGACACTTCCACGCATATCGAACTTTATAAGGCCTTTCCTTTTATCGGCGGGGTTGTCCACACCCATTCCACGCAAGCAGTTGCCTGGGCCCAGGCCGGAAGGGATATTCCGGCGCTGGGGACAACCCATGCTGATTATTTCCACGGACCGGTCCCTTGTACCGGCAACCTTGCTCCGGAGGAGATCGCCGGGGATTATGAGGCTGCCACAGGGCGCTTGATAGCCAGGACTTTCCGGCACTTGGACCCAATGGAAACTCCGGCTGTATTGGTCAAGAGCCACGGTCCATTCTGCTGGGGCAGGGATGCTGCCGAGGCGGTCTATAATGCCCGAGTATTGGAAGAGGTTGCGCTTATGGCAAGGCTTACCCTCGACCTTAATCCTGATGCCGTATTCCAGAAAGAACTCGAAGACAAGCACTTCTCGAGGAAACACGGACCGGGAGCATACTACGGTCAAGTAAAAGGAGGCAAGGAATGACTATCATAGAAAAGGCATTGCAGAGGACCACGGACACGAAAGCATTGTTCCTGGGTCCTGGAGTCATCGTCAAGACTGCCCAGATGTTCAGGGAACTGTTTCCTGGAAAGAAAGGTGTAGTCGTGGCAGACACTAACACCTTCCGTGTGGCGGGAGAGCAAGTGGATTCGATTCTGGAAGAGTCCGGCCTGAAGGCAGCCGAGCCTTTCATATTCGATGATCCCGATCTCTTTGCGGAGTGGGGATTCGCTTGTCGGTTGAAAGATTATCTCTCCGGAATCGACGCGATAGCTGTCGCGGTCGGTTCCGGGGTGATCAATGACCTGACCAAATATGTCTCCTATACACTTGGCCGGAGGTATATGATTGTCGGTACAGCGGCTTCCATGGACGGATATACAGCGTATGGGGCATCTATCAGCATAGACGGGAACAAGCAGACGCTTGACTGCCCGGCTCCGAAAGGTATGATCCTGGATCCGGTAATAGCGGCCCGCGCGCCGAAGGAACTTGCGGCCTCTGGATATGCGGACCTGATAGCGAAGATTCCTGCAGGAGCAGACTGGATGATTGCAGAAAGCATAGGTGTTGAGCCTATCGATCCTTTCACCTGGGATCTGGTCCAGCGGAATCTACGTAACGCCCTGTCGGCTCCCGACAAAGTCAAGGCCGGTGATGTCCAGGCTACTGAAGCGCTTGCTGAAGGCTTGATTATGAGTGGTTTCGCTATGCAGGCCCTGCAGTCTTCGCGCCCTGCTTCCGGCGCTGAACACCAATACTCGCATTTCTGGGATATGGACGGTCTTTGTATTAACGGCAAGCACGTATCCCACGGATTCAAGGTTGGAATCGGGACCCTCGTTTCGACGGCCAGCCTGGAATTCCTAATCGACTATCCGGTCAATACAATAGATATTGAACGAGCCGTTTCAACCTGGCCGGATTGGGACAGTATGGAAAGACGGATCCGCATGCTCTTTGACGGGAAGCCTGCGCATCTGGCCAGGGCCCTTAAAGAAACCCGGGATAAATATGTAGGGAAGGATGTGCTCAGGACGCAGCTGGAGACGTTCATCCGTGTCTGGCCGGAACTGAGAGAAAAAGTTCGCTTGCAGATATATTCTTTCGATACTGTCTATGATTATCTGAAGCGGGTAGGGGCTCCGGATGAGCCGGAACTGATTGGAATCAGCCGAGAGCGGTTGCGTGACACTTTCAGGCGGATACCGTATATGCGCAGCCGTTTCACGAACGCCGATATCATCCGCCGCCTTGGAATCCAGGATGAGCTGGAAAACCATCTCTTCGGCCCCGGAGGCCATTGGGAGATAGCCTGACCTGTAGCGTGTTTGCTTCGCGTCCCTTCAAGGATTGTGGATGAGATAAAGACTCCTTTGTTCATCTCCAAGTCAAATCTTTCGAGATACTCTGTATCTGTAGAAGCAACTAGAAGACGCTTTCACTCTGATAATCTCTAGTCTTTGCAATAGCATTAAGATCTTGCCGTGAAAAGCTACAAATAATAAATAATCCTTGAATGGCAGGGACTGAAAATACAGTCCAGCATACCATTCAAGGATACTCTTTTGTAGTGACCCATTGGAACTACAGTCCAACTCGTATGCATTTATAAAAACTCTTTCTTAGATGCCGCTTCCGGTAATAAAACCTGGTTTGGACCAGAAAGAGGTTTAGGAGTGCAGAGACAGCAGTTATTCTCAGAAGTCGATATTACAGCCAATTGTTATCATAATCCGGGTCCTTGTCACGGTCTGACTCTTGCCAGTTGAGGGAATCATAGCGCCGCTTTTCACTTTCCTGCTTGTGCTTCTCGATCTGGTCATCAATCAGCTTGGCCCCCATAGCTCCTAACATAATCTTAGTGCCAAGACTCAAACCCGAATCCTTGTTCGTATTCCGGTCCACACCGCTTTTTACGCCCAGTTCTTTATTGGTAATCGCTATTATCACTCCAGCGATCGCCCCAATTATCACACCAATGATCAGTTCCATAACAAAGCAATTACTATCAATCTTATTGTAGGTTGATAACCGCTAATCCACATCCAGATTACCTGGTTCTCTTATTTGCTGCAAAGATAGTATGCAGATGTGCCAAAACAGGTGACATTGGCTAGAATTCAAATAATACTTGGGAGCGGTGTCCATCGTCTCGATTACGGCTGTCCGGTCGTGCAAAAAGGAGAGCTGTTTGGAGTAATGGCGCAGCCGCCTCGGTTTATTCCTTCCTCGTTCTCCTGGCGACGATGCTTCCCTGGATGCTGAACGGGTAGGTGCGTCCGTCTATATGTTTCATGGAACCCGATCCCTGGTAAGTAAATGTCAAGACTTCGGCCTCGAAAGTGGCCGTGCCGAATGTGTAATTCACGTAACCGTCACTGCTGCTTTCTTTTACAGGGTCGATAGTCAACTGGTTGCCGGTGACGGTAGCAGTCGTCTTCCAAGGATTGGAGAAGTCTACCTTGTTGGGGGAAACCTTGTTTATGGCGAAGGCTCCGTTGTCGGTGTACGAACCGCTTGAAGGCCCCCATGAAAGTTGATAACTATCTTCGTATGAATATGCCCCGACGAATGTATTAGCCGGATCGAGGCTATCATCTCCTTTGCAGGATGAAATGGTGCAGGCCACAGCGAGAAGCAAAAACAGGAAGAGTCTTTTTTTCATAATAAATAAAGGTTTATCATATTCACTATTCAATCACTTCGATATAGAAACTGAAGGGGCGGAATCCGTCATTGCAGCTTATCATCGCGCTCATCGGATCCTTCATCCAGCCGTCGTAGAAGTTGCCTTCTCCGCGCGACAGGGATTCCACGAATTCTTTCATAGAACCCCATGCAGAAGGACACAGGCCCTCGGGACGCTTTCCGTCGACCGATATCCACACTTGCCCTTCCTTTACATCGCAGGTATGCTCGATAGGATTCTCATAACGTTCCATGAGATCCTTGTAAACAGTCTGGCGCAGAGCCGTAATCCTGAGCTTCTTCATGACTTATCTGCGATTATGATACGAATATAACGAATATTTCGGGAATCATGAATAAATGGTGGCTCAAGACGGTACGGAGCGGCGGACACGAAGGGTTTGGATGATGACTGAAATGATGATCAGGAAAACTCCTGACCAGAAGGAAAAGTTCACTTCCTGCAGTTCTCCGAACAGGATTGCAGCTAATGCTATGCTGTAGACCGGCTCCAGATTGTAGGCGAGGCTTACCGTGAACGCCGATAATGAGCGCAGGGCCTGCAGCTGGAACAGGAAGGGGAGTACTGTGAAGATGGAACCGAGCAGCAGGAGCCAGAGGATGTCAGTTTGCCGGGGTACTATGTCGGCAACCGGAAGGAAAGGAATCAGCAGTGACAGGAAGAATACTCCTCCGATGAGTTCGTTCAGGAGCATGGTGGCACTGTCCTGCCGCGTTCTTTCAGCCACGTTTATATTCAAAATGGCAAACAGGGCATATAGTGCAGCTGACAGCAATCCAAGGGCGATTCCGAGCCGGTAGCGGATATCCAGGCTGAATATGAGCAGGACTCCGGAAATGGCGATGAAACTGATGAGGACCTCTATCCAGGAAATCTTTTTCCGGTTGATGAGGGGGTCCAACAGAGTGGCGAAGAAACTGGACGTGGCGATGCACACAACTCCGACAGAGACGTTGGATGCCTGGATGCTGGCGTAGAACGCCACCCAGTGCAAGGCCAGAATAGCTCCACATCCTGCGATCCTGGCGAATGCATTCCTGGAGAGTCTATGCAGCCGTCCGGTAAGACTCAGGACTATTGCGAGAGTTGCTACGCTGACCATTATCCTGTACCATACCAAAGGCAAACCTCCGAGAGAGATAAGCCTTCCGAAGATGCCGGTCCACCCTGCCAGGAACACGGCGGCGTGGAGGATGACCAGGGTCTTTGCTTTCATGAATACAAATATAATACTATATTTGTCATGGTATGAACAAGTTGAAATTATTGATCCTAACACTGTTGACCATGGTTGGTATCGTTGGATGTGCCCCGAAGCAGCAGGATGACAGCCAGGTCGTCCTGAAGACTATCTTCTCCCGTAAGAGCGTCCGCTCATACACTGACGAACCTGTTTCTCCTGAGCAGGTGGAGACCCTATTGAAGGCAGCCATGGCAGCTCCTTCCGGCAGGAATCTGCAGGCCTGGCGCTTTGTCGTGGTAAGGGAGCAGGCTGTTAAGGAGAAGCTTGCCGTCGGCTTTAACAAGATGATTGCCAAAGCTCCGGTTGCCATAGTCGTTTGCGGACAGGCCACCAAGGATGGAGGGGAGCCGAATAACAACTGGACTGCCGATTGCGCCGCAGCGACGGAGAATCTGCTCCTGGCTGCCGAGGCCCTTGGTCTCGGCGCAGTGTGGACGGCATGTTATCCATATGAAGACCGGATGACGCCTGCCATCGAGGCTCTTGCCCTTCCGGACAACGTCAAGCCATACTGTATCGTTCCCGTCGGCCATCCTGCCGGCGATGACAAGCCGAAGGACAAATGGAAGCCGGAGAATATCCATTACGACAAGTGGTAAAGACATATAAAGAAATGAAATATCGCAACATACACATAAGCCCCAAGTATTCGGAAGGGGATAAGGTTTATTACGGGAGTATTCCGGAAGTGCCGGAGATAGAGATGATCGAGGCTCCGACCATAGACGAGTTTGAGAGGCTCTTCCATTACGCTGTTGACGAATACCTGATGGAGAAGAAAGGGAGTGCTTCGAAGAGGAGGCACGGATGGCTGTATTTCGTTCTGGCTTTGATCGCGCTGATTGTAATTGCCCTGGTAACGTGTCCTGACAAAAGCAAGCATGTGGAAGTGCTGAAGGATAAGGTGGGTTCGGTTTTGATTGAGCAGATTGCCGGTGAAAATGCGAAAGGTGATGATGTACTTGGCAGGGCTCTGGTCAACGGTGTGGTGGGACAATACTTAAAGAACAGTCTCACAGTCCAAGACTATGCCCTTTTCAATGTCGGGAAGTTTACCTATGAAGGAGAATCCGTTATCGTATCCTTAGGTGCATTCGGACACGTCTTCTCGGTGCCGAAGAAACTCATAGAGGACCGTCTGAAGGAGAACGAGGATTTCCAACGTTTTCTGGATATCTTTTAGCCGGACCAACGCGAGTAATTCCTGGTCATGCCGGGGATGACGGGGACCTTTGCGGGTTCCGGTAAAATACGTATCTATGCGTCGTGCATCAAGAGTCTCCCTTGGGGAGCGCCAACCGAGCAGCCAGAAGCCACGGTGGCAAGGGGATACGGATTGTTCAATCAAAAAAAGTATGGTACAATGAAAAAGAGTTGTATGTATCAATTGGTCGTTGTCAGGAACGGACAGTACGGCTTCGTTTACAAAGACAATGAAAGAATGGTTCTCGACCATCCTTTAGAAACTTATGAGGCAGCTGTATCAGCAGCCGAGAGTCGCTATCTTATGGAACTTCATGTGAATGATCCCGACATGAAGCCTGAAAGGCTTGAAGGAACACGCGAGGACTTCATAGTCACGGTCAAACGCGGCAAATTCGCGGAGTTCACCAATCATTACTTCATTGAAGAAATCGAATATTAATTATTAAAATCCTTGAATGGTAGGGGGCGAAAATACAATCCGGAATACCATTCAAGGATACAATTATCAGTTTTTTTGCCAAATAGCTGCACGGTCATACTCCCTGGAGGGCAGTAGAAGGCCTATCGATGTGCGCCTCCCTTCGATTTCGGCCCATGCTGCACGCTGACCTGCCCTGGAGGGCCATGGGAGGGCGGTCATTGTGCAGCTGTTTGGCGAAATGGCACCGCCGCCGGAATATTCGGCCTCCGGCGGCTGGGCGCTGCGGGGAGCTTCGCCCCAAAGGGCTCTCCTCGCACCCTGCCATCTCTGCCCCACACAGGGGGTGCGTGCATGCCTATCTGGAAATAGTTGCGGATCAGTCATTTGTAAAATAACCTGCACGAACCCTACCGAAAAAACATGGGGTTACGTGAGATACATTATAGAACTATTTAAAAGTCAGTTGCTTAGTAGAAGGCTTGCACGCACCCCGGTGGTTGGTGGGATGCCCGAACGGGTCGGGCATGACGGCTGGGGATGCCCGAACAGGCCGGGCATGACGGATAAGCGAGCCGGGCAAGACGGGTAGTCAGGTCGGGCATGACGGCCGGCCATTGAGGTATAACAAAAAACACCCGCATTTCTGCAGGTGTCTTTTCTGGAGTGAGGACTGGCAGATTTGAACTGCCGACCTCTTGCCTGTCAAGCAAGCGCTCTAAACCAACTGAGCTAAGCCCTCGTTTGGACTGCTAATATAGTATTAATATATCAAACTGCCAAATTGAAGATGGAATTGCCGGGGTCCGGCAGCAGGATTACTGCTCTTCCATCGTTCTGAGGTGCTGTACATAGATCGCCTTCATCTTCGCAGCTCTCTTCTTCACGGAAGGCTTCTCGAAGTTCTTGCGGGCGCGAAGCTCACGGATAGCACCGGTCTTCTCGAACTTCCTCTTGAATTTCTTCAGGGCGCGCTCGATGTTCTCGCCTTCTTTGATTGGAACTATGATCATACTAAAATACCACCTCCTTTTTCTTAAGCGGGTGCAAAGATATGAAAAATTTCTTAATTTTGTCAAAACAAAAATGTTATTTCTATGGACGGCCCGTTTTTGTACAATAAATACGTCACCGGCCAGCACTTCATCGGCCGCAAAGAAGACTGTACCATACTTGGCAACCTCTTGAGCCAGAGCGAAAATGTCGCTATCTGGGAACCGTACGGGGCCGGAAAGAAATCCATCGTGCACCAGGTGATGACTAAACTCAGGGTTTCGGGCCTGAAATTCACTACCGCGGACATAACCGCCCTGGACATCCGTTCCAACGAAGCTTTCGTCAGGAGGCTCGGAGCTGCAGTCATCCGCCAGGTCGCCTCGACCCCGAACGAATATGAGCAGGTCGTAACCACTTATCTCGCCGGCACCCATTTCGTCTTCGACAGGAAGGCCTTCGCGGATACAGATACCATCCTCTCGACTAACTGGGACCTGGACGACGAGGACCTCAGGGCCGTTCTCAGGCTCCCTTACAGGCTTGCCAGCGGCCGTCCCGACAAGATGTTCATCATCATCGAGGAGTTCCAGAACCTCGACATGACCGAAGATGGAGAAAAGATATTCAAGATGATGGAGCAGGTGATGGACGAGATGCGCGCAGCGGGAGTCCGCAACTTCTCCTACATATTCCTCGGGTCCATGGTCAATGCGATGGCGGACATATTCGTAAGGCGCCATTTCTTCTACAGGAGGGTCGAGCACCTGAAACTCAGCAAGGTGGATGAAAGGATAATCGTCGAACACATCATCAAGGGATTCCTGGCGAGCGGAAAGGTCATAGACAGGGACCTGATCAGCGGAGCGTGCCGCCTGTTCAAGTGCAATCTGTTCTATATCAATCATTTCACTTCGATCTGTGATGCTCTTTCCAAGGGATATATAATGGAGCCTGTACTTCTGGAGGCCCTCGAGACCATACTGGCTATCAACCGCGGTCGCTTCGTCTCGATGGTCAGCGACCTTACCACTTTCCAGGTCAGCCTGCTGAAAGCGATAATCGACGGCTACACCAAGTTCAGCACGGCTGAAGTCATCAGGAAATATTCCTTGAACTCCTCGGCGAACGTGCGCCGGCTCAAGGATGCCCTGATGAAGAAGGAGATAATCACCTTCGTCGGGGAAGAGGAACGCCCGGTGCTCCTGGATCCTCTGTTCGAATATTGGCTGAAGAATTATTATTTCAAGAAGAATTAAGGATATGGCTAAGCTCAAGATCGCCGTCCTGACCGGCGCAGGAGTCAGCGCGGAAAGCGGACTGAGCACTTTCCGCGGCAACAACGGGCTTTGGGGGGAATATGATCCCCAGGAAGTCGCGTCCATCGAAGGATGGTATCGCAACAGGCCCCTGGTGCTGGGTTTCTACAACCAGCTCCGCAAGCAGCTCTCCCAGGTGAAGCCGAATGCCGCCCACCTGGCAATCGCCGCCCTGGAGGATGAATATGACGTGACGGTGATAACCCAGAACGTGGACAACCTCCACGAGAGGGCGGGCAGCTCCAGGGTGCTCCATCTTCACGGGGAAGCCACCAAGGTCCGTCCGGAGGACGGAATTTACGACAGGAACTTCTCCTGCAAGGAAGTCATCGACGTGGGTTACGAGGAAGTCAACATAGGCGACCTGGCCCCGAACGGCAGCCAGCTGAGGCCGCACATCGTATTCTTCGGCGAGTCTGTCCCGAATATCGAGAAGGCCATCGGGATAGTGCAGGATGCCGACATCATGCTCATCGTCGGAACTTCACTGAACGTTTATCCTGCGGCAGGATTGTACCGCTATGCCCGGAACGGGGTGCCGGTGTACCTGATCGATCCGGAGGAGGTGGCGGTTTACGACAGCCGCATCACCCATATCCGGCAGGTGGCCACGAAAGGCATGGAAACCTTCGTCAAGATGCTGAAAGAGAATTCGTAAAATAATTTTGCGGATTCTTGGAAAATTCCTATTTTTGCAGTCCTTTTATGGCCCGGAGGCTCCCGAAGACCTGCTCCGGAAGCAGGCGCCTCAGGTCGAAACTTATTAAAGTTTAGTTATTTATGTACGCAATTGTTGATATTGCAGGCCAGCAGTTCAAGGTCGAAGCGGGCAATGAGATCTTCGTCAACCGTCTTCCGGCGGCGAAGGATTCTTCCGTCGAGTTCGACAAGGTCCTGCTCATTGACACCGAAGGGCAGATCCAGCTCGGTAATCCTTATGTGAAGGGTGCTGTCGTCAAAGCCACCGTCCTCGACGATGAGGCCAAGGCCGACAAGGTACTCGTATTCAAGAAAATCCGCCGCAAGGGTTTCCAGAAATGCAATGGCCATCGCCAGAAGCTTTCCAAGATCCGTATCGACGCTATCGCTTAATTTCAAAGAGTAGAAGATTATGGCACACAAGAAAGGACAATCAAGTTCCAAGAACGGTCGTGAGTCTCATTCCAAAAGACTTGGACTCAAGAAATTCGGCGGTCAGGTCGTAAAGGCCGGTAACATCATCGTCCGCCAGAGGGGTACCGTCCACAATCCAGACAAGAATGTCGGAATGGGCAAGGACCACACTCTCTACGCTCTTGTTGACGGAACCGTGAAGTTCACCAAGAAGAAGGAAGACAAATCCTACGTTTCAGTTATCCCTTTTGAGAACTAGACTCGGAGGATTGGCAGATAAAAGAGGACTTGCTTCGAGTTGTCGTGCAGTCCTCTTTTTCTTTTAAGACAACCAGACAATAATCAAAATATGCTGACACTCAAGGCGCTTCGTGACGATCCGGAGCATGTGATCGCGAAGCTTGCAGTCAAGAATTTCGATGCCAGGGAGATCGTGGAGAAGGTCCTCGCCCTGGACGCAAACAGGAGGGCCCTCCAGACCGAGAGCGACAAGCTCGTAGCTCTCCAGAAGCAGCTCGCAGCAAAGATCGGCGGTCTCATGAAAGAAGGTCGCAGGGATGAGGCTGAAGAAGTAAAGAAGGAAGTCGCCGATCTGAAGGCGAAGTCTTCACAGCTTCTCGCCCAGGCGGATGAGAACAACAAGGAACTCGACGCCCAGATAGTCCTGCTTCCGAATATGCCGTGCGACCTGGTCGTGCCTGGCAAGGGCGCCGAAGACAACCAGATCGTCAAGACCGGTGGCCCGGAAGTCCATCTTCCTCAGGACGCTCTTCCTCACTGGGAGCTTGCCAAGAAGTATGACATCATCGACTTCGACCTCGGAGTCAAGCTCACGGGAGCCGGATTCCCTGTCTATAAGGGCAAGGGTGCAAAGCTGCAGAGGGCTCTGATCAACTATTTCCTCGATTTCAATACCGCCGCCGGCTACAAGGAGGTCGAACCTCCGGTGCTGGTCAACGCTGCATCCGGTTTCGGTACCGGCCAGCTTCCTGACAAGGAGGCCCAGATGTACGTCGTCGGACTGGACGGATTCTTCCTCGTCCCGACTGCCGAAGTTCCTGTGACCAACATCTTCAGGGATGTCATCCTCCAGAATGACAGTTTCCCTCAGAAGCTTACGGCATACACTCCTTGCTTCCGCCGTGAGGCCGGTTCCTACGGCAAGGACGTGCGTGGCCTGAACCGCCTGCACCAGTTCGACAAGGTCGAGATCGTCCGCATCGAGAAGCCGGAGAATTCCTATGCCGCCCTCGACGAGATGGTCGCCCATGTTGAGAAACTTGTCTGCAGTCTCGGCCTGAAGTACAGGATCCTGCGCCTCTGCGGCGGAGACCTGAGCTTCACATCGGCGATTACCTACGACTTCGAGCTCTGGTCCGCAGCCCAGGGCCGCTGGCTGGAGATTTCCTCGGTTTCCAACTTCGAGACCTTCCAGGCCAACAGGCTCCACCTGCGCTACCGTGACGCCGATGGCAAGACCCAGCTCTGCCACACGCTGAACGGCAGTTCCCTCGCTCTCCCGCGTGTTGTCGCCGCCCTCCTGGAGGACAACGAGACCGAGGATGGCATAATCATTCCGGAAGTCCTTCGTCCTTATACGGGATTCGACAAGATTGATTAAATTTGTGTCCATAAGCAAGATTATGGACAAGAGAACTATCATAGGAATAGACCCCGGAACCCGCCTGTTGGGTTTCGGGGTCGTTGATGTCATAGGCGGCAAGCCCGTATTCGTGGATATGGGAGTGCTAGACCTTCGGAAGGACACCGACGCTTATGCCAAGCTGCGCCAGATCTACGAGACCGTATCGCAGGTCTGCAAGACCTACCACGGCACCGAGATGGCTCTTGAGTCGCCTTTCTACGGCAAGAACGCCCAGGTGGTGCTCAAACTCGGCAGGGCCCAGGGCGCGGCGATGATCGCCGCCCTCGAGAACGGGATCGACACGGTCCGCGAATATGCCCCGCGCGAGGCGAAGCAAGCCATCACCGGCAACGGTGCGGCTTCAAAGGAGCAGGTGTGCACGATGCTGCAGAAGACTCTGGAAATCAGCCTTCAGGCGGAGCATCTTGATGCCACCGACGCCCTCGCGATTGCGATGTGCCACTACTATTCCACTTCCAATCCTCTTGCGAAGCTGAAAGGGTCTTCAAGTTGGGAAAAGTTCATCCAGGATAACCCGGGAAGGGTCAGATAGCGGCCGTTCCAACCATCCTGTACTTGTCGCAGAGCAGATCCACGACAGGATCCACGGCCTTCGGGAATACCTTCCGGAGGTCGATTTCATTTGTTTCCGTCAGGACGGTCTTGAGCGCACGCATGAAGGTGTCCTTGATCTCGGTGGCCAGGTTGACCTTGACGATACCGTTGGCGATGGCTTCACGCACCTGGTCGTGAGGGATGCCGGAACTGCCGTGGAGGACCAGGCAGACCGGAGTGGCTGCGTGTATCGCTGCAAGTCTCGGAATATCCAGATGCGGAGGGAGCTTGTAGAATCCGTGTGCCGATCCGATAGCGACAGCAAGGGCGTCCACACCGGTTGCTTCCACGAACCTGGCGGCATCTTCAGGAGTGGTGAATCCACCTCCTTGTTCCTGACCGAGCTTGGCCACGTAGCCCAGCTCAGCCTCGACTGAAGCCTTGTATGGCTTGGCCATTTCGACTACCTTGCAAGTAGTCTCGACATTCTCTTCGAAAGGCTTCTCGCTGGCATCGATCATCACGGACTCGAAACCTGCGTCCAGGCATTTCTGAACGAGTTCGATGGACGGGCCGTGGTCGAGGTGGATGCAACCCTGCACTCCGTAGTCCTCTATGGCCTGGCGGGCCATACGGACCGCTACCTTCAAGCCCATATAGTCGATGGAACTGCGGGTCAGCTGGAGCATCACCGGAGCCTGGACCTTGCTTGCCGCCTTCATCACTGCGGTGAGGGTCTCGAAATTGTAGAAATTAGTTGCGAGCACAGCGGTTTTCTCCGCCTGGCATTTCTTGAGAAGTTCCTGTACAGTCATATCTATAGTGTATTTCAGTCCTATTCTTGCAGCAAATTTACTATTTTTGTAAGATTAATAAACGCAGCAGAGATGAAATTATTGAATATCGTCCTCGTATTCCTGACGCTCTCTACTTCCGCCTTCGCGGAAAGGATAGGAGGGACCAGGATCCGCAAAGGGAACGACCTGGCGGGCATCATCACAGATTCACGTACCGGCAAAGGCATCAAGGGTGTAGCAGTCTCCGACGGCTATGGTTTCACCCTTACCGACAAAAGGGGAGTGTATCAGATGAAAGCCGACCCGAAGTCCCGCACCGTATGGTACCGGACTCCTTCCAGGTACAGGATGGCCCAGGATGAGACCGGAGCTCCGGCGTTCTATGCCTACAGGGATGCTTCTGCCAAGCTGGACAGGCACGATTTTGTGCTGGAACCACTTGACAATGAAGAGAATGAATTCACTCTCGTGATACTGGCCGACCCTCAGTGCCAGAGCGATTTCGATGTGAACCGGCTCCGTACTGAGACTATTCCGGACGTGGGCAGGACTCTGGACGAAGGCATCGGGTCGGGCAGGTATTCCGCCAATGTTTATGGGGTAGGCCTTGGAGATATCATATACGACAATTTCGACATCTGGGCTCCGATGCATGAGCTGTTCCGCTCAGTAAGCTGGTCTGGCGGCAAGATGCCGGTTTACAATATTCCAGGCAACCACGACCATTCCAACAAGGTGACGAACGCATATGACGCGATAGACAACTACATCCGTTGGTTCGGGCCTCAGGATTACTCCTTCGACAGGGGAAAGGTGCATTTCGTGATGATGGACAATATCATATTCACAGGCACCCAGCCGGACAACAAGCAGAAGCCTTGGAACAACTGCCTGTACGTGTCGGGGTTCACTGACGAGCAGATGGAATGGCTGCAGCAGGACCTCGCTCTCGTGGACGGCAAGGAGGATAAGCTGGTGGTGTTCTGCACGCACTCTCCTTTCAGGCAGGGTGCGGAGACAGGAGGAGGAAACGTCAATTACGGAAGGCACTACGACGATGTGCTTTCCGCCCTCACAGCCTTCAAGAGTGCCGAGATCCTGATCGGGCACACCCATTATCCTGAGACCTATATCCACAAGGACTATGTCTGCAAGGGTGGCGGAGCCATCAGGGAGCATGTCTTCGGTTCTGTCTGCGGTGCCTGGTGGCACGCCAATATCTGCGTGGACGGTACTCCGAACGGATATGCCGTCTATCAAGTCGGCGGTACCGCGTTTACAGACGAAGTCGCCCGTTTCACCGGCCAGCCTGAAACCC
>JAEEGG010001072.1_pt1 | contig 76235 bp, 60 predicted proteins | sample 9134161 | NCBI WGS metagenome assembly JAEEGG01 (sample SAMN16246543, study PRJNA631951) | gut metagenome | biome: gut microbiome; feature: rumen; material: CR-attached | host: Bos | place: Iran: Karaj | collected 2018-10
ATTTCGATGCTATGGACAGAATGATGGAAGAAAATCTCTGGATTTGTCCTATCAAGCAGCTGCATGGGGATAGTGCTTTCTACAGCATCTCCAAGAAGTTAATCGTGCTTCCAGAGTTCTCGCAGTTCAAGGATGGTGAGTCGTTCTACGGCACGGCATTCCATGAAATGGCGCATAGCACGGGAGCGGAGGAGCATCTGAATCGGCTGAAGCCTGCTGCCTTCGGAAGTGCCGAATACGCACAAGAGGAATTGGTGGCGGAGCTGACAAGTGCGATGGTTTGCCAGTACTGCGGTATGGACAAATACATCAAGGAGGACAGTGCGCCTTATCTCAAATCATGGCTCTCCTCGCTTCAGCAGGATGCACAGTACATCAAGACAATCCTGCTCGATGTCAAAAGAGCATCGGCTATGATTACAAAGGCAATCGAGGATTGCACCAGTCAGGCAGCAGTAGCTGCTTGATTGGTTCCTCTCTTGCTCCAAAAGCCTGGGCTTCGGCTCAGGCTTTTTTTGTGTCTTTCCGTACTTGGTATATAAGCGGTATTTTTGCAGCAACCAAAAATGATTATGATATGAGGCTTATTACTTCTAGCGAGCAGCTGGATGCGCTGCTCCCAAACATCCAAGTGACAGTCACAGGGGAAACACCTATCCTTGACAAGCTTTCGCCTTTTCTCAATGCAACCGAGAAATGGCTCATCGAGACATTTACATCGGACAGGACATTCAGCACCATTTGCGGATATGCTGAGGACAATCCGACAAAGGTTCTGGCAAGGCAGATTGTCTGCTATGAGGCATTCAGAAGGGCTGTGCCACACCTGGATGTCATCCTCACTCCTAATGGGTTCGGCATCGTCAACAATCAGAACATCGTTCCGGCAAGCAAGGAGCGGATAAACCGACTCCTTGACACGCTGCTGGAAAACCGGGACGCAGCGCTCTTGCAGTTCATTCCATTGCTCTATGCGGCTTCGCAGTGGAATAAGTCGGAACAATGTAAGTTCTTTGCCGCTACGATGTTCCCGAATATGGAGGTTACGCTGCGCCTACCGAAACCTTCGGAGGGGCGCTGGATGCTCTACCTCTCCATTCGGGAAAAGGCTATCGTCATTGAGCAGTTCTTCGCTGCGCAGTACCTATCAGTGGAACTGATGGACGTGCTCCGCTCTGAGGTACAGTCTGGACAGTACCGCTCAATGCTACACCAAAAGATTTGCCGCATCATTCAGGCGGTGGAGATTCGTTGCTTGCAACGACCCGTGGTCATCAAAAGTTCTAACATCCGACGAATTGCACAACACATCTTTGGGCGTTTTTATATAATCTATATTTTCCGCAATGTTATAATCTGACTTGTTTATCTAACTATTCTTACAATTAATCTATAATCCACCAGTCAAAAAAAATTGCAAAAAAAGCCGCTAAAAAAGAAATGCATAAAAAAACTGGGAGCCAAACCCCTGCCATTTTATTATACCTCTTTATTAAACGAATTGGTGTTCTTTTATTAACAAGATCTTCTATCAATGATAGACCATTTGATTCTTTGGGGATTAAGGTAAATACAATCTTCAATAGAATGTCAAGTTTTTCCCATGCTCGCTTTAAAAAGATACTAATCGCCAAAAGAACGACAAAACCTATCATCAATATTACAAGTTTACTGGTTTTATCCCCTAATGTAGCAAATGCTGTAACGAATAAAGAATAACATAAAATCAAATAATTAAACCTTGCGCAAAAAAGATTCTCCATATGGACCCGTTCTTCCCAGAAATCCCATCCTGCGCCACCAGAAACATGTTTTTCTTCTTTCTGACTCTGATAAACTTCACGAATTTTTTTAATTTCGTCTTCGGTCAAACCGCTTTTATTTTCCTTCTGTCCCATAATAACTATTTTTAATATTAAAACACTACTATCCCGTTATATCTGCGAACGGATAAGAAAAACTATGCAAATTATCTGCACAGTCCTATATTTAATAAAATATCCATGTAATCTATTTATTGATATGTTTTATTTGATATCTTACAACAAAAGAATGTTTTGCATTTAAATTGTTCATCTGGACTAATTACATTAATTTTCTGCAAATATACAACTTTTTTTTTGAATAGGCAAAATAATTGTTGTATTAATACTTTTTTTTGCTTCAAGTAAATATCTTGGCCATTCAATGAAAAGTTTTAAAATTTGTTTTATACTTTATAAAAATAAAAAAAGTATATAGTTATTTTCCAGCCATTTATGACAATTCGCTTTTCGGTGATTCACCATTGACTTCTGTAAGCGGTCTTCGTACCTTTGCTGTATGAAAACCGTCACTGATTAGTCAGTACCTAAGTCTTAGCAGGAACTGCTAGACATTGAACTTCATTTTCTGTTCTGTAAACTATATATTTAAAAAATGTAATATGTAAGCCATGACTATTGACATTACTATGCCTATAGAAATCCAATCCTTTTCACACGATTATTCGCTTCATCATACGGAAAGTCTTTACATGAACCATTACATTCTGTAAGTGCTGGGGAGCGCACGGAGAAGAGGACATGAGTCTGCATCACATCCGTTTGGAAGAGATGCAGATTTTTTTCGTGTCCATTTCGCTATGGCTCTATTACCAACACATGCAGATTTTACCGCGCATTCCTTGACACTATAGCACAAAGGTGCGATTGTAGTCGCGGTACTTCGCTATGGCTTCATGAACGCTTTTCTCGTTTCCGCTCCTTCACACGTGCAAAGGCCTTCTACCGCACATCGTTGGTCAAAGATTGGCTAAAAGAAAACAAGGCGCAAACTATCCTACATATTCCGCTATCATTAAAGACGATTTCACACAAGGGCGAGGCAGGGCGGTCGGGGGGTGTTTACACGGAAACGAGGGGAAAATTCTTTTTCCCTCGACCCTTTTGTCTTGATTTATAGGCAGTTAGATTTTTGAGTCCTGGAAAATTTCATATTTTTCTTTAAGAATTTATATTTTTCTTCATTTTCTACGATTTTAAGGCTTTGCAATCAGTTGAATATCAGATGTTTACTTAAGGAAATTTTGACGACATTTTATTATTGGTAAAAGGGGATTATCCATGCAAGTGTCTCATTTCCTGTATTATTTGTATTACTTGGTTATTATAGTAAATTTCTATTATTATGTTGATTTATAGATAAAGGAAGCGACCTTCTCTGCGAAAACAGGAAGGTCGCAATCGTATAGACAAGTTTCGGCTATACTGACATCCTTTTTTATTTGATAAGCGATGCAAGATTGCCCGCATGTCTTTCAATGGTGCTCTTTAATATCTTGGCATAAATCTGAGTCGTCTTGATATTGGTGTGTCCCATCATTCGAGCGACATCTTCAATAGGAATATCATAAGAGAGAGCAAGTGTGGCGAAACTATGACGGGCAACATGGGTTGTCAGCGGCTTGTGGATTTCACAGATGACTTCTATGAGATGAAGATAGTCGTTGGCTTTCTGATTGCTGATATGTGGCAGCTTGTAGTTGTACTTCTTCAGCACTTCCATAGCAGGAGGGAGTATCGGCGTGAAGAAATTACAACCTGTTTTTACACGTTTGCCATCGATAAAAGTCTGACCATTGATGGTTTCTGTCATGCTTTCATAATCAAATTTCTGACAGTCAATGAAAGCGAGGCCTGTATAAGCACAAAACACAAATAGGTCACGTACACGACTTTCCCTCTCACTCAGTTTGCATTCTCGGATTTTAATCAGTTCTTCCTCGGTCAACGGACGACGTTCATTGTACCTGCCACGCTTAAACTTACAGAGAGGAGTATCATAAGGATCTAATGGGATATAACCAAATTGGGCGGCCTGCTTTGTATACATCTTCAGAACCTTATGATAGTTATGCACAGTGGGAAGAGTTCGGCTGCATTCAGTCTTCAGGAATTCATCAAATGCCTTGACGTTATTCGGAGTAATGTCTGAAAAACGATTGAGCCTGTCAAAGCGTCTCATGGCATCCATTGTTATACGTTTCCGTTGAAGAGTTGCAGGTCCCATGGTTTCCTTAGATATGCGATCTGTCATGAAATCAAGAAAACCAGTCCTTGAAGATTTCAACCTCATGGCTTCACGTCTTTCCTTCTGTTTTGTTTTGTCAATGCCCAGATGCATATCTAGGTTGTCGATAGTCAACTCCTCGTTACATTTAATCATGGAGTTAATAACTTCTCTGTAAACGACAACCTGCGTACGTAACTCCTCACTCTGCTCGTATTCCTTCCATTCAAAAGGATTGCAAGTGTTTAAAGTTACATACTTCCGGACACCATTGCCAAGATAAATACGGATTTCAACCTTGCCGCGTCCAACTTTTGATACTTCTTTCTTTCTGTCGTAAATGACAGTAACAAAATTTTTGTTCATTGTTTTGTCAAATTACGCGAATGAAACAGCCTTGTAGCAAACGACAGGAGGCGTAAAACCTCTTCAGTCTCAACGAATTAGGGCATTTTTAGAAAATCGTGTTTCCGCAAAGTACCAAATTTTGTTACCAGTTTTGAGATACTACCCGAAAACGTCACTTTTTGACGTTAGTAACAAAAAAACTGGCGAATTTGGTAACAAAATCAGTAACAAAACTGTCCAATCATGTCCATTTTCGTATTTATGCCTTCAGACTGCGCACCCGCAGGTTAAACATATATTTACCTGCTTGATGTCAAATGAAACAAGTTGAACGCTCTTGAATATCAATGTCTTACGGTTAGATTAATAAAAAAAAGATTCCCAATCTCGCGACTAAGAATCTCAACCTTAAAAATCTAATACCATGAAAAACACTTTTGCTTCGCGGTGCGGACGAGGCTCGAACTCGCGACCCCTAGCGTGACAGGCTAGTATTCTAACCAAACTGAACTACCGCACCAGTTTTTTGTGTTTCCGTCTGCAAAAGTATTGCTTTTTTTTGATACTCGCAAGTTTTGAGGCAATAAAATATACATTTGTACTAAAATATTTCTAAAATATATGTGTATTCCCTTTGCTTTTCGGTTGCTTTTTCGTACCTTTGCATCATAATTCAGATAACATTTGTTTCCATGAATAATATAGCCTTAATGAATCGTGCTGCCGACAACATCCGCATCCTGGCAGCAGCAATGGTGGAGAAAGCAAAGAGTGGACACCCAGGCGGAGCTATGGGTGGCGCTGACTTCATCAACGTCCTCTACAGCGAATACATGCAGTTCGACCCCAAGAACCCTACTTGGGAAGGTCGCGACCGCTTCTTCCTCGACCCTGGACACATGAGTCCGATGCTTTATGCTGAACTGACGCTCATCAAGAAGTTCACACTCGAGGAGTTGCAAGAGTTGCGTCAATGGGGCTCTCCCACACCAGGTCATCCTGAGGTATGCTACGAACGTGGCATCGAGAACAGCAGCGGTCCGCTTGGGCAAGGTCACACCTATGCCGTTGGTGCTGCCATTGCTGCAAAGTTCCTCTACGCCAAGACTGGCAACCCAACATTCAAGAAGGAGACTATCTACGCCTATATAAGCGATGGTGGCATTCAGGAGGAAATAAGCCTTGGAGCTGCCCGAATTGCAGGCAATCTTGGGCTCGACAACCTTATCATGTTCTACGATGCCAACGACATTCAACTCTCCACCGAGACAAATGTCGTGACCTGCGAAGATACAGCCATGAGGTATCGTGCTTGCGGATGGGAGGTCATTGAGATAGACGGAAACGATGTTGAGCAAATCCGTAAGGCGCTCGACAAAGCAAAGGCTGTGGTTGGCAAGCCCACTCTCATCATCGGCCGTTGCATCATGGGTAAGGGTGCTCTGCAGGCTGATGGCTCAAGCTACGAACGCAGTTGTAAGACTCATGGCGCTCCCTTGGGTGGTGATGCCTATCGCAACACAGTCACCAACCTCGGTGGTAATCCTGACGAGCCCTTCGTCATCTTCCCTGAAGTGCAGGCTCTTTATGAGGCTCGACTCAAGGAACTGGAATGCCTTGTTAAGTCTCGTTACGAGGAAGAACAGGCTTGGGCAAGTCAGAACCAGGAAAAAGCAACTCAGCTGAAGGACTGGTTCGCTGGCAAGCTTCCCAAGATTGATTGGGACAGCATCGAGCAGAAACCAAACGACGCCACACGTAATGCCTCGAGTGCTTGCCTGTCGTTGCTCGCTAAGCAGGTACCCAACATGATTGTCAGCAGTGCCGACCTGTGCAACTCCGACAAGACAGACGGCTTCATAAAAGGTGGTGCGACAGTCATCTCTCGCGACAACTTCGGTGGCGGCTTCTTGCAGGCTGGTGTGGCAGAACTAACGATGGCATGCTGTTGCATTGGTATGATGCTACATGGCGGTGTAATCGCAGCTTGCGGCACATTCTTTGTCTTCAGTGACTACATGAAACCTGCCATCCGTATGGCTGCCCTGATGGAAGTTCCCGTCAAGTTTGTATGGAGTCATGATGCCTTCCGCGTTGGTGAGGACGGTCCGACACACGAACCAGTCGAGCAGGAGGCACAAATCCGCCTCATGGAGAAAATGAAGAACCACAGCGGCAGGAACTCGATGCTCGTGCTTCGTCCTGCTGACGGCAAGGCTACAACATGGTGCTGGAAGTTGGCAATGGAGAACACACATACACCTTCTGCCCTCATTCTCAGCAGGCAATCTATCGAAGACCTTCCCGCTGGAACGGACTACGAAGGGACTAAGCGTGGAGCCTATATTGCTGCCGAAAGTGACCAGCAGTTCGACATCATCCTCGTTGGCAACGGCTCTGAAGTCAGCACCCTTATTGCAGGTGCAAGGCTTCTTCGCAAAGATGGTTACAAAGTTCGAGTCGTTAGCGCTCCCAGCGAAGGGCTCTTCCGCGAACAACCTATAACTTACCAACACGAGCTATTCCCCATCGGCAGCAAAGTCTTTGGCCTTACGGCTGGCTTGCCTGTCAACCTGCAAGGCTTCCTTGTAGGCGCTCATCCCAGCAGCTCAATCTGGGGCCTCGGCAGCTTTGGCTTCTCTGCCCCATACAAGGTGCTTGACGAGAAACTTGGTTTCACTCCTGAAAACGTATACGAACAAGCTATTAATATTTTAAATGAACAATGATAGGTTTGGCAAGTGATCATGCTGGCTATGCACTCAAGCAGCATGTAAAGGATTATCTCGCAGAGAAAGGTATTGAGTTTCACGACTATGGAACTTATAGCGAGGAGAGTTGCGATTATCCTGACTTCGCACATGCTTTGGCAAAGGGTATGGAAGCAGGAGAATGCGAGAAAGGCATTGCCATCTGTGGTAGCGGAGAGGGTATCAACATGACACTCAACAAGCATCAGAGCATTCGTGCCGCGCTTTGCTGGATTCCTGAGATAGCTCATCTCGCTCGTCAGCACAACGATGCCAACGTGCTTGTGATGCCTGGCCGCTTCATTACGAACGAGGAGGCCGATGCCATCATGGACGAATACTTCCAGACACCCTTCGAAGGTGGTCGCCACGAAAGAAGAATCGCAAAGATTCCCGTCGAGTAAAGCAATTACTCCAATAAACAAATAGAGCCCGAAGTTTTGTCTTCGGGCTCTTCTTATATTATATAATATGTATTACCTTGCGCTGGTGAACTCGTCGAGGAAGCGAACGTCATTCTCGGAGAACATGCGGAGGTCCTTCACCTGGTACTTCAGGTTCGTGATGCGCTCGATGCCCATACCGAAAGCGTAGCCTGTATAGACGCTGCTGTCAATGCCATTTGCCTCGAGAACAGCAGGATCTACCATTCCACAACCAAGTATCTCGAGCCAACCGCTGCCTTTGCACATCGAGCATCCCTTACCACCGCAGATGGTACAGCTGACGTCCATCTCGGCAGAGGGTTCTGTGAAGGGGAAGTAGCTTGGGCGAAGGCGTATCTTCGTCTCAGGTCCGAAGAGCTCTTGGGCAAAGAGAAGGAGCACTTGCTTGAGGTCTGTGAAGCTGACATTCTTGTCAACATACAAGCCTTCAATCTGATGGAAGAAGCAATGAGCACGTGCACTCACGGCTTCGTTGCGGTAAACACGGCCAGGGCAAAGTATGCGAATGGGCGGCTGTGTCTTTTCCATCACACGAGACTGCACGCTGCTGGTGTGGCTGCGAAGAATGATGTCGGGATGCGACTCCACAAAGAATGTGTCCTGCATATCGCGAGCAGGATGGTCGTCGGCAAAGTTCAGACTGCTGTAAACATGCCAGTCGTCCTCCACCTCGGGGCCTTCTGCCAAGGTGAAACCAAGGCGGCTGAAGATATCGACGATTTCATTCTTGACAATCGTCAGGGGATGACGAGAGCCGAGCGTAATGGGATAAGGTGTGCGCGTGAGGTCGATAGACGAAGCACCTGCGGCAGAGCCCTCTCCGGCACTTTCCTTCAGGGCGTTTATCTTTTCCTGGGCGAGGTTCTTGAGCTGGTTAATCTTCATGCCCACCTCTTTCTTCAGTTCGGCGGGAACACTCCGGAAGTCATTCATCAACTGCGAAATCTCACCTTTTTTGCTCAAGTATTTGATGCGAAGAGCCTCTGCCTCTTGGGCATTCTTTGCTTGAAGCGCAGAGATTTCCTGCATCAATTGTTCTATTTTCTCTATCATAAAAAGCCTATTTTCTGTGTTTTCGCGTGCAAAGTTATAAATAAATTATGGATTAAGGATTAGAGATTAAAGATTATTTTGTAATTTTGCACCCGATTTAGTCGTTAGGTTGCAGAATGAGCATTAAGTGTAAGGTTATCTGGTGCTTCGTGGCGGTTGTGGTTGCGATGTTGCTTTCGTGTGGAGGCAAAGGCAGCGACAAGAATCAGGAAGAGGTGGACCTGCTACTGGCGGACACTATTCCTGTCGATACGCTTGCACAAGTGGAGGAGGAACTTGGCATAGATGAAGAGAGCACTCCTGCACTCGACGGCATCTTCAACGACTTCCTTTTCGCCTATCTTCACAGCCGGACCTTGCGACAGGAACGCACCACAATGCCTCTGCCGCTTGAGCATTCCCAGCGACCCACCGAGTTGCTCGAGGACTTCAACCCGGAGTTCGAGCTTGGTTTCCTGTCGGGCGAATACTTCACAACCCTGTATGGAAACGCTTCCCAGATGCGGGCCGAGGACGACGAGGAACTGGAAGAGGACTCCATCGTCAGCCTGCAACGCATCAACCTCAACGACGGAACGATTCGCAACTACCGCTTCCTTCGCGAAGAAGGGCACTGGCAACTTGCGGCCATCCGTGAGGAAACGTTCGACGACGATGACCTCAGCGACTTCCTCAGCTTCTATGCTCGCTTCTGCAGCGACAGCATCTTCCAAAGCCAATCCATAGCCGACCCGCTTCATATCAGCCTTCAAGACTCGGAAGACGAGGACGAAATCATCAACGGAATTATCGACGCCGACCAATGGCAAACGTTTTGTCCGGAGGTTCCAAGTGGCATCATCAGCAACATCCGCAAGGGTCAGACCTATGGCGGCCACCGAATCGTGATGAGAAAGAGTGGCTTGTCGAACGGATTGCAAGAGATATTCACATTCAACAAAGAGCGAACTGGCTGGAGGCTTACAAGATATGAGAATTGAGAATACTTTCGGCATAGAGGCAGAAGCACTTGCCGTCATCAAATACGACTCGGAGAAGGGCTTGACAAACGCACTTGAGAGGCTCCACGAGTTCAATACCGAGTTGCCCATCCTGCTGATAGGTCAAGGCAGTAACCTGCTCTTCCTTAGCGACTTCAAAGGCTTCGTGCTGAAATCCAACATCAAGGGTTTTGTCGTTAAGCAAGAGACGGACGACGAAGTCCTTGTGGAAGTCGGTTCGGGCGAAGTGTGTGACGAGTTCATAGCCCAAGCCATCCAACATGGTTGGTACGGGATGGAGAATCTTTCACTCATTCCAGGTCAGGTAGGAGCCGCAGCCGTGCAGAACATCGGAGCTTATGGCGTGGAGGCTCAAGACGTGATAGATGAGGTGAAGGGCATCAGTCTGAAGGACTACTCTGAGCGCATCTGGAAGCAGCAAGAATGCCAATATGGCTACAGGCAAAGCATCTTCAAGGGCGACTTGTGGGGCCAATATGCCATCACCCGCGTTACGTTCCGCCTCAAGAAACACTTCGAGCCGAAGCTCCAATATGGCGGCCTCGTGAAGGCTGTCGAGGAGAAAGGACTGACGAAGGACTCCCTGACGGCTCAAGAGCTGCGTCAAATCATCATAGACATCCGTCGAGCCAAACTTCCTGACCCTAAAGAACAGGGCAACGCAGGCAGCTTCTTCAAGAATCCTGTCGTGCCGAAAGAGCTGGCAGAGCGCCTTCTGACTGAGTATCCGACGATGCCCCACTACCCTGCCGACGAGGGGAAAGTCAAACTGGCTGCAGGCTGGTTGATTGAGCAGGCTGGCTGGAAAGGCAAGAGTCTCGGTCCTGCTGCCGTCCACGACCGTCAGGCTTTGGTACTCGTAAACAAGGGTGGAGCCTCAGGAAGCGATATACAAAGGCTTTGCGAAGCAATCAAAAAGGACGTCAAGGAGCGTTTCGGCATTGAATTAGAGCCGGAGGTAAACTTCATATGACAATAACTTTCCTCGGAACAGGCACAAGCATCGGAGTGCCGCAAATCGGTTGTGGGTGCGAGGTTTGCACCAGTAGCGACCCTCGCGACAGGCGCCTACGTGCCTCGGCACTCTTCGAGGAAGGCGATACACGACTCCTCATCGACTGCGGACCTGACTTTCGCGAGCAGATGCTCCGTATCAAGATGACGAAGCCGCTTGATGCCGTCCTCATCACTCACGAGCATTACGACCACGTTGGGGGTATCGATGACCTTCGCCCATTTACCTTCGACCGCAATCTTCCCCTTTTTGCCGACGATTATGCCTGTCGTCACTTGCGTCAGAGACTACCCTATTGCTTGGTCCGACACACGTATCCAGGCATTCCGAAACTGGATTTGCACGAGATAAAGGAAGGTGACAAGATGCAATTCGGCGAGCTTGAAGTGACGGCCATTCGCGTCATGCATGGCGAGTTACCCATCATGGGATACAGGATTGGCGATGTGGCTTACCTGACGGACATGACCGAGTTGTTCGACTCGTCACTCCCCTTGCTCAAGGGCATCAAGTTGCTCATTATCGGAGCCTTGCGACATACGCCTCACAAGACACACCAAACCGTCGAGCATGCTATTGAGTTCAGCCGAAGCCTGGGCAACATCCCGACCTACTTCATACACATGTGCCATCAAGTCGGCCTGTATGAAGTGGAGGAACAAAAGCTTCCAGAAGGCTTCCACTATGCCTACGACGGACTGGTCCTCGAGGCATAATTCCCAACCCGACCTGTTAACTCTCCAGTACCACCGTAGGGAAACTCCAGTACCACCACGGGGAAACTCCAGTACCACCACGGGAGTACTGGAGTTTCCCCTTAGCGAAATTCTTTGAGTACTGGAGTTTAATAAATACTTAGCAATAAAGAGGACTCTAATTCGACACAGTAAAGTAGATATAGCCTGTGGCTCCACCATCAATAGAATTGCTTTGTGGAACAATACGTCCATTGACAGAAGTATTTACACCAATGTTTCCTGTTTCGTATATCTTACCATAACCAGTACTATAATGATATACTGCCGTAAATTTAATGGTGTCAGGCTTTCCTTCTTCTGTATGCAAAGCATTCTCTGGCAACCACAATGCACAGACAGGGTCATCCGAGGCATTTACATAAGCGTAATTAGTATGTCTTGGATATGACGCTTGATTGGGTTTAGGATAATTCTCTTTAACATGTTTTTTCTCTCCACTCTCAGCATCAATTGTATCAAAACATATTGTCCAATTGTAATCTGCAGCATAGATATAACGACCACGTTGTTCCTGATGAGCTGTAATATGAATGGAGTCACCAGGAGACAAAGCAATGGGATTTCCTTGGATATAGCTTGGGTATGAAACATAAACATAGTCTGGAGGGGAGCAAACCTTGTAGGTAAAACCATACCAAGTCGGTGGAAATGCACTATAGTCCTTTTCAGCACAGGAGAAAAAGACAAGAATTAATAGATAAAAAAGAATGTGTTTGCGGTTCATATCAGATTGAGTTTTTTCATTTCGGAATAGAGTCTCTGGACAGGCAGCCCCATCACATTGAAGTAGGAACCTTCGATTCGCGTCACGCCGATGTAGCCAATCCACTCTTGTATGCCGTAAGCTCCAGCCTTGTCCAGCGGACGATAATGCGTGACATAATGGTCGATTTCTGCTTCCGAGAGTTGGGCGAAAGTGACTTGGGAAACAGAAGCAAAAGAAATGGAAGACCCTCCCCGACCCTCCCGTGAAGGGAGGGGGTCCTGTTCCGCAAGTCTCCCCTTTACGGGGAGATTTAGAGGGGTCTTCAGCGTTACCCCTGTCACGACTTGATGCGTCTTGCCGGAAAGCTTCCTGAGCATCTGCTTTGCCTCAGCCTCATCAGCTGGTTTGCCAAGGACTTCGCCATCGAGATACACGATGGTATCTGCCGTGATGAGCAATTCATCGGGATTGAGAGTATATGCCGCTGCCTTCTTTCGGCTGATATATTGAGGAATCTCCTCCATCGAAAGCCCTTCCGGATAACTTTCGTCGAGACCCTGAAGCGTGCGAACTTCATAGTCGAAACCAAGTCCAGCGAGGAGTTCCTTGCGTCGAGGAGAATTACTTGCTAAGACAATCTTATAGTTCATAATTCATAATTCATAGTTCATAGTTACCATGCAAACGCTTTTTTGTCAGCCATCCATTTCTCTTGAGCCTTGAGAACTTGCTCAATCACATCGCGAACACAGCCGCAGCCACCGTCCTTGTGACTGACGTAAACGCTGATTTCGCGTATTTCTGGGGCGGCGTCTTTGGGGCAGCAAGGCAGTCCGACGACCTTCATCACCTCGTAATCTGGAATATCATCCCCCATATAAAGGACCTCTTCATTTGTGAGATTGTACTTCTCGAGCAGTTGTTGGAGTTTCTCCGTCTTGATGGAACTGCCCAGAAACACATCGTGGATGCCAATTGCTTCGTACCTGGCCAGGATGGACGACTCGCGAGCCCCCGTTATGACGGCAACATGAAGGCCACTCATGGCAGCCAACCGAAGGACATAACCGTCTTTCGTATTGGCCGTTCGTAGCAGTTCCCCATTCACGTCGATACGGACATTTTCCGTGCTTAGAACACCATCCACATCAAAGACGAGTGCCTTTATCCTCTTCAAATCGTAGTTTATCATCGTGTATGCTTTTGCTGATTAGTTGGTAGAGCTGCTTTTGCTCATCATTCAAAAGTGACATTTGCTGAGCCATAACAGCCTCATCCCATCGAACAGCCGGTCCTGTTTGGGCTTCGCTGGGCGTCAACTCGTCCACCTTATCTGCCGTTTCGTGGATGAGCGGCAGCATAGCCGAGAAGGGGATGTTGAGCGCTTCGAGCAGGTCGGCAGTAATGCCGTAGAGCCGATTCACGAAGTTGCAGCAGAAGACGGCTGCGAGGTGAAGGTATTTCCTGCGCTGGCTGTCCATCTGCTCCGCCTTGCTCCCCATACTTTCGGCAAGCAATCGGAGCAAATCGAGGTCTTGTTCCTGACTTGCCTCAATGTAAAATGGAACCTTCGAGGCAGGAATCTGGCGCTTCTTGGAGAGCGTCTGGAGGGGATAGAACACGCCTCGCCTCTTCGAGGAGAGCACATCCATTGGTACGCTTCCTGCAGTATGGACGACGAGCCCCTCGACATCCTTAAGTTCCTGACTAACAGAACTTATCGCCCTATCACTGATAGCGATGATGTAGAGGTCGGCATCCTTGGGAATGGGACACGTTCTTTGGCGTCCCCCAACACAAGTAAGCTCGAAAGGCGACTTGATGCTGGCCTTCAAGAAGCTCGCCACATTGCCCGCTCCAATCAGTACTGTCCGATATGTACGCGTTCCCATTTTAGTCGGTCTTCATTCTGCGGCTTGCGTTCCATCCCTTTGTGTCCAACAGCAATCATGCAGACGGCTCGCATCTCTGCTGGGATGGCGAGCAGGGACTTCACGATGTCTTCGGTCGGCTGACCTTCCGCATCCTGCCTGTCGCGCAGCTGAATCCAGCAAGCACCCAGCCCGAGGTCTTCGGCTTGAAGCAGGATATTCATTGCTGCAACAGAGGCATCTTCTATCCAAACGTCGCTGATTCTTGGGTCGGCAAGCACCACGATTGCCAGAGGCGCTCCCGAAAGGAAGTCGCTACCCACGGCTTTACTTTGGCTCAAGGCAGCGAGCATCTGCTTGTCTTCCACCACAATGAACTCGTAACTATGCAGACCTTTGCTGCTGGGAGCCATCAAACCGGCTCGAAGAAGCAGCTTCACGTCGTCGCCACTCAAGAGCTCTTCCGTAAAGCTTCTGTGGCTGCGACGCAACTTGATTAATTCGCTATATTTCATTGAATATTGAACATTGAATATTGAATCCTTTATCTTTTCGCTGCAAAGGTACAAATAATTTTTCAATGGTCAATGTTCAATGTTCAATGTTATACACAATAAATCGACACTTTTAACGTTATTATATAAGATGAAACGTTTCTTAATGCTTCTTTTGCCTCTCTTTTGGGGCATCATGAACGTGTCTGCTCAAGAGGAAGAGCAGCAGGTCGATACCGCCAAGGTGCACCTGAAGGGAAGGGTTGTGGACGATAGCCAAGACCCTGTGTCTTTGTGCCAGGTGCGCATCGAGGGTCAGCCCTTCGGAACCGTCGCCTCGATTGACGGACAGTACAAGCTATCCTTCAATACTGCCGATAGCGTCGTGGTCGTTTACACCATGATGGGCTACGAGACGCGCAAGCGTATCCTGAAGAAACCCAAAGGCAATCTGACGCTCAACATCGTGATGCGTGAGAGCGGGAAAGAGATGCAAGAGGTGACCATTGCAGAAACACGCCGACAAATGGGTTCGATGCAGGAACTCAACAAGAAGGACCTGAAGCGAATGCCCTCGACAAGCGGCAATGCCGTCGAAGAGCTTGTGGCAACCCAGGCTGGCGTCAGCACCCATAACGAACTCTCCAGCCAGTACAACGTTCGTGGCGGCTCGTTCGACGAGAACTGCGTCTATATCAATGGCGTCGAGGTTTACAGGCCGATGCTTATCAATAGCGGACAGCAAGAGGGACTTTCCGTCATCAACAGCGATATGGTGGAGAAGATTAACTTCTCTGCTGGTGGATTCGAGGCGAAATATGGCGACAAGATGTCGAGCGTGCTTGACATCACCTATGCCCACCCCGAAAGGCTCGAAGCCTCTGTGGCAGCCAGTCTGCTTGGCGCAAATGTGTATGTCGGTTACGGCAAGAAGAAGTTCTCCTTCAGCAATGGATTGCGCTACAAGACCAACCAATACATGCTGGGCAGCCTCGAGACGAAGGGCGAGTACAAGCCCAACTTCCTCGATTATCAAGCGTATTTCCGCTGGACACCCACAAAGAACTGGGCCTTCGACGCTATCGTCTATATCAATCGCAACAACTATAACTTCAAGCCCGCTGACCGCGAGACCAAGTTCGGAACGCTTGAGGACGTGAAGAGCTTCAAGGTCTATTTCGACGGCAAGGAGGAAGACCAGTTCCAGACACTCTTCGGAACTGTTCGTGCTGCCCGTATGCTTGGCAAAGGAGCGCTCAGCCTCACCACATCGCTCTTCAGCAATCGTGAGAAAGAGACCTACGACATCCAGGGACAATACTGGTTGAACGAGACGAATGGCGACGAGCAGTTGGGAGTCGGTTCCTATATGGAACATGCCCGCAACTTCCTCTACAGCTCTGTCCAAAGCATGAAGCTCGCCTACGACCTCAAGCTCGGCACCCATCAGATGCATGCAGGTATCGGCTGGAAGCACGAGAAAGTGCGCGAGAACGCCAACGAATGGGAGTACCGCGACAGCAGCGGCTACAGCGTTCCCCATACAGGAAACGACCTGCAGGTCATCTATAACATGCGAGCCAAGAACTCCATCAATGCCAACGGGCTCGAATTCTATGCACAAGACACATGGCGCAAAGAGAGCAGCGTAGGCATCCTCAGCTTCAACTACGGCTTGCGCCTCAGCTATTGGAGCTGGAACAAAGAGTGGCTCATCAGCCCCCGCGCCAGCCTCGGCTTCGTGCCGGCAGCCAACGACAACTTCACCTTCCGACTCGCCCTCGGACTCTACAACCAGCGTCCCTTCTACAAGGAGCTTCGCGACACCATCACCATCGCAGGCAACACGACGGTTCAGCTCAACCAGAACATCAAGTCGCAGCGCTCGTTCCAAGTCGTGGCCGGCATGGAATACAAGTTCAAGATTGCGAACCGGCCCTTCAAGTTCACCACCGAGGCCTACTACAAAGCACAATGGAAACTCAATCCCTATAACGTCGATAACCTGCAAATCGTCTATTATGGCAACAACTGCGCAACAGGTTACGTCGTAGGAGCCGACTTCAAACTCTATGGTGAGTTCGTCCCGGGCACAGACTCGTGGATCAGTTTCGGTCTGATGAAGGCCGCCATGAAGCTGAACGGACAAACCATTCCGCAGCCCACCGACCAGCGCTACAACATCAACCTCTTCTTCACCGACTACTTCCCGGGCACCACGCGCTGGAAGATGAACCTCAAAGCCACCTTTGCCGACGGACTCCCCTTCGGCCCGCCGCACACGGGACTGGAGCGTAACGTCTTCCGAGCACCAGCCTACAAGCGTTTTGACGTCGGCATGAACTATCGCCTCATCGACAACGAAGACCGTCATCTGCGTCGCTGCAAGTACCTGCGCAACATATGGCTCGGCCTCGACTGCTTTAACATCTTCGGGCTCGACAACGTCAGCAGCTACTACTGGATAACCGACATCTCGAACCACCAGTACGCCGTGCCCAACTACCTGACGGGCCGCATGATAAACGCCCGCATTCTCGTGGAGCTGTAACACCCCATCGCTTCGTCTGGGGAGAGAAATAGAAAAGCCCCTCGGGGTTCCTGCACAAAAGGAACCCCGAGCGGTCTTTCGTTTTGCTTTTGCCGTGCTGATGCTCAGAAGCGAACCTTCAGGAACTTGACGCCATGCGTGGGGATGAAGTAACTGAGGTCAGCCGGGCTGAGGTCTTGCTGTCGCCAGAGGTCGCGAACAGACTTCAACCCCGTGATGTTCAGCTGCCCGAAGTATTGACCAAAGTTGACTTTGGCGTCGGCAGTGCCGAGGTTGAAGATGCCCAGGGCATGGGTGCCGTCGCTGAGCGGTCGCATCCAGATCTGGATGTCGCCGTCCTGGACGAGGCGCCTGGCTTGTTTGCCGAGGATGTCCTGATTAACGGCATTCACCTCGTTGTTGCAGAGCAGGCCAATGGTAAAGTCGTCAATCTGGGCAATGTCGCAGCCAATGAGCATGTTGCTGGCCAGCAGTGACCATAGGCTGATGTGGGTGTACTGCTCGTCGGGCGTGAGGCGGCTGTCGCGCAGGTTGTTGCTCCACCCCACTTTTCCGACGATAAGCATGTCGGGGTCGTTCCAATGGCCGGGCTTTGCGTAGGGGTAGAGCTCGGGCTGCAGCTCGAAGCCGATGTGATAGAGGCTCTCCCAGGTGTCGGTGATGTCGCCCGTGGTACGCCAGGAGTTAGCATCGACTGCTTCGCCCCATTTCCAAACGTCGGCCATGCCGTATTGGCAGAGGCTATAGAAGATGTCGCGTGGCTGTTGGCGCAGGTAGCCCTCCATGAGGAGGTAGGGACGAACGTAGCTGGCGACGGTCTGGTTGTCGGGTTCCGTGCGGTGCTTACGGCCATAGCCACACCAGTCGTATTTCAGGTAGTCAACGCCCCAGCTGTTGTAGCTCTCTGCATCCTGCAGTTCGTGGTCGATGGAACCGAGGTAGCCGCCGCAGGTCAGGTCGCCTGGCGAGGAATAGATGCCGAACTTCAGGCCCTCGGAATGGAGCCAGTCGCCCAGGTCTTTCATGCTGGGGAACTTCTCGTTTACGGCAATCGTGCCGTCGGCATTGCGCTGGGGTGCTTCCCATCCGTCGTCGATGTTCATATAGCAATAGCCGTAATCGGCAAGTCCTTTCTCGATGAGTGCCTTTGCGCTGCTGATGACCTTATCCTGCGTGACGCTCAAGCCCCAGCAGTTCCAGCTGTTCCATCCCATCGGGGGCGTCAGGGCAATCTTGCTGCCGCATCGAATGGTGAACTTCTGGGTTTGCTCGCCCTTCGCATTCTTTGCTTTTACGGTAAAGGTGTAGGAGCCAGCCTTCTGGAGGGAGCCGCTCAGGGCACCGTTATCGGGATTGATGGCGAGGCCAGCGGGCAGGTCGTCGGAGGTTATCGTGATGGGACGATCGCCACTCACGCCAAAGCGGAAATGAATGGGCGAGCCTGGGCGAACGCCATAAAGCGGAGCGGTGTTGAAGCGAGGCTCGGCAGGGGCTGCAGGCGTCAGGATGTACTTCGGGATGTACTTCTCGGAGATGCTCAGACCGGTCTTGTCCTCGGTGAAAGAAGCGACAATGCGTACCATCTGGTGCTTATCGTAAGGCAGTGTAGCGACGCGATTCTTCTTCTGGTTAACGGAAACCTTCATCGACTTTTCGCTCATGACTTTACCCGTTTCGGGGTCACTGACCTGCACCTTGAAAGTGCCGCTCTTGGTGGCTTGCATCTTACTGGTGAGGGTGACCACGCCCTGACCGCCAGCTGCCTCCTTGATGTCGATGGAGAGATTGTCGATGGTATTAGGCACACGCACCTTAACCGGTCCGGCAAACATGCCACCCGGGTCGCCACCATTATACACCCTGACGGCAATCACATTCTCAGCATCCCATTTGATGAGAGGACTGTTAGCCTTGACGCGATAAACTCTTGGCAGGCTCCAAGCGCTTCTATACCCTCTTTCGTCGGCAGGGAAGCCGCCACTCTTGCCAATGAGTTTTCCGTTCAGGTAAACCTCATCGGCATCATCTATCTTGCCCATATTGAAATCGACGGTCTCCTTGAGGTCGGATTTCTCGAGCAAGCTCTTCGGGATGGTCACATGATAACGATACCAGCCAAAGCCATTCTCAATCTTGACGCCCTGGTCGGTCCAGGTCTTTGTGTTCCTGATGTCTCGCCAACCGGTTTCATCGAGGTTCGCATCAGCCCACGACATGTTGTCGCCAGCATGAAACTTGGCATTCTCAACCGATACTTCCTGAGCAAAGGAGGAAAAAGAGATAGTGCACGCAAGCACCAAAAGGGAAAGAATCTGTTTCATAATAATCGTTAGTTTAAGGTTAATGTTTCCGCAAAGATATAAAAAAGTTCATAATTCATAGTTCATAGTTCATAGTTTTTTTGTAACTTTGCAGCATTATGAAGCACAAACTATTATTTCTGCTGCTCTTGTTGGCAGCAACAGCAATGGGAGAGAATCCCAAGAGAGAGTTCCGTGGTGCTTGGATTCAAGCCGTCAACGGACAGTTCCAGAACTTAGGTCGTGACCGCATGCAGGAAATGCTTACGAGCCAGCTCGACGACCTGCAGAAGGATGGCATCAACGCTATCTTCTTCCAGGTTCGCGTAGAGGGTGATGCTCTCTATCCCAGCCAGTTAGAACCGTGGAGCCGTTACCTGACCGGTCAGCAAGGACTGCCTCCCAACCCATATTGGGACCCTCTGCAATGGATGATTGAACAATGTCATGCTCGTGGAATGGAGCTTCATGCATGGATCAACCCCTATCGCGCCAAGACAAAAGGCACGACGGCTCTGGCCTCGACCCACGAATACTCGCGTCACCCCGAGCGCTTTTTCAACTACGACGGACTTTTCCTCTTCGACCCGGGAATCCCCGAGAATCGCGACTACATCTGCCAGGTGACTTGCGACATCGTTAGGCGTTATGATGTGGACGGCATTCATGTGGACGATTACTTCTATCCATATCCCGTTGCAGGCGTTCCCATCCCCGACGAAGCTACCTATAACACCTATGGCGGCGGCATGAATCTGGGCGACTGGCGACGTCAGAACGTCAATAAGTTCATGCAGCAGATGTGTCAGCAAATCCGTCAAGTGAAGCCTTGGGTAAAGTTTGGCGTCTCGCCTTTCGGCATCTATCGTAACCAGAGGACCGACCCCAAAGGCAGCGCCACAAATGGTTTGCAGAACTATGACGACCTCTATGCCGATGTGCTGGAATGGGTTCGTCAGGGCTGGGTGGACTATAACATCCCCCAAATTTATTGGGAGATTGGCAACAAGGCAGCAGATTATGAAGCATGCATCCGCTGGTGGAGTGCCAATGCAGGACAGCGTCCCATTTATGTTGGTCAGGACGTGAACCGCACCGTCAAGTTCCCTGATCCCTATGATTCAAGCCAACATCAGATGAACCGCAAGTACCAGTTGCAACGTGCCCTGCCAGGCATCTACGGCAGTTGCCAATGGTATGCTGCTGCAGTCTGCGAGAATCCAGGCAACTATCAGGAGGTCTTGCGTCAAGTTTACCACAACACACCAGCATTGCAACCACGCATGCCTTGGATTGACGGCAAAGCTCCTGGCAAGCCTCGCAAGGCAGCTATCGTATGGACAGAAGACGGACCGATGCTCTTCTGGTCGGCTCCCAACGCAAAGACCGAAATGGACAAGGCTCAGCAATATGTCGTCTATCGATTTGGGCCTGGCGAGAAGGTCAACCTGAACGACGCGACAAAGATTCTTTGCTTCACGAAATCTACAATGTTGCCTCTCCCTTATCAAGGTGGCAATACGAAGTACACCTACGTCGTGACTGCTCTCGACCGTCTGCAAAACGAGTCGAAAGCCGTCAAGAAGAAGGTGAAGCTGTGAAAATGGTCAATGATTAATGGTCAATAGGTTTACGCCTGAGACTCGCATCGATGCAGAGGACTTCCAGTTGAGGTTCAAGCAGAAAGATGTGTCGTTCGTAAGGGCGGAAATGGACGAAACGGGCATCGTCTGTTACTACGAGTCGGCAGAAGTTTTGGCAGATAAGGACATTCAGGTTTGGATAACACAAACTTTGGAAGCCTTTGCCCGCAAGCGTGTTAAGGCAAGACTTGTGCCGCGACTCCTCGATATGGCTAAAGAACGAGGTCTCAACGTCAACAACGTCAGGGTCTCATCAGCAAAAGGCCGTTGGGGCAGTTGCAGCTCGAAAGGCAACATCAACCTATCTCTCTACCTTATACTCCTGCCTCACCATTTGCAAGATTACGTCTTGCAGCACGAACTCACCCACCTCATCGAGATGAACCACAGCCCTCGCTTTTGGGCACGCCTCGACGAGGTATGCGACGGCAGAGCCAAAGCCCTTCGAAAGGAAATGAGAGGCTACAATACGTCGTTTATAATTCAAAACGCAAAAGGATAATGTATCGTTCTGCATTCCTTTTATTCTGTTTGATGTTCTCTCTTTGTCCCACAACAAAGGCACAAAGACTGGTCTGGTGGAACGTGGAGAACGTGTTCGACTGTCAGCACGACTCGTTGAAGGAGGATTACGAATTCCTGCCGGAAGGCACTTACCACTGGACAAGAGGACGTTACTGGAAGAAGCTCGACAACCTGTCGCGCACCATTGCCACCATTGCAGGCGATGATGGGTGGCCGATGATTGTGGGGATGTGCGAGGTGGAGAACGATACAGTCCTTCGCGATTTGACGAAAAGAAGTCCGCTCCGCTTGGCGCGTTATTCCTACGTCCATGAAGAAGGGCCGGACAAGCGAGGTGTAGACGTCGCTATGCTCTACGATTCCCTGCAGTTTCGCTTGCTCGGACACAAAGCCATCCGCATTCCTTCTCAAGAGCACGGCTTCAATCCTACGCGCGACATCTTGCAGGCTTGGGGATTATGCTCTACCCTTTCCGACACATTATATATTATTATAGTGCATCTGCCCAGTCGTTCAGGAAGCGGCAGAACAGGTGAGATGCATCGCCGACTTGCCGTCAGCACTTTGTGCAATCTGCTCGATGAACTGGAGGGCAAACACATCATGCTGATGGGCGACTTCAATTCCGAACCGGACGACAGGATATTCCGAAGCATCAAGGAACGCATGACCTCACTTATGCCCCAAAGTAAAAGGGAGTTGCGACAAGCCAAAGGCACATATTACTTTCGCAAGATGTGGGGCTACATCGACCATATCTTCGTAAGTCCCAACATGTTGTCGTCCGTCAAAGGGAAGGTATCTGTAGGGCAATTCCCATTCCTTCTGACAGAAAAAGGCACGCCGTGGCGCACCTTTCAAGGTCCTGTCTATAAGGGAGGCATTAGCGATCACCTACCAATTTGGGTTGACTTGCTGAGCAAGTAAGCATCAAGGATGGTAATGGCCGCCATTGCTTCGACGACGGGAACTGCTCTGGGCAGGACACAAGCATCGTGACGACCACGAACTGTTAAGGTTGTCGCATTACCCTGACTGTCAACAGTTTCCTGTTCCTTGAGTAGAGTAGCAACGGGCTTAAAGGCTACGCGGAAATAAATATCCTGTCCGTTCGATATGCCGCCTTGGATGCCACCGCTATTGTTTGTTCTGGTTGTGATGCCACCCTTTCCATCTGGTTCAAAGATGTCGTTCTGTTCGCAACCTCGACCGCTGACACCTGCAAAGCCGAGGCCATATTCGAAGCCTTTCACGGCATTGATACTGAGCATGGCAGAGCCCAACTTGGCTTGCAATTTGTCATAAATCGGCTCTCCGAGTCCAACGGGACAACCCTTTATAACACAAGCGATAACGCCACCTATTGTATCACCCTCCTCCTTGACTTTCATGATAAGCTGAGCCATCTGTGCTGCCACTGTTTCGTCAGGGCAACGAACAGAATTCTGCTCAGCCTTATCGAGGTCGTAGTCGAGATATGAGCCAGGCAGGATGATGTCGCCCACCTGTTGAGTGTAAGCCTTGATGTTGATGCCGAGCCCTCGAAGGGCAAGTTTCGCGAAAGCACCTGCCACCACGCGACTTATCGTTTCGCGAGCTGAACTTCGACCACCGCCTCGATGGTCGCGAATGCCATACTTCTGTTCATAAGTATAATCGGCATGAGAGGGACGGAATACATTGCGCATGTTCTCGTAGTCCTGGCTGTGCTGATTTACGTTGCGAACGAGGAAGCCGATGGGTGTGCCTGTCGTCTTGCCCTCGAAGATGCCGCTCAGCAACTCCACTTCATCCTCCTCTTTGCGAGCCGTTGTGAGAGCGCTTTGCCCAGGTTTACGTCGAGCCAGTTCGCTCTGAATGAAAGCCATATCGACTTCGATGCCAGCAGGCATGCCGTCGATGACGCCACCTATCGCAGCGCCATGACTCTCGCCAAAAGAAGTAAGACGGAAAAGGGTACCAAATGAATTCATGACTATGAACTATAAATTATGGACTATGAAGCTTTAGCTCGACGTTAGTCAACTATGGACTCTAATTGCATCCTCCGCAGCCTTCGCCTTTGCTGCCGCAACCTTCGCAGCTTCCGCCACCACAACCGCCGCAGCCGCCACCGCAGCCAGTTATCTGATTGAGGGCATCGCGAATCTCGTCGTTTGTAGCTTCACGACTTTCCTTGACTTCACCCACGAAGTTCAGACTCTTGCCGGCAAGGGGATGATTGAGATCGACGGTGATTGACTCCTCGCCTATCTCGACGATGGTTCCGTTGAAGCGTGCTCCGTCGGCACTGCTGAGAGGCACTACTGCCCCTTCGAAGATGAAACGCGAGTCGAGCTTGCCATTGATTTCGAACACCTTGCGAGGAAGAGCCTGCTTGCCAGCCTCGTCGTATTCGCCGTAAGCATCATTTGGGGCAAGCGTGAAGTCGAACTTGTCGCCCACCCTCAGCGGCACAATCTGAGCCTCGAAAGCATCGAGTGTCATGCCCAAAGCACTAATGAAGACAAAAGGATCGCCCTCGGCAGTCTCTTCGACGAGTTCAGGCTTGCTGTCCGAAGCGCTCGTATATAGCTTATACATCACAGCGATGTACTTGTTTTGATTCTCTTTTTCCATAAATCTGCTGTTTTTAATAATAAATAATGTGCAAAGGTACACATAATTTTTCATTTTTCATTTTTCATTTTTCATTTTTTCGTATCTTTGCAAGAAAAATGATACCCTTATGAAGATTAAGCCATTCAAAACACACAGACTCGCCCTTCTTTTTGCCTTGGCGTTCTGCATGACCATGAACGCCCAGCAGGGCAACATCCTCGACAAAGTCAACCTCTACATCGGAACTGCCGACGACTTCGGGCAGATGACGCCAGGAGCGACGGTTCCCTACGGCCAGATACAGGTCTGCCCTGACAGCAAGCCCCGTCAGCACCCAGGTTACGACTACGAAGTGCCAACCATTTCAGGCTTCAGCATCAACCGACTCTCTGGAGTTGGCGGAAGTGGTTGTGGCGGAAACGTCTCTTTGATGCCCGATGCAACAGGTCAGGACATTCGACTCTTGAAGCAAACGGAGCAGGCATCACCTGGATACTATAGCGTGCAACTGAGCAACGGCGTATGGTTCACGGCAACAGCAGACCGCCGAATGGCTGTGGAGCGTTTCACCTTCCCAGACCCTTCAAAAGCTGTACTCTTGCTCAATCCACGCTCAGCTTTCGACAAAATCTATGCCGCCAGCTTCGAACAGAAGTCACCCTCGATGGGACAAGGTTATGCTGAATGTGCCAACACCTGCAGACGCGGACGCTATCACCTCCATTACCGTCTCTACACCAGTTCGCCTTTCGTGCTCGACACGATTGCCGACGGTCGCAAGCGCCTCACTTTCCCCGAACTCTCTGCACGATATGTTGAGGTCCGTGTTGTAGTCTCGACAGGTTTTGCCGACGAACTAGACAAGATGAACGAGCAGGCAGTATGGCGCACGGACTTCCTCACAATGGTGGAACGTGCTCGTCGGCAGTGGCAACGGCTGCTCTCGACAGTCGAGGTGGAAGGCGGTACGACTGACCAGCAGACCATTTTCTATACATCATTATATAGGACATTCCACAGCCCCTTCCAAGTTACAGACCGTCAGATGACACAATATCTCGGCACAGACGGCAAGGTGCATGAAGCGAAAGGCTTCCAGTACTACAGTTCCTGGTCGCTTTGGGACACGTATCGCACGAAGTTCCCTCTCATCACACTTCTCGACGAAGGCCACAGTTCTGATATCATGCAGTCGCTATCAAAACTCTACATGACAGGCAAGAAGGACTGGAGCACCGACTACGAATGTGTACCGACTGTCAGGACTGAGCATGCCATCGCAACACTGCTCGACGCTTATCGTCAGGGCATCAGCATCCCAACACTTCGTGATGCATATCCTGGCATGGTGGCTGAGGTGGAGCGACTCAGCATGAAGAGCCCAGACCAATGCCTCGAAGCCAGTGGCGACTTCTGGTCGTTAGGTCAATTGGCAGAAGAGTTGGGCATGAAGGAAGATGCCGACATGTGGACTCGCAGAGGCGAGGAAATCTTCGACAGCATCTGGCCGAAGGAGTTCCAGCACATCGACGAGACCTACACAAAGATGAAGGGCAACGGACTCTATCAGGGAACACGTTGGCAATATCGTTGGGGCGCACCGATGTACCTGCCGCGAATGATTGAACTGGTCGGCAAGAAGGAACTCGGAGAACAGTTGCAAAGGTTCTTCAAAGAGGAACTTTACAATCAGGGCAACGAGCCGGACATCCATGTGCCTTTCCTCTTCGGACGTCTCGGTATGCCACAAGAGACATCGGGCATTGTCCGCACTCTCGCCACAGAAAGCATCACCCATCGCTATGGTGGCAATGATGCCTACCCCACCCCGTTCGTGGGCTGTGCCTTCGTGAACCAGCCTCGCGGCTATTGCTTCGAGATGGACGAGGACGACGGTGCCATGAGTGCTTGGTACGTCTTTGCCAGCATCGGCATGTACCCGCTCGTCGTCGGCGAAGCAGTCTATGAACTCTTCCCTCCCCTCTTCGACAAAGTCACGCTTCATCTTGGCGCAGACCAGAAAACGACCGTCACGATTTGTAAAGAAGGAAGACGGAAGACGGAAGACGGAAGAGTGAAGCGGGTCACATGGAACGGCAAGACATTATCCAACTTCCAAATCGCCGTCAAGGAACTGAAGAAAGGTGGCACGCTGACTTATATCTATTGAAGATTGAAAATTGAACATTGAAAATTGAAAATTGAACATTGAAAATTGAAAACATGAAGAAGTCATCTCTAATTATCTTATTTTCTTATTCTCTGATTTTCTTTACATCTTGCGGACCGCAGAAGGTTGAGAAACAAGAAACAGATCAAACCGAACAGGCAGGCGATGGGATTCGTCGTTTGCCCGACTATGCCTATACCGACTCCCTGATGCAAGGCAGCCATAAGGTTGTCTATACCATCACCAGCCAGCCCGACGAGCAGCTGCCCGAGGTGGTTGACGAGGATGGTGTGAAGTTCAAAGACAACCGCTTCCAACTTCTCATCATGAAGGACGGCAAGCAACTCTTCAATCGTAGCTTCACTAAGGCAGACTTCAAGTCGCAACTCTCAGAAGACTTCCAGAAGTTCGGCATCATGGATGGGTTGCGCTTCAACCATGCCGAGGAGGGAAAACTCTACTTTAACACTTGCGTCAGCTTCCCCGACAGCGACATGTCCTGCCCATTCCTCCTTACCATTGGTCCCGACGGCAGCTACACCATCACTCCTGACACGACCTTCGGCGAGGAAGATGATGAGTTCCCCAGCATTTAGTAATCCTATCACATTACAAGACAGACTATGACAAAGCGTATCAGCCTTAGCATGATACTTGTTTTGGCTATCATGCTAACCTTTTCAGGAAGAGCTCGTGCACAAAGCACATGGACAAAGCAGACTGCCCCGGTAATGACACCTTGGGGAGAACAACTGACAGCAGACAATGTTTGGCAAGAGTATCCACGTCCGTCAATGAAGAGACAGGAATGGATGAACCTGAATGGCGTTTGGAAGTACTTCAAGCGCACTTCCATCAACTATGACTACGAGAGAAACGCCTCTTCCTTCTCGAAAGCCATTCTCGTGCCGTTCCCCGTCGAGTCTGCCCTCTCTGGCATCATGGACAAAAGTTACTCCTCGAACAGAAGGGCCACACACATGTATCGCCGCACCTTTACCTTGCCCGATGCTTTCAGCGACAAGAACGTCCTGCTGCACTTCGGAGCAGTTGACTGGCGTTGCTACATCTATGTGAACGGCCAACTGGCTGGCACTCACGACGGCGGTTCAGTTCCCTTCGCACTCGACATCACATCTTTTTTGAAAGAGAGTGGCACGCAAGAACTGCAAGTGGCTGTATGGGACCCGACTGATGGCGGACAGCCCAACGGCAAGCAAAGCGTCTCGCCAAGCGGCATCTGGTACACGCCCAACAGCGGCATCTGGCAAACAGTTTGGTTGGAGCCCGTAAGCCCCACACATATCGAAAGCTATGAGCCCATACCCGACATAGACAACTCAAACGTTTCGATTAAGGTGAAGACCTCTGCATCTTGCTCTGTAACGCTGACAGTAAAGGATGGAGACAACACCATTGTTGAGCAGACAGGACCTTCGGATCAGACATTCACCCTGCCCATCCCGTCTGCTAAGCTATGGAGCCCCGACGAACCGAACCTGTATGACCTTGAAATTACTGCAAAAGAGCAGGGACAAGAGGTGGACAAGGTGACCGGATACTTCGGCATGAGGAAGTTCTCGCGAGCCATGATAGATGGTCATCCTGCAGTATTGCTCAACAATAAGCCCCTGTATATGTATGGTCCACTCGACCAAGGCTGGTGGCCTGACGGACTCCTGACACCACCATCCTACGAGGCTATGGTCTATGACTTGCAAGTGATGAAGGACTTCGGCATGAACATGGTTCGTAAGCACATCAAGTTGGAGAACGACCTTTGGTTCGAGTGGTGCGACAGGCACGGACTTGTCGTATGGCAAGACATGCCATCAGGCTGCGGCAGTGGTGCGATAGGCAATATCGAGTATGCCATGCAGAACTTCTATCGCGAGAACGAAGAACTCATCGAGGCCACTCGTCACCATCCTTGCATCGGTGCTTGGGTGGTATGGAACGAAGGCTGGGGACAGCATGCAGAACGAGGCATGGCTCATACCATGAGGGCTGTCAACAGCGTTATGACTGCCAATCACGACCCAGGTCGATTCGTTCATGCTGTGACGGGATGGGTAGATGTCGAGATGGGCGACTTCCTCGATGTCCACTCCTACCCCTCCCCTGGAGCCGCCACGAATGCCGTCAACGAGCGCGTAGCTTCGTGTGGCGAGTTTGGAGGCATCAACCTCTTCATCGAGAATCATATGTGGGCCGGTTCCGACGTGAACTATACAACTGTCGAGGATGCTGAGACCTATGCCAACCTCTACGACCGCTATACCGACCGTCTGGGCGAACTGCAGCAAGAGAAGGGCCTGTGGATGTCGGTTTACACACAGATTACTGATGTAGAACAGGAGTGCAACGGCATCTTGACCTACGACAGAAAAGTCATGAAGGTATCGCCTGCACAGCAGCAAATGATGAGGGACAAGATTCTGCGCACCATAAACTATCGCTACAAGGATGTCACCACTGTTGTTCCGGCTGGCGACGAGAATTCCAGCATCCAATGGAAATATACGACAACAGAACCTGCTGCCGACTGGTTTGCTGCTGACTTCGCAGCTACAGGCTGGAAGACAGGCAGTGCCGGCTTTGGTGGCGGAGGAAGGACTCCATGGTCGAGCAGCGACATTTGGATAAGGCGAACCTTCAAGATCAACAGCTTCGATATGAGTCGTCTTCCTGACCTTCGCCTGTGGCTCTTCCATGATGAGGATGCAGAAATCTATATCAACGGATTGCTTGCAGCCAAGATGACTGGCTACAACACCAAGTACGAAGCGTGGCCCTTGCTGCCCGAAGCACAGCAGTCCCTGAAGTTCGACGGCACAGACAACGTTATTGCCATCCATTGCAAGCAGACAACTGGCGGCCAGTTCATCGATTGCGGACTGAAGATACGCAACTACGTTCCGAACGCCGAACTGCAGGTTGAGCCTATGCCCGCCAGAACTCCTGCTCCAGAATTCAACACCGCAAGCGGGAAAGCATATCTGCTCACCTACACGCTGCCTACAAGTCAGAAGCTGCACTACGCTTATAGCATGGACGGAGCGACTTGGAACACCATCAACGGCAACCGTCCAGTCCTTATGGGCGAGTACGGTGATGTGGAACTCAAATCGCCCTTCGTCCGCAGAGTCAACATTGACGGAAAGGACATCTTCCACCTCGTTGCTGCACAGACTGACGATACGCAACTCGGATTCTACCACTTGCAGAGCGAAGACCTTGTCAATTGGCAGCCTGCAACAGGTGGAAACTTCCTGGTGAAACCCACAACTACTGATGTGAGCAAGGCTCAGGCTCCAGAATGGATATACAGCGACGCCAATGCTTATTTCTTTGTTTATTGGTGTGCGAAGAGTGGCGACAGAAGCTATGGCTACCTTTCCGCCACTAAGGATTGGAAGCGATTCAGCACTCCGAAGCAATTCCTGTCGCCCGGCTACTCCGCCTATGACATGCATATCGAAAAGACTGGCGACACCTACACTGGCATCTTCTACAACTCCGACCGCAGCCTGATGCAAACACAGATTAGTGCGATAAAGACAACGGGCGCAACATGCTCTGAGCCGAAACGCGTCTTCAGTTCGCAGATTCCAAAGAGTCGCGGACCGCAGACCTTCCCTGCTCTCGACGATTCTGGATGGTTCCTGCTCTACAACTCTACAGAGAGAAACCAGCAGGCCATGAGTCGCTCGGGAAATCCTGCCGAGAACAAATGGTACCCATGCGACGTTAACGAACTCTCGCTGCCTGAGGAAGCACAAGATGGTTCCGTGCTGGTCATCACCCAGAGCGAACTGGAGAACCTGCTGAGGAACTTCATCTACGAGGAATGCGACGTATTGCCAACGGCAGAGAAAGAGCCGCAGACGTGGAAATACCAGACTGCTTCGAGCATCGCCACCAACACAAACTGGACGAAGCAAGCCTTCAATGACAACGCGTGGAGCAATGGATTGTCCGGTTTCGGTGCAGGTAATCCTCCCGGGAGCTACGTAAACACCACTTGGAACACATCCGTCATCCGCATCCGTTACCACCTGGATCTGACCGGCTTCAACGAAGAACAAATAGCAGCTCTGTCCGCCAGGATTCATCACGATGAGGATGTCAAGGTGTATTTCAATGGCGTATTAGCCTTCGAGGAGAGTGGCTATCTCACGGCCTACAAGAACATCGAAATCAATCAGGAGGCCATGGATGCTCTGACGCCCGACAACAATAACGTCATTGCAATAGAGTGTAAGAACGGAGGCGGCGGTCAGTACATCGACTTCGGACTTTCGGGCATCCGCCCCAACCCGACGGGAATACAGAAGCCTCTTGGAGCGACGCCCCAGCCGGAAGGTATCTACAACCTGGCTGCCCAGCGTCTCAGTTCCCCAAGACAAGGCATCAACATCGTCAACGGAAAGAAAATTCTGTATTGAGTCTGCCCTTCCGACGGCACAAAACAAAATGACAGGGTGTAAGCAAAACGCCAATTTTGCTTACACCCCATTTTTTGACGAACCTCTCAGAATCGCTTAAAAAGGTCTCAGACGAGGTCAAAGTCATTTTTTCAAAAAGACGCGCTTAAAACGAAAGCGTTTTGTAACACACTGAATATCAGGTGATGTTTTTCAATCTTCAATATTTAATCTTCAATTAAAAGCAGTCCTTTTGCAAACTGCACCTTGCAAAACTGGCACTTTAGGTGCGTTTTTGCACACTTTTTCACGTGATTTTTCGGTAAACTTCACACGAGGAAAATTCAAAGTTCACGTGTCGAGTTTGCAAACTTCACACGTGAACTTTGAAAACGTCACGTGTCGCGTTGGCAAGATCGACGTATTTCGAGCCCATTTTTGACACTTTTACATAGTGTGCAAAAATAGCAAAATGATAGAAAAACAAGGAAAAGGCTGACTCGATGAACAATTACGACTTGTCAGCAGGAGTCTTCTTATAACTCCGCAGCACAGCAGCAACAGTAGCCAGATCAGGCACAACGATGTCAGCTCCTGCATCCTTGAGGATGCTGTCCTCCAGAGGACCTGTGTTAGCGGCAATGGTGAAGATGCCGGCTCCCTTTGCTGCCTGCACGCCAAGGGGCGCGTTCTCCACTACGATACCTTCCTCGGCCTTGATGCCTGCCTTCTGCAAGCCCATGAGATACGGTTCCGGGTCTGGCTTTCCGCGTTTCACGTCGAAGCCCGTCACCATCAATTCCTGACGGAAGAAGCCCGGGTAATGTTGTTCCAAACTCTCAAGCAACTTAGCTTGTCCGCTGCCCGTCACGAGCACAATCTTGCAGCCCAGTTCCTTCGCAGCAGTCAGGGCTTCGAATGCTCCGGGCATCGGTTTCGGCTCAGGACAAGTGTTGAACGTCGCGGCCTTCGCAGTATAGATGCGTTCTATCTCCTCGGGTGTCGCATCACGTCCCCAATAGCGTTGAGCCAGGATGTTAATCGTACCGCTGCCCGTTCTGCCTTCATGCAGGTAAGCCTCGTAGGCCGTCATCTCCAGCCCGAACTGCGTCATGGCGTGCGACCAGGCATAAGCATGGTTCGGCATGCTGTCGAAGAGCACGCCGTCCATATCGAAAAGAACTGCTTTCTGCATTTCTATTTAGGATTAAGGATTAAAGATAAAGGATTAAAGTTTGGTTGTCTTACTATTAAAGAACTGAACTTTCGGAAGTAAAAATGGAAGTAAAAATGGAAGTTAATTCGCTACACTCATGGAAGTTAAAATGGACAATAGTAAACGAAGCTGCTAGCATCCAAGGCTATCGTCCAGCACGAAGTGCTTTACTTCCAGCCAGCAACGCTGGCGTAACTTCCTATTTAACTTCATCTTATAACTTCCGAAACTTAAATTAAAGAAGATTTGTATCAAACCTTAATCTTTAATCCTTAATCTTTAATCTATTTATTCTGCCAGACGTTTGCGAATGGCAACCGTCTCGGCTTCATAGCCGGGCTTTCCTAAAAGGGCAAACATGTTCTTCTTGTAGGCCTCAACGCCGGGCTGGTTGAAGGGGTTAACGCCGAGGATGAGACCGCTCACGCCACAAGCCTTCTCGAAGAAGTAAATCAGCTGACCGATGTAGTACTCGTTCAGGCGAGGAACGATGAGACGCATGTTGGGCACGCCGCCATCCACGTGAGCCAGCTGTGTGCCGAGCTCTGCCATCTTGTTCACCTCATCGACACGCTTGCCAGCCAGGAAGTTCAGGCCGTCGAGGTTCTCCTCGTCGCTGGGGAAGAGCAGTTTGTGCTCCGTCTCTTCCACGCTGACAACGGTCTCGAAGATGCTGCGCTCGCCTTCCTGAATCCACTGACCCATCGAGTGCAGGTCGGTCGAGAAGTCAACAGCAGCCGTGAAGATGCCCTTGTGGTCCTTGCCCTCACTCTCGCCGTAGAGCTGCTTCCACCACTCGTTCATGTAGTGGAGCTTGGGCTGGAAGTTGACGAGAATCTCAATCTTCTTGCCACTCTGATAGAGGGCGTTGCGGACAGCTGCGTACTGCAGACAGATGTTCTGCTCGAAGGGAACGTCAGCACCTACTGCCTTCTCCATGTCTGCAGCACCCTGCACGAGCTTGGCAATATCGAAGCCGGCTACTGCGATGGGCAGCAGACCGACGGGAGTCAGCACGCTGAAGCGACCGCCCACGTTGTCGGGAATGACGAACGAGGTGTAGCCTTCCTTGTCGGCACAAGTGCGGGCAGCGCCCTTCTTGGCATCGGTAACAGCCACGATGACCTTGCGAGCCATCTCCTTGCCGCGCTGCTGTTCGCATTGTTTCTTCAGCAGACGGAAAGCCAGAGCAGTCTCAGTTGTGGTGCCGCTCTTGGAGATGTTGATGACACCGAAGCGACGGTCCTTCAAGTACTCAGTGAGCTCGAAGAGATAGTCCTCGCCGATGTTGTTGCCGGCGAAGAGGATGTTGGGGTTCTCGCCCTTGTTGGTGAGCCACTGGAAGCTGTTGCCCAGGGCCTCGATGACGGCGCGGGCACCAAGATAGCTGCCGCCGATGCCAGCCACAACCACGGTGTCGCAGTTGTCGCGAAGCGTCTGGACGCAAGCCTGGAGCTTCGTCATGAACTCAGCCGTGATGCTGCTGGGCAAGTGGAGCCAGCCAAGGAAATCATTACCTGCACAGGTGCCGGCCTCGAGAGCCTTCTGTGCCTCCTCTGCCTTCGGAGCGAAGGCTGCAATCTGCTCCGCACTCAGCAGAGCCTTAGAATAATCGAGTTTTAACATCTTATTTATTTACTATTTGACGATTTACTATTTTCTATTCATTCCCCCTAAGGGGGGGCAGGGGGTCTTTTCGCGTGCAAAGGTACAACAATTCGATGAGATTGCAAAATAAAGTATAAAGATTTATTTGTGCGCGGAGAATACGGCAATAAAAGTTAAAGAAGGTGAGATGTCAGCTCGATGGCGACATGTTCTTTCGTTGAGGGACGAAACTCGACACGACATCTTGTTTGCTGCATGGCGACAAAGCAATTGCTGCATGGCGATGCAGCAAACAAATCGTGCAGTCAAGTCAAGCAGACATGCAGCAACTGTTCAGTGAAACAAAAGGTGATGTCTCAAATCCAATGCAATGAAACTTCGCACAGAACGCCCATGCAATCAAGAAATACAACGAGGGAGCATGTCCGTTTGCTTGGACATGCTCCCTCGTTTTTGTTTTTTTATGAGCCTTGCCTGCCTTGGGCAAGCGTGTTTTAATTTTCATTTTGCCCTTGCTCAGCCTGCGTAAAGGCGTTTTTTTCAAGAGCCTTGCGAAGTGTGCAAAGGTCTGTTTTTCCTCAATATGTGTTGTTAGATTATAAGTTTATCTTATGACTACTCACACACAGCACGTATAGGTAATCCAAGATAGAAAGGTAAGTGTGTTATATCCCATGCGGACTCTCCCAGATAGAAACTCGGTATGTATGCCCCTCCCCAACTTGGATTCGGCATATTAGGGGTGCGTTCGGACGAATAGATTGTACTCGTCCAGAAGGTGGGGGTATATGGGTAATCAAGTTCATCACCATAGTAACGGCCTGAGACAGGTAAGAATAATTTCTTCGCAATGATAACTCCTTTCACTCCATTTATCTCTGTCCATTCGACAGCACGACAACGTTGCTGCAACTCTTCCAGTTGTTCATACGATGGCATGTGCCAAGGAGAACCCATGTTCACCGTCGCAGCATCGTATTCTGGCTTAAGTTCGTCATGAGAAGAAACTTCATTCCATCTGATAAAGTAATTGTTTTCTGTGTAAGTCGTCTTAGGTTCTGTCTCACCCCAAGCGAAGTAGTAACCGACATCCTCGGGACTGTTTGCTCCCACGTTGCAGCAAGCCCACTTTGTGCCACTTTTCAAGTAAAGGTCGATAGCATGAGGATGATTGTCGTCAGGACAGAGGTTGTATGTTGGAGGTGCTACATGTGCTCGCACGGGTCGGATGTTCAGGCCGCAGCGACGGCTCTTAGAGTCCCATGCACTGTAGCTGTCAACTTCTACGGAGAATGAGCGAGCTAGATTGTCGATGCCTCCATAGAGGTCCTTTGTCCAATAGTAGCCACTGTTCGTGTCGTAGGAGCTCGTCCCGTCGCGATAGCCTCCGATGGGCAGGAAGATACTCTTTCCGGTCGTCCGGCTCGTCACTTTCAGTCCCTCCACGTCGTTTTGCGTAGTCCTATTACAAGTCGTGTATGTTTCGTTGACCAATTCCTCGAACTGCTCTTTTGTCGGTATCGACCATCCGTCGCCATATAGAGTTGTGGCAGCATCGTCGGCAGGCTCTAATGACTTCAGTCCGTCCACCGTTCCGTAATACTCGTCCGTACAATATTTGTTCATCGTCAGGTACGAGCCGTTGCAGAACTGATAGGTCGCCCACGAGTAGGTATCCTTCGTCTCGGTCTCGCCCCAGGCATAGAAGTTGCCTACTTCCTCGGGGCCAGATGATCCTATGTTGCATGTTGCCCACAGTGTTCCGCTCGGCAGGCCGAGATCAACATACTCGGGCTCCTCGACGGGCAACGCCTCCTCGAACTCAATACGGTCTATCTTCTGGATGTCATATCCGACAGGCTCGCCGGACGTGAAATAGATTTTCATTTTCTGCGCCTGTGCCGTCTGCACGCCCGCCATCATCAGCAAGGCCGTGACCAAAAGAGTAATAGTCTGTTTCATATTTTAATGTTCTCAAAGGTTATTGAATGTTGTTGGTTATTGTCTGAACGCAGCAAGGCGTTGAACCTCGTGCTTGTCCTCGTTTGGCAAATTGCCGAGCATATCCATATACGAGTTGCTGACTCTAAAAACTCCAACCATAATGCATGAATTTAAAATGTTTTCGGTGCAAAGATACAAAAAGATTCTCAAACCCGCAAAAAATGTTGCATTTTTGCGACCTTTTCTCGCCATGCCAAATTTCAAGCAAGCTTGCCTTGGTCATTTGGCTTAACGAAAAGGTTCCCTGCTTTTTTGCTTAGGAACACTTAAAGAATAACCTTGCATGATTATATTCAACGCAAAGGCACGAAGGGCAAGCTTCAAGCAAACACCTGCTCGATGAGCTGCACAAATTCCTTGTAGGCAAAGGTGTCGTGCAGTTCGCGGAGCGATTCGGCCAAGCCGCGATAGTGCCATTCGTGATCCTTTCGGTCCTTTGAGCGGAAGCGGTTCCATAGCTCATCGCCCTGCACGGCATAGTCGCGGGCAATGGCTCGCATGTTGGAAAGCTTGTCGCCCAGAGCCACCATCTTGGCATCGAGGGAAGCAGAGGCCAGGCGGTCGATGGCTGCCTGCTTGCGTTTGCGCCAGCTTTCCACGTCGTGTACTTCCGGATATAGTTCATCGGTCTCCGCTGCCACCAGTGCTGCTATGCGTTCGCCAAACTCATCACGTATCTGTTCCAACGTGATGTCTGTGTCCTCCACAACATCGTGCAGGGCAGCAGCAGCCAGCAGTTCCTGGTCGGAAGTCATCGTGGCTACAATCCCGACAGCCTCAAGAGGATGAACGATGTAAGGGAATCCTTTGCTACGACGCTCGGTGCCGGCATGAGCACGGACTGCAAACACGATGGCGCGGTCCAAGAGTTCTGTGTTTAAAGGTCGGTTTGCCATTTTGGTCTTTTTATTGCAAAGGCGTTAAGGGATAGACAAGGAGCACGATGAAGATGTTGGCAGCAAGGATGATGAGGTTCATCAGCAAGCCGATGCGCATGAAGTCGCTGAAGCGGTAGCCGCCAGGGCCATATACCAACATATGGGTAGGCGAACCGATAGGCGTGGCAAAGCTGCTGCTGACACTTATCATCAGGGCGATGAGGAAGGGGAAGGGCTCGTAGCCTAACTTCTCAGCTGCCTGATACATGATGGGGAAGAACATGGCTCCCGCTGCTGTATTGGAGATGAACTCCGTGATGAAGGTGCCTACGAAGCAGATGGTTGTCATCACCACAATCGGGTTCGTGCCACAGACGTCGAGGATGCCATAAGCCAAGCGCTCGGCAATGCCTGTCTTCTGTATGGCAACACCAAGAACCACGCTGCCTGCAAAAACCATCAGGATGTCCCAGTTGATGGCACGCATAGCCTGTTCTGCGCTGCAACAACGGAAGATGAGCATGGCGGCAGCAGCTATGAAGGCACATTGCAGCAAGGGCATAATGCCGAGTGCAGAGACAACCACCATGGTTATCATGATGGCAGTTGAGACAAGCGTTCCCATTCCGATATTGGGAACTTCCACAGAGTCGAAGAATTGGAGGTCCTTCGAGAACTCCATAGGTTGCGTCTTGTTGCTACCCATTTCCAGGAGTAACGTATCGCCAGCCTGCAAGGTGACATCGCGCGGCGAACTCTCAATGCGCTTGCCACGACGCGAAACGGCAACCAGCGTGACATTGTGTTTGTGCTCAAATTGGCTCTTTCTCATGGTGGTGCCTATCAGTCTGCTGCCAAACCTGACATGTGCAGTCCGCAAGTGGTGTTCATCTGTAGCTACCTCGCTGTAGTGGAACACATGATGGTCGGCATTGACCAAGCCGTGCGTCTTCTTCAGCTCAAGCAATTCGTCTATCTGTCCGGCATAGACCAGACGGTCGCCGCCCATCAGAGGTTCATTATCAGGCACAGGCGACATAATCTTCTCGTCGTCAAAATGACGCAACTCTACGAGGCTGCCGCCACGAACATTGTTCAGCCCAAGGCTGCCGATGCTCTTCGCAATGTTGGGATTATCGGAGGGCACAAGCATCTCCACGGTGTATTCGCCTGTCGATTCGAAGGCTGCCTCTGGAGCTTTGCGGTCAGGCAACAGACGGCGCATGGCAATGACAGAGAGGATGCCAACTGCGAGGCAGAAGAGGCCTGGTATGGTTGTAGCAAGTACGTTCATCGCCACACCGGTCTGGTCTTCGTAGAGTCCGCTGATAATCAGGTTCGGCGGCGTACCGATAAGAGTGCAGACACCACCCATGCCTGAAGCGTAGCTCAAGGGAATGAGCAGCTTTGAAGGCGAGACGCCGAGCTTCTTTGCCCACATCTTTACGATGTTAACAAAGAGAGCCACAACGGTGGTGTTGCTGAGAAATGAGCTGAGCACCGCCACAGGCAGCATCAGACGCATGACTGCCTTGGAATAGCCATTGGGCTGACCAAGCAGATGCTTCACAATCCATTGCAATACACCTGTGTGCGTCAGACCAGCTATGACAACAAACAGCACGCCGATGACGACCACCGACGTCGAACTGAAGCCCGAGAAGGCCTCTTTGGCATCCAGCACGCCTGTGACAAACAGGACGCCTATAGCTCCGAGGAACACCAAGTCGGAGCGCAGCTTGGTAAACATTAGAATGCTAAACATGCCCAACACCGTCACGATGGTTATCCAGGCATGAAGGCTGAAGCCTAAGAACATAATTGATTCCATTCTTCTATTTGTTCGTTTTAGTTTTTGTCTTTGGGTTTTTGCATGAATGGCAAGGTCTCGGCCTGCTTGAGCATCATGCTTGCCAACATATCGTTGGAGTCGTTCTCGCCATTAATAGTATCGTAGAAGTCCTTCAGTCCTTTTTGTCCGCCATCCTGTTTCAGCACATGAACCAGACAGAGATACTGCAGGGCTGTGCTGGAAGAGAGGATGTCGAGGTCGGTAATCGCCAACCAGGAGAGTGCCAACTGATAGGCATCATCGCTGTTGTCGTCGATGAAGCGCTGCACGTCGCCAAGTGTTACCAAGCCAAAAGATTCAAGCACTCGCAGGTAGGACATCAATGAAACAGGATATATCTCGGCCTGATTGACAGAAGCGATGCGTTTGTTCAGGCGGTCGAAAGGCTGCAGCTCGAGATAGCCCCGGAACGAGTCTGGAGAGAGAAGCACATCATCGAGACGACCATCCTTGACCAGTGCTAATGCCTGGCGACGATAGTCTGCAAGCGTGAGGCGCAGGCGGCTGAACTCGTCGTCTATCAGTTCCATCATGCCTGCCAAGCGGCTGAACTGTCGCATGTATTCCCGAGGAATCTTCACTTCACCTTTATAACCCGTGTCGTGCTCGATGGTGGACCATACATGTTGCAGTGCTGTACGCATCTGCAGCTCAAAACGCGGTCCGCCTTCCTTCAAGCGGCAAATGTAGTGAAGCGAGTTGTAGCCAAAGGAGTCCAGCTGATGCAACTTACGCTTATCGACACTCTCATTCCAGTCAATATCAAAGATGTTCTTGGCGATGACAGCTACCTTATCGACCTCGTCGGTATAGAAGGTGATGACGCGCAAGCCAACGAGGTCGGTCACGTCGTCGATGCTCTTATACTTTGCGCCTTTCAGCTCCAACTTCCCTGCCAAGGACTTTTCTGTCTTCACACGATGCTCTATGGCAGTAACGTAGATGCCTTGTTTCCTCAAAGCATCGTGCATGAGGTTATAGGCGTCTTTTGCCAGTTGCTCCAATGTAGGACGCAGTTCGCGAAACTGCCGCAACAGTTCCTCGCCATGTGGATCAAGTTTCACCATCTGAGTATTACTTGAACTCGAAGATGTTGCTGAAGCCTGTTATGGTAAAGATGGTACGAACGGCATCGGTGACGTTCTTGATATAGACATGTCCACCTTTTCCCTCGGCAGTCTTCAGGACATCGAGGAAGATGCGCAGTCCTGCCGACGAGATGTATGTCAGACCTGTGCAGTCGAAGATGATATCCTTACCTTCACATTCGTAGAGGGGTCGCATCGCCTTTTCTGTTTCTGGAGCAGTAGAGGTGTCCAGGCTGCCTTCCAAATAGGCAATCATGTTGCCGTCTTGTTCTTGAATCGTTGTCTTCATTGTTTGTTATTTATTGTCTGTTAGATTTTTCCTTATCGCCAGTATATTCAGATTGCCACTACGTTCGTAGTTGATGGAGTCCATAAACTGGCGCACAATGTGAATGCCCAGTCCGCCTATGCGACGTTCCTTTGCGGGAAGTGTTGTATCGACTTCGGGCAGTACGGTAGGGTCGAAGGGTTTTCCACTGTCTATGATAGTGAACTTCAGCCGCACGTCATTCGAGACGGCTTCGATTGTCACATCGCCCCGTGTGCCTTGTGGGTAGGCATACTTCATGACATTAACCACAGCCTCTTCGATGGCAAGCTTCACTTGCATGGCGACGATGGAGTCAAGTCCGACTGCTTCGCACACCTCAGCAACGAAGTCGTTCAGCCGAGGCACCTCTTGCGTATCGTTGGAAAGAACAAGAGTCTTACGAAGCTTCACGTCGCTTTGCTGGCGGATGTATTGTATGGCCATCATGGTCAGGTCATCGCTTTGCTCGGCATTACCGACAAATTGGTGGACTGCTTCGGTCATCTCGCTGATGAGTTGCTGCGGTTCCAGATGTTGCTTGGCAAGGGCTTGCGAGGCCACATCCGTCACACGTTCCATCTGGAACTGCGACTGGTTAGCATCCATGGCTTCCGTCAGTCCGTCAGTGAAGAGGAAGATGGTGGTACCGGTAAAGACATGTGCCTCCTGAAGCGTATATTTCCATGATGGTCTGAAGCCGACAGGAATGTTAGAGTCGCAGGGAAGCATGCCCACGCCTGCGCCGATGAGCAGCGGAGCATCGTGGCCAGCATTACAGTAATACAAGTGCCCCGTTGGCAGGTCGAGCACGCCGACAAAGAGTGTGACGAACATGCTGTTCTTGTTCATCTCGGCAATAATCTTGTTCATGGTTGCCATGATGCGGTCGGGCATCGACTCGCGAACCGATACTGTGCGGAAAACGGCTCTGGTGACTGCCATGAAGAGCGAGGCAGGAACGCCTTTGCCTGCAACATCGCCAATGCAGAAGAAGAGTTTCTCGTCGCGGAAGTAGAAGTCGAACAGGTCGCCACCTACATCCTTGGCAGGTGTCAGCGAGGCATATATCTGTACGTCGTCGCGGTCGGTTTTGGAGGGAAACTTCTCGGGCAGCATGCCCTTCTGTATGGCGCTTGCGATGCGGATGTCTCTTTCTATTGAGGCTTTCTGCGAAGTGGTGTCCTTCAGTTCATCAATGTATTTCACGAGCGACTGCTGCATGTTACCGAACGAATGGCTCAGCTGCCCTATCTCGTCGATGCGTCGGAAGTTGGGCAACTTGGCGTCGAACTGTCCGGAGGCGATGGTTTCTGCTTCCTCTGCCAAGCGTCGCAGGGGATTCAGTTCACGGGTGATGATGCGAATGAAGAAGTAGAGCATCAGCAGCAGACCAACGGCAACAATGGCATCCACCGTATGACGCAAACGGTCGAAGCCGCCGAAGATGTCGCTTTCCGGACAGACGATAGCTATGGAGCACCCTGTAGCTCCGAGGGGCTGGTAGAAAACGTAGCAGCTCTCGCCATTGATGTTTGTATGCATCATGCTGTCCTCGCCCCGCTGCATGGCGTGACCGAGTCGGGTCAGGGCTGTATCGGGTTGCTCGAAGGTCTGCGTGAAGATGGTCTGACGCGTAATCTTGGTCGTGTCGGGATGCACGAAGTATGTGCCGCCGCGGCCTATCATGATGCTGTAGGAATTGGGATAAGGCTTCAGCGACGAGACGGTCTGCGACAGCCAACTGAGCGAGAGGCTGGTATTGATGACGCCTATCACGTTTCCTTGTCCGTCCTTGATGAGGTCGCAATAGCTAGCTACCATGTTGCTGGTGTTGGTGGGGACATCGAAGTCCATGTAGGGTTCCGTCCAGGAGGGTTTGCCCAGCAGCATAGGCATGAGGTACCAGTCCATGTAGAAGTACTGGTAGTTGTCGCTGCCGCCCTGTATGGTGCGGATGGTGTCGCCCTCGTGTTTGGAATAAGCCGAGAAGTAGCGGCCTTTATCCTTGAAATAGTAAGGCTCGAAGGCAATGGAGCAGTTGTAGAAGTCGGGGTTGTTCAGCAACATGCCGCGACTATAGACGAACATCGAGTCGGGGTTGTCGGGATGTCGCTGCACGAGCCATTTGGTCATATTCGTAGCCACCTCCACACGGTTCAGGATGCCTTCTACGCGCTCGGCCGTGTTGTCGAGAATCTGTGTAGCACGGCTGATGGCTTCCTGTCGCACGGCATCGCGAGCCTGATAGAAAAAGAAGCTAAGGGCTGAGATGAAAATGACGGCAGCAAACATCACAACCCACAGGCTGACTCTGACGGAGAGCTTACGACGAATCCACTTAATCATCTCATAATCGGCCCATTCTGTCCGTGAGCCACATATAAACGTCTGTCTTCTGTTAACAAACTTCGAAAAATTTATCGGTTTATGGCGACAAATTTACAAATAATAATTGAAGACTGCGAAAATGAGGGCAAAAAAAAGGAATTATTTGAGCGATTACACATATTGATGCCTAAAACATCTTACATATCTCATACATATCTCTATAATATCTAGTAATGATCTCTATAATATCTAGTAATGATCTCTATAATATCTAGTAAAGACCTCTATAATACCAAGCAAAGACCTCCTATGGAACAAGCAAACGGCAAGGTAACATCTCCTACACATGTCCGGTATATGTCCGGTATATGTCCGGTATATGTCCGGTAGAAAAGCGGACATGTACCGAACAAGTACCGAACATATAGCGGACAACAATAGGAGGAACATAGGAGCTCCACATGAGCAACTATTTAGATAGAATTGAGGTCTTTATGAGAAGTAATAGAGATTGATATGAGAAATACTAGAGGTTAACATGAGAAGTACCATTTAACCATTTACCATTTATTTCCCTTCTCCCCGGAGAGGGGTCGGGATGAGGTTTTTATAGTCAACTTCTCTGCTCAGCATTCCGTTCTCCTTCATCAAGTGGCTGGCTTTCTGCACCATGTCTGGACGCAGACGGAACTCACGCTTCTTCGACTCTCTATCTACTTGCAGACGTAGCACTTCCTGGAGCATGAGCCGCTGCATGGTGCGGTTGGTGGCGATGTGGGCTTTCTCGACGTAGCGCATCACGATGTCGAGGGTCTCTTCTGGATGCTGGGCTGCCCACTCCCACCCTTTCCGGCTGGCCTGGGCAAAGCGCCGAGCCTGTTCCTTGTGGCTGTTGTAATAGTCGCGAGTCATATAGACGCCGTCCTCCTGTATATTATAGCCATGGTCGCAGAAGCGATAGACATTCTCCTCCCTCATCTCCACGCCTGCCTGCATGAGCTGGTAATACTCGTTGTAGCTCATGGCAAGCGTGGCATCGAGGGCACCTGCCACAAACAGGTTGACGTTCTGTGCGAAGCGCACCCACTTGTAGTCGAGGTGGTCTCTATTGCTCATGCAGATGGCCAACTGTCCGAAGTCCACGCTCCAGATGCCCACGCGAGCGCCTTTCTGCGTCAGCGGGTCTTTGCCGCGAGCCGAGACGATGACCATGGCGTTGTTCATCGATGTCTGCAGGATGTTGACCAGAGGGATGCCGCCGTCCACTATCTCCAGAGCCTGACAGAGCTGCAGAGTCGTGGCCTGACATTCGTTCTCGCGCAGACGACTCATGGCAGGCTGTGTAGCTGAAGGATGTTCGATTCTCACATCTATGCCAGCCTGGCGATAGAAGCCTTTTTCCTGAGCTACATAATAGCCTGCAAACTGTGCCTGTGCCGTCCACTGGGGCGTAAAGACAAAGGAGTCGCCTTGAGCCAACAAGGCAGCTGACAGCAAAAGGCCTGCGACGAACGAGGCTATGTTCTTGATGCTATACATAGGGGCAGTCTTTTCGGGCACAAAGATACAATATTTCATTGAGAATGCAAAATAAAGTAAAAGAAAAGCCGTCCGAGAACGCTCTCGAACGGCAATTTTGCAAACACAGCCTGTGACGTTTTGGAACTATCCACGTGTAGTTTGTGAAATCCTCGTGTGGATTTGATGAAATCCTCGTGTGGATTTTGCGAATTCCACTGCAGGGTTTTGTTTCATTCCCCGAAGATTTCTGCCAGTTTCTCTTCAAGCATATAGTCGCGAAGGTCGATGTCGATAATGTTGCCTTCGCCGTCGAGAAGGATGTTGGCTGGGATGCCCTTGATGTCGTAAGTCGTCGCGCCAAGGCTGTTCCAGCCTGCCAAGTCGCTCAGATGCACCCACGGCATCTTCATCGTATTGATGGCGCGAAGCCAAGCTTCCTTGTTCGTGTCGAATGAGATGGCGACGATGTCGAGTCCCTTTGCGTGATACTTCTCGTAGCAAGCAGTCACGTTAGGCATCTCGGCACGACAAGGGCCGCACCACGATGCCCAAAAGTCGATGAGCACATACCGGCCTTTGCCGCACCATTCGCTCAGCCGGCGCTCACGGCCTGTGGTGTCGTTCATGGCGATGTCCGTGAATTTGTTCCCGATGGTACGCGCCGTCTGGCTTTGACGTTCTTTTTGATACTCTTCTTGCATTTGGGACATGTGTGCCTTCGCTTCCTGCATGGCAGGATGGTTCTCGTATGGTACACCTGGACGGAATATCTTTTTCAGCTCGCTATACGTCAGTCCTTGATACAATCCCATCGGGACGAACACGACGGGCAGCATCGAGTCGGTGTTGTCCAATACAGCTTTGCGCATCTGCTGAACCGCTGCCAGCGCCGCTGCCTGCTTGTTGTCGCTCTTCATCGAAGCAAACAATTCCTTCCAGGTGGCATTCATTGCTTCGGAAGCCTTCGAACCTTTGACGGTGCCTGTGGTCAAGTCAATTTCCGTCGGAATGCTGTCTGCCATAACCGTTATGAAGTCCTCCGGCTGAGCCTGCTTTTCCATTACGTCGGAGATAAAGGAAAGCGTATAGACATCAGCTGGCAGTTCTTTCATGTATTCCCATTTGCCGTCCCTGACGCTGACGCTGTCTGCGCCGCCGCTGCCATCCATATTCTTACAAATACCGATGTATTTTGCATCTGGCTCACAGATTCCGTGAATGTTGACTTTCGTCTGTGCCTGACTTGCCATTGATATGAAAGCAAGCAGGAAGGTGAAGATTGTTCCCTTGTTCATGTTCTTTATACTTTATATATTATTATATAGTTCCACTTTCACTCCCCGAAGATTTCGGCGAGTTTTGCCTTCAGTTCTTCGCCGCGAAGATTGCGCGCGATGATGTTGCCTTCGGGGTCGAAGAGCAGGATGTAAGGAATGCCATTAAACTTGTAGGCTTCGATGGCTACTCTTTGAGAGTTGATGATTTGCGGATAGGTGATGCCGAGTTCCTTAATGGCGGATTCGGTATGAGTGGGCTTGTCGGAAACGGCAACGCCAAGGACCTGCAAGCCTTTGTCTTTGTACTTCTCGTAGGCGGCGATGAGGTTGGGAGTTTCCTTTAGGCAAGGTTCGCACCAGGACGCCCAGAAGTCAACAAGCACATACTGCCCCCGTCCCACATAGTCGCTGAGGCGTGTGGCCTTGCCCTGATAGACGACGGAGAAGTCCGTGAAGGGCTTTGACGGGTCTTGCGGCTCGATGCGGTTCTGTTCGGCTTCTGCATTATAGTCATACGTCTGCATTTCCGGCAATCCAAGTGCCTTGCAGATGAGCGGCTCCAGTTCCTTGGCGTCGTTTGATGTGGAGAGAATCGTGCCGTCACGGTCGACGAGGAACATGCAGTTGCCGCCTGCATTCTTCTCCCAGATGTTGTTCTCCTGGTTCAGTTCCAGCAGCGAGGGCCACGGATAGCCGTCCTTCTCCAGGGCCTTCTGCATATCCTCGGCACTCCGCTCTGCGGCGATGGCAAGTACTGTGAAGCCTTTATCCTTGTACTTCTCGTAGAGAGGAATCATGTCCTTGCTGTGCTGTCGGCACGGGCCGCACCACGAAGCCCAAAGGTCGATGAGCGTTACTTTCCCCTTTATCAAAGAAGATATGGGCACAAGGTTTCCATCTGTGTTACGTACTTGATAGTCGATGTATGGCTTGCCCGGCTTTAGGTTCCATGCAGCCTCATGCATGCGGATGAGATTATGCACAGGGTCTTTGGGGCGGAAGTTCTCGTATGTCGTGTGATAGGTGTCGAGGCATCGCCTCATCAACTTACCATAATCGAGACCTTCCACGTCCCTGGCATAATTGCGCATGTCGTTTGCCAGGTCGTAGAGGGCATAAAGCATGGGATGAGCCTTGTAGTATTCACTTTCCCACACATGGTAGGCATCGTATAGCTTCTTGTATTCGTCCTCATACACCTTGTTTCGTGCCATCAGCAAAGAGTCTTCTTCCGGGTTCTTGCCTTGCTTTTGCAACTCTTCCACTATGGGGAGGATTTCCTTCTTGGCTTGATTTGAAATCTCTTCCATCCTGCCGAGGTAAAGCTTCTCTGCCTCTGCATCCATCTTGACCTTCAGCATTTGTTCGCGACCGCCAGCTATGACTTTCCATGTATTGTCGTCGAAGAGCAACTTGACCGTTGCCTTGTTCTCGACGAGGAAATTCCCATATCTCCACGAACCATGCTGATATTGTTCCTCTAAGAACGCTTCGTAGAGGCACATCTTGTCGGCCTCGACATCGAGGGCAAAATGTCCGTCGGCATCAGCCTTCGCCTTGACAAAGTTGTCGGAGGCGTAAAGGTTAACGCCGACAGGGCAGACGATAACCGTCGTCCCCTGAGTCTTGTCCTTCAACTGTCCTTCGATGTGACACTTCACTTGTGCTTGTCCTGCCGTCCAGACGAGGGCAAGCAGGATGGTGATGATTGTTCCCTTGTTCATGTTCTTTATACTTTATATATTATTATATACTGAAGTTTCGGAAGTTAAAATGGGAGTATAAGTGGAAGTAAACTCGCTACGTTGACTTCGTCGACCTGGCGGTTCGTGGAAGTTATAAAAGGACAATACAACATGGAAGTCTGGCATCCAGAGCTATCGTCCAGCCAACTTGTTGGCTTTACTTCCTGCGCGTTCCGGCTTTGCCGCCTGAGCACCTACGGAGCGCAAGAAGCGCATAACTCCCTATTTAACTTCATCTTATAACTCCCGAAACTTAAATTATTTAGTTCCGCTTTCACTCCCCGAAGATTTTCGCCAAAGCCCTTTCGATGCCATCGCCGCGCAAGCCTCGCTTGAGGATGGTGCCGTCGGGAGCAAAGAGGATGATGTGGGGGATGCCGTTGATGCCGTAGAAAGCGATCTGTTCGAAGGTGATGCCGTATATCTGCGGATACGGGATGCCCATCTGTTCTATGGCCTTGTCGGCATCTTCCTTGTCGTCATTGACTATCAATCCGAGCACCTGCAGGCCGCGCTCTTTGTACTTCTCATGGGCGGCAACGATGTTGGGTATCTCTTCCCTGCAAGGCGGACACCAGCTTGCCCAGAAATCCACCAGAACATACTTCCCTTTGCCCACATAGTCGGAGAGACGCTTGCCGTCGAAAGCACTCTGGATGTCCAGCATCTTCTTGCCTTCACTGGTGGCTTCGTATTTGGCCCACACCTCCTTGCTATTAACGAAGAATGGATACTCCTTTATCATAGGGCCTCCCATGTTGTAGAGCCGCAACTTGTCGGTGGGCGAGGCAAAACACATGTCAAGTATCCTTATGCCGAGAGCATCGTCCTTGTGACGAAGGAACATCGCCTCGGCATACTGCTCGAAGCGCTTACTCCTTGCCTCATCAGTCAATGTGCTGTCAATCGACCGAGGGTATTCTGTTGCCAAATATGTCAAGCTGTCATTAAGAGTTCCGCCGACTGCAGAGAACGGATATTTGAGCGTAATGTCTCCTGGCTCCAGGATAAACAAGTAAAGCACATTCCGATATTTGTTGATAATGACGACAGGAACGGGCTTATCGACTTTGCCTTTCATCGTAAACTCTCCATTTGTCACGATGGCAGAGTCCAAGGTCTCGTAGCCTTTCCCTTGTTGCTCGAGATAGACGACTGTCACATCTGGATTGTCAACGGTTCCTCTAATGGTGTAGTTGTTCTCCTGTGCCTGACTTGCCATTGATACGAGCGCAAGCAGAATGGCGATGATTGCTCTGTTCATATTCTTTTTACCTTATTAATAATATCCCCCTAAAGGGCGACTGGGGGCTTTAGAGGAGCCACTGAATGTGGCTACGGCCCCACAAAGGGGAGCAAGTCCCCACTTGCGACGGAGGCCCGAAGGGTCAGGGGGTCTATCTGAACGCTTCGCTCAGGAGTTTTATCTCGATGGTGGGGCTGATGCGTTCGTAGAGGATGTTATAGACGGCATCGAGGATGGGCATGTTGACATGCAGGTGCTTGTTGATGTCCTTCATGCACTTCGTGGCAAAGTAACCTTCGGCTATCATCTCCATCTCGAGCTGCGCACTCTTCACGCTGTAGCCCTGCCCTATCATGGTGCCGAAGACGCGGTTGCGGCTGAAGTTGGAGTAGCCCGTCACGAGCAAGTCGCCCGTATAGACGCTCTCCGTGATGCTGCGGTCGATGGGATGGACGGTATTGAGGAAGCGCTCCATCTCCTGTATGGCATTGCTGATGAGGACGGCTTGGAAGTTGTCGCCGTACTTCAATCCGTGGCAAATGCCTGCGGCGATGGCATAGACATTCTTCAGCACGCTGGCATACTCGATACCTATCACGTCGTCACTCGTCTTGGCCTTCACATAATCGCTGGCAAGCATCTTGGCAAAAGACAAAGCCTTCTCCTTGTCAGCACAACCGACGGTCAGGTAAGTGAGGCGGTTCAAGGCGACCTCCTCGGCATGACTCGGTCCGCCAAGCACAGCGAGGTTATCCTCCGGCACGTTGTACATCTGGTTGAAGTAGTCGGAGCAGATGAGGTTCTCGTCGGGCACGATGCCCTTGATGGCTGTCACGATGAACTTGTCGCGAAGGCGGACATGGAGGCGCTTCAAGTGTCCCTTCAGGTAAGGCGAAGGCGTGACGAAGATGAGCGTCTGGCAAGCCTCGACGACCCGGTTGATGTCGCTCTCGAAGGTGATGCGGTTCACGTCAAAGTGGACGCTGGTGAGGTATGCGGGATTGTGTCCGAGGCGCTTGAAGTCCTCGATGCGGTCATCTCGACGAAGGTACCACCAGATGTAGTCGTTTTTCTCGAGGAGCATCTTGGCAATAGCCGTTGCCCAGCTGCCGCCACCCAGTACTGCTATGTTTCCTAAATCGCTATTCATATATGTGTAGGGAGTTAAAGGAGGGAGTTAAAAGAGAAGTTAACTCGCTTCGCTTGACTTCGTCGAGCTAAAGCTTCGTGGAAGTTAATTCGCTTTGCTCATGGACGAATGCTTTAGTAGCAGCCATGTGTATTGTCCGGCGCGTAGCGCTTCACTTCCTCTTTAACTTCCTTTTTAACTTCCTTTTTAACTTCAATTTCCATTCATTGCTGCAAAATTACACATAAAACTTGGCATTACCAACCATTCAGCTTACTTCTTTGCGGAAAAAGACGGATTTTCATCTCTTTTCGTGCTTTTTTTTACATTCTGCGACATAGCAATCAAAGAATTCTTTGTGTATTTGCAGACATAAAACAAAAAAACGCATCGACATGGAAGCAAAGACTCCATATCACAGACTCCACAAACAATACTCTCGTTGACTTCGTCTTCTTCAGACGCGACTCAGCCATTTAAAGCAGGCTTTATGGCGTTCGCTGCTCCTTCAGTTCGGAAATAAAAAGAAAAACTTTGGTTTTCCTTTTGTTTTTCGCTCACTTATTCGTATCTTTGACTACGTCGAAAATACTCTCGCTCGGAAATAAAAAGAAAAACTTCGGTTTTCCTTTTGTTTTTCGCTCACTTATTCGTATCTTTGCACCCGCGAAAATAACATTTTTTTATTAATCCCAGATATGGCAAAAGTAATTAAGTTACGCAAAGGCCTCGACATCAATCTCAAAGGCAAAGCCACGAAGGAAACCGCGACCGTGAAGTGTCCGGGCGAGTATGCGCTCGTTCCCGATGACTTCTATGGCGTGAAACCCAAAGTGGTGGTCAAGGAGGGTGATGCCGTGAAGGCTGGGGATGCCTTGTTTGTTGACAAGCTGCATCCCGAAGTGAAGTTCGTGAGCCCTGTCAGCGGAACAGTCAGCATGGTGGAACGCGGCGACCGTCGCAAACTGCTGAGCATCCGTGTGAAGGCTGACGAGAAGCAGGAAGCACGCCAGTTCGACACAAAGGGTGACCTGAAGGCGCTCATGTTGGAGAGCGGTCTGTTCGCTTACCTGCGCCAACGTCCCTACGATGTGGTGGCAAATCCTGAGGACGCTCCGAAGGCTATCTTTGTGAGCGCGTTCAACAGCATGCCGCTCAGTCAGGACTTCGAGTACGTCCTCCAAGGTCAGGAGGCTGAGTTCCAGGCTGGTCTTTCCGCTTTGGCAAAGCTCGCTAAGGTTTATCTTGGCGTGAGCGCTAAGCAGACCGCTAAGGCTCTGACCGAGGCTAAGGACTGCGAGGTGAACATCTTCGACGGTCCAGCTCCTGCAGGTAATGTGGGCGTTCAAATCAATCACGTCAGCCCCATCAACAAGGGCGAGGTGGTTTGGACACTTGGAGCCGAGGAAGTTATCTTCCTGGGTCGTCTCTTGAAGACTGGCACAGTCGATTTCACTCGCACCATCGCGCTTGCTGGTAGCGAAGTGAAGGCGCCCAAGTACTACAAAGTGAAGGTCGGACAGAAGTTGACTACGCTCCTCGACGGCACAATCAATGCTGAGGGTGCTCGCATCATCAGCGGTAACGTAATGACCGGTCTCAAGACCACGGCCGAAGGTTTCCTTGGTGCTCATGCAACCGAAGTGAACGTCATTCCCGAAGGTGACCACGCAGACGAAATGTTGGGCTGGATCATGCCACGCTTCAACACCTTCTCGACCCATCGCAGCTACTTCAGCTGGCTCTTTGGCAAGAAGAAGGAGTACGTCATCGATGCACGCATCAAGGGCGGCGAACGTCACATGATCATGAGCGGAGAGTACGACAAAGTCTTCCCGATGGACATCTACGCAGGCTATCTCGTGAAGGCCATCATCGCTGGAGACATCGACCGTCAGGAAGCTCTGGGCATCTACGAGGTTGCTCCCGAGGACTTCGCCATCGCTGAGTTCGTGGACTCTTCGAAGCTCGAGTTGCAGCGTATCGTACGCGAAGGGTTGGACATCCTCAGAAAGGAAAATGCTTAACACATTATTATATAAGTTATGAATCCAATAAAGAAACTATTCGATAACATACATCCCTACGTTGAGGAAGGTGGCAAGTTCCACGCTTTCCGCTCGTTGGTGGACGGTTTCGAGACGTTTGCTTTCGTTCCGAACACAACAAGCCGCGTAGGTAGCGTGAACATCCACGATGCTATCGACAGCAAGCGCATCATGAGTTTTGTGGTGATTGCTCTGCTGCCAGCCCTGCTCTTCGGTATGTTCAATGTGGGTTACCAGAACGCTCTCGCTACAGGCCATCTTGCCGACGCTACGTTCTGGGGCATGTTCTGGTACGGCTTCCTGGCCGTTCTGCCTAAGATCGTTGTCAGCTACGTTGTAGGTCTCGGCATCGAGTTCGTGGTTGCACAATGGAAGAACGAGGAAATCCAGGAAGGCTTCCTTGTATCGGGTATCATCATTCCCATGATTGTGCCCATCACTTGTCCGCTTTGGATGCTTGCCATCGCCGTTGCTTTCAGCGTTATCCTTGCTAAGGAAATCTTCGGAGGCACAGGTATGAACATCTTCAATCCTGCCCTCATCACCCGTGCTTTCCTGTTCTTCAGCTATCCTGCTGCAATGACTGGTGACGCAACTGTGTGGGTTTCTCAGGACACAATCCTGGGTCTCGGCTACAAAGCTACTGATGCCTTCACAGCAGCCACACCTCTTGGCGAGGCTGCCCAGGCAGGTTTCTCAGGCTTTGCTCCTGAAACGATTCAGAATGCCATTACCGGTCTCATCCCTGGTTGCATTGGTGAGACGAGCGTGATTGCTATCGCTCTTGGCGGCTTGCTGCTGCTTTGGACTGGCGTTGCAAGCTGGAAGACCATGCTGAGCGTCTTCGTTGGCGGTGCTGCAACAGGTTACCTCATGCAAGCCCTCGGCCTGACTCAGATTCAATGGTACGAGCAACTCGTTCTTGGCGGCTTCGCTTTCGGTGCAGTCTTCATGGCAACCGATCCCGTTACAAGCTGTCGTACAGAATGCGGCAAGTACGTCTATGGTCTGCTCATCGGCTTTATCGCAGTCCTGGTTCGCGTCCTCAACCCGGGTTATCCCGAGGGTATGATGCTGGCCATCCTGCTGATGAACCTCTTTGCAAGCCTCATCGACTACTGCTTCGTACAGAGTAATATCAATAAGCGTGCTAAGCGCGCCATTATTAAAAAGTAAACAGATATGGCAAAGAAATTTATATGCGAACAATGCGGCCAGACATTCGAGGCTGCATCAAAGCCCGATAAGTGCCCTATCTGCGGCGCCGACGCTTCCAAGATTAAGGAAGTAAAGTCGAAGGGCGTTAATACGAACGGTAATGTATATACCTTCTGCTATGCAGCAGTAATGGTTATCATCGTTGCCTTCTTGCTGGCATTCGTGGCTTCTGCATTGAAGGAGACACAGGACGCTAATGTGGCAAACGATACGAAGGGACAGATTCTCTCTGCTCTCGGTTACGACAAAGCTACCATCGATGTGGCTAAGGTCTATGAAGAGAAGGTGAAGGACAACCTCTTCGAAGCAGGCGAACTGAAGCCTTACGAGGAGAAGTTCAACACGACTTACGGCGCTCTAATCAAGGAAGGCAAGCTTCACGTCTTCACTGGCACAACAGCCAACGGAGAGCAGGCTTATGTGCTTCCTGTTGTAGGCCGCGGTCTTTGGGGCGGCCTTTGGGGTTACATCGCTGTGAACGAGGCGAAGGACAAAGTGCTCGGCACTTACTTCTATCACGAAAGCGAGACTGCTGGTCTTGGTGCTCGCATCGGCGAGAAGTGGTTCCAGGACCAGTTCATCGGCAAGCCCATCTTCGGTGAGGACGGTAATGTCGCTCTCACAGTCACAAAGGCTGGTGCTGCTCAAAGTGAGTTCGAAGTGGACGGCGTGACCGGTGCAACCCTTACCAGCAACGGCGTTGCCGCAATGGTCAAGGACGGTCTGACCGCTTACAAGGAATTCCTCGGTGGTTCTGCTGCAAGCGAATCAGAAGAGGCTGAGTGTGATATTTGCGAAGAGGATGTTAAACAATAAGAAAGAAGGAGGAAAAGAATATGAGTAAATTGTTTTCTGACGAGAATAAAGCCGCATTCACAGGCCCCCTTAACGTGAACAACCCCGTCGCTGTTCAAGTGCTCGGTATCTGTTCGGCATTGGCTGTCACCAGTCAGCTGAAGCCCGCCATCGTGATGGGACTCAGCGTGACGGTCATCACGGCATTCTCGAATGTGATTATATCCCTGTTGCGCAAGACCATTCCCAACCGCATCCGCATCATCGTGCAGCTTGTGGTTGTGGCAGCTCTTGTGACAATCGTGAGCCAGCTGCTCAAGGCTTATGTTTATGACGTGAGCGTGCAGTTGAGCGTTTATGTAGGCCTCATCATCACCAACTGTATCCTGATGGGTCGTCTCGAAGCTTTCGCTATGCAGAACGGTCCTTGGCCTTCGTTCCTCGACGGCATCGGCAACGGCCTCGGCTATGCTGCCATCCTCGTCATCGTAGGCTTCGTTCGCGAGCTCTTCGGCTTCGGCACACTCTTCGGCTACAATGTCATCCCGCAGTTCATGTACGACGCAGGTTATCAGAACAACGGCATGATGGTGATGCCCGCCATGAGTTTGATTATCGTAGGTTTAGTAATCTGGGCACATCGTGCTTATAATAAAGAGGAGGTAAAGTAGTATGGATCACATGATTTCTCTTTTTGTCCGCAGCATCTTTGTGGACAACATGATATTCGCCTTCTTCCTGGGTATGTGCTCTTACCTTGCAGTATCCAAGAATGTGAAGACAGCTCTTGGCCTTGGTGTTGCAGTGACCTTCGTCCTGCTCGTCACAGTGCCAGTCGATTATGCTTTGCAGACCTACGTCCTCGGTCCTGATGCCATTGTAGCTGGCGTTGACCTGACGTTCCTTGCCTTCATCCTGTTCATCGCCGTCATTGCCGGTATGGTGCAGTTGGTGGAGATGATTGTGGAACGCTTTAGCCCGTCGCTCTATGCTTCTCTCGGTATCTTCCTGCCTCTGATTGCAGTAAACTGCGCCATCATGGGTGCCAGCTTGTTCATGCAGCAGCGCGTCACGATGGAGCCTACCAATGCTCAGTTCATCGGAGGCTTCGGCGACGCAATCGCTTATGCTCTCGGTTCTGGTATCGGTTGGCTGCTGGCCATCGTAGGTCTTGCTGCCATTCGCGAGAAGATGGCTTACACCGACGTTCCCAAGCCCCTGCAGGGCCTCGGCATTACATTCATCACAGTTGGTCTGATGGCACTTGCTTTCATGTGCTTCAGCGGTCTTAACATCTAATAATAGGAGGAACAGAATATGGATATGAATTTGGTTTTAACCAGTATAGGAGTATTCCTTACTATTATTATGATACTGGTGGCAATCCTTCTCGTTGCGAAGGCTTATCTGTCACCAAGTGGTAACGTGAATGTAACAATCAACGGCAAGGATACGTTCTCTGTTCCTCAAGGTGCTTCTCTGCTGAGCACGTTGAGTCAGGAAGGCGTCTTCCTTCCCTCAGCCTGCGGTGGCAAAGGCTCTTGCGGACAGTGCAAGCTCCAGGTAACTGCTGGTGGTGGCGAGATTCTCGACTCTGAGAAAGGCCACTTTACTCGCAAGCAAATCAAGGACCACTGGCGTCTCGGTTGCCAATGCAAAGTCAAGGGCGACCTCGAAGTCAAGGTTGACGACTCAGTAATGGGCGTAAAGGAATGGGAATGCACCGTGATTGGCAACAAGAACGTGGCAACCTTCATCAAGGAGTACAAGGTGGCTCTGCCCGAGGGCGAGCACATGGACTTCGAGCCCGGCTCTTACGCACAGATCAAGATTCCTGCATTCGACTGCATCGACTACGACAAGGACTTCGACAAGTCTCTCATCGGCGACACTTATCTTCCAGCTTGGGAGAAGTTCGGCTTGTTCCCCCTCAAGTGCAAGAACCCGCAGGAAACCATCCGTGCATACTCTATGGCCAACTATCCCGACGAGGGCGACATCATCACCCTCAATGTCCGTATCGCCACACCTCCCTTCAAACCGAAGGAGCAAGGCCCTGGCTTCATGGACGTCAACCCGGGTATCGCTTCGTCGTACATCTTCTCGCTGAAGCCCGGCGACAAGGTCATCATGAGCGGTCCTTACGGAGAGTTCCGTCCGCAGTACGGCACAGGTCGTGAGATGATATGGGTTGGCGGTGGTGCCGGTATGGCTCCTCTGCGTGCTCAGATCATGCACATGTTGAAGGGTCATGGCGTGAAGGACGAAGACCGTCAGCGTCCCATGCACTACTTCTATGGTGCACGTGCTCTGGAGGAGATTCCTTTCCTCGACGACTTCCTGCAGCTCGAGAAGGACTTCCCCAACTTCCACTTCCATCTTGCTTTGGACCGTCCCGACCCGAAGGCAGATGCAGCAGGCATCAAGTACACGCCGGGCTTCGTGGCTCCCGTCATGGGCGACACCTACCTCAAGGCACACGAGGCACCCGAGGACTGCGAGTACTACCTCTGCGGACCTCCAATGATGGCCAAGACCGTGCTCGACCTCTTGCACTCTCTCGGCGTAGAGGACGACATGATTCGCTTCGACAACTTCGGCGGATAACCCTATGAAGAAATGTTTGCTTTTAGCGATAAGCTTGCTCCTTGCCATCGCGGTGCAGGCGCAGACGAACCTTGTTGGTCGCACCTACTATAACGCTAACATCTTGTCCGACAAGATGAACGAGGCCATCAAACAGGTGCTTCCCGAAGCTAAGGCAGAAGCAATAGCCAAGGAGGAGAAGGAGAAAGGCCGCAAGCTGACGGATGCCGAGAAAGCCGAAGTAGAGAAGAAGCTTCAGGAGGCTAGGACCAAAGCCAACGCCGTGTTGAAAAGCATGAAGACAGCCGTCACCATTGAGTTCAAGTCGGAGTCGCAAGCCGTCATGAAGATGGACATGCAGATGAACGATGAAGGCCTGAAGCAAGCCGGCGTGAATTGGGCAAAGCGTAAAATGCTGAAGGCCCTGTTGGCTATGGCTCCCTCTTCGGAGAAGGTAACGTATGTGGTAAAGGGCAACCTCGTCATCATGGATCCGAATGACGAGCCCGACACGCTTCACCTCTCCGAAGACGGCAAGTATCTTTACGGCAAGTTTGATCAAAAGAGCGACATCAGGCTGACGCGAACGAAATAAACAACAGCGAATTAGCTTAAAGTAATAGTCAAGAGGGTGTGTCAAAATAAACGGACATGCCCTCTTTTGTGTATTAACCACGAATTGCACGAATTTCTCGAATTTATAATCGGCTGACAATCAGCAGTTGAAGTGTTCGTGGAATTCGTGTAATTCGTGGATAAAGGCTTTTGAGTGTATTATGACACATCTTCTTTTTTTGTTTATGTTGCTGTCCGGGGAGATGTCCGAGGTGGGGTGCAGGGAACGGCTCGCTTCCAACCCCACCCCTCGCTTCGCTCTTCCCCTCCCCTTCAAGGAATGGGAGGGGAGTTGGGGCACATGCTCTACGCCTGTCTAAGGGAATGGGTGGGGAGTTGGGACACATGCTCTCCGCCCCTCTAAGGGGAGGAGTGGCCGAAGGCCGAGGTGGGGTGCAGGGAAAGGCTCGCTTTCAACCCCACCCCTCGCTTCGCTCTTCCCCTCCCCTTCAAGGAATGGGAGGGGAGTTGGGACGCATGCTCTCTGCCTGTCTAAGGGAATGGGAGGGGAGTTGGGTCGCATGCTCACCGCCTATCTTTGAATGTGCTCTCCGCCCGTCTTGGTTTGTTCTTTCCGTTTCTTCTGATATGGGGAGTTGGCATCCATGCTCCCCTCCCATCTAAGGGGAGGGGTAGGGGTGGGGTATGTCTGATGGAGAGGATTGTTTCTATGTGCCTCGTTATCATGGGGACAGGTAACCTCTGAGTAGTTTCCTCAGATACTTCATTTGTAAATATATTTCCTATGGGCACGCTTTCTGACGGCTTGTTTTTGCTTCTGTGGCACTTTGCTACCCCAAAGGAAAAATAAGGGCTTAAATCGAATTTCCCTCTGAAATCGGGGTTTTGCGAGGAGGTGTTTTTTGACGAAGAGCAAAGAAAATACAAGCGTTGAATGCTGTGTGGATAAATTCTGCGTGGATTTTTGCCAAATTCCGCCTGCTGCGATGGGCAACTCCACGTGCGGAAATTGTAAACGCCGCGTGTGGCGTTGGTCAACATCGCGTGCGGCGTTGGCCGGCATCGCGTGCGGGACCTCGAAATACCGCCTTTTTCTGCTCGATTTTTGTCAAGAAAAATTCACCGGTTTCCCGCCTTCGGACAGGCGCTGCCGGATGCCTCGGAACCGAAAGCCTTACTTTGCGGCCTTCTTTTTCTTTGTTCGTTGGAAGAGTTCCTTGAAGCGGTCGAAGTCGCGTTGGAACTTGATGCCGATGCCTTGTGTGGTGAGCGATGATTGGGTGAAGTAGCGGTCGTTGGTCTGATTGTAGGCTTTCAGTGAGAAGGGGCTGCGTGGCGAGAGTCGGTACTGTATGTCGAAGTCGCCGATGAAGTTGTTGCTACCCATCTTGTACTTGTTCTCTCTGTAGCCGAAGTTGCCGTTGAACTGCAGTCTGCCGCTCAGCATCTTGCCGCTCACCAAAGCCTCTGCATCCAGCTCCTGCCAGCCCTCTTCGCCGGTTCGGAGGTTTGTGCCGAGCGTCCATCCTGTTCCGCCCAAGGCACTCGACATGATTTGATTGAAACGGGAGCTTAATGCGCTGCTTACTACGGAGTTGACCGCCATGCTGCCCTTCGTTTGCTTTGTGTCGATGAGGGTGCCGTAGGTGTAGAACCTGCCGACTCCGAGCAGGTAGATAGCCTGCATGTCTCTGTCCTCCTCGCTGCTCATCATCGAGCGAACCATCTGCTTCTCGTCCTCATTTGCGTTGGGGATGTCGAAGTCGAAGCTGATGACGGGTTCCCGTGCCATACCGCCAATCTTCATGATGCAATCGACGCGTGTGTTGGAGAGGCCAAGTCCGGTGGCCGATAGGTCGTCGAGCGAGACATTGGGCACCGTGTGTTTTGCGGTCAGGTTGAGTGCTGCCTGCATGGCGTCGCCGCCGAAGACGATGGTTCCGTCGGGCTGGAAGGTGAAGTCCTTGCGGATGACGTCGCGGATGGACATGCGATAGTTGCCCTCTTCCACTCGGTAGGTGCCGAAGAGCTGGAAGCGGCCTTTATTATAATAATGTGCTCTGAGACGTCCGTTGCCGTAGAGCGAGATGTTGTCACCCGTTCTGGGGTCCATCAGGATGCGTATCTGGGCATTCGGGTTGGCGTTGATGTCGAAGTTGATTCGCATGTCGGAAGAACTCTCCTCGTCCCCCTTATTGGGGAGCGCCTTGTTTGGCTTCCCTTCATTCTGCTCCTCTGAAGAGGACGCGGAGAGTGGGCCGTACGTCACAAAGTCAGCATCAGCCACAGTTCCCGTTGTCGCGGTGTTGTAGTTGATAGTGGTGCCAGGCATGGGCGTAGCAGAGAGGTCGATGTTCACGTTGCCTGGCTCACCGCTCAGATGCACCTGAGCATCAGCATATACTGTGCCGAAGAAGCTCATGCTGCCTTGATGGGGGAAGTTGTAGGCGAGCATGTTGTGGGCATCTATGCTGACATCAAAGCGAAGATTCTTGAGAGAGTTGTGCATCAGATGCGCATCAACTGTGGCAGCATGCTCGTTCATTCCGGGCATTCCCAAGTAGTCGTAGACATGCGCTCCACGAATCATGATGTTGTCTGGCCGCAGGATGACGCTGTCGCCGGTAAGGTGGTAGTCCGCTCCGGTAGCGAGGACATTCACCTTCAGCTCATCGACAAACATGTCGCCTTCAAGGTTGACGAACTTGAACGGACCGTAGATGCGCGTCCGTCCCGAGGCTCGTCCCTGCAGATTCCTGAAGATGCCTTTCGTGTACTTGTTCAGGAATGCGAGGTCTATGTGGCTGGTTTGCACGTTGAGGTTGAGTCCGTCGTCCATGCCCTTACCCGGGATGATGGTTCCCAGCACATGAGTTCGATGCTCGGGCACAGGTCCCTTCATGTCCGCCTCCAGCATGATGGCACGTTCCTGCTTGCCCCAATTGCCGTAGAGGCTCATGTCTCCGAGGTTTGCGGCGTTGAATGTGAAGTCCTTTATCTGCAGGAAAGCGTCGGCAAAGGGTTTCTTCATGAGCGATGTGGCATAGATGCTTCCCGTTGCCCGCCCGTCGAAATCCACTTTGTGGAAGTTCACGAGGTCCATTATATAAGAGATGTCGATGTCGGCCAGCTCGGCTTTCAGGGTGTCGGAGGCAAGGGCGGAGACTCTTCCGCCAATGGTGATGTGTCTGTCTGCCTGGCTGATGGAGAGATCCTCCACATCCACGACCTTGTCGTGATACATAATGGTGGCAGGCTTGATGGCCCAAAGCGAGTCGCCTATGATGATGCTCGACTTGTTTATCTTGGCGTTGATGGCTGGTTTGTCGGCCAGGTCTCGGCGAACTGTGCCGGTCAGGCTGATGTCGCCGGCATTTGAGATGGTTCCCTTGTTGTCCCATCTGAGGCGAGACGTCACCTTGTCATTGGTCGCATAGGCATCGAGGTTGATATCTACGGGCTTTCCCTTGATGAGTCGCTCGCCTTGAAGGCTGGTCTGGATGGACGTGCTTCCGGCTTCTGCCCTGCATTCGATGTTCTGCAACTCCTGCCCGGCCATCTCGAGACGGGGTATGTGCATTTGCATCGAAATCTGCTCTATCGCATCGCTTATCGTGCCTTCGAAGGTGCTTCTGGCAGGCAGGCGAAGACTCTTGCCCAGCAGCCTTTCCGCCAGCACCGTGTCCTGAACCTGAACGTGGAAGCGGAAGTCGTTGCCCACAGGCTTCTGATGGTTGGCATTCGGGGTGAAGAGGCTGGGCAGATTCTGTCGGAGAGAATGTGTGAAGGAAGCCGGAAGCGTCTTCCAGTTCATGATGCCGTCTACCTTTACATTGAGGAAGTCGCTCTCCACAACAAGGTGCTGACTGCCTTCCGACTGGTAGCTTTTGAGTCCGACGTCGCCGATGCGGAGCGTTCCCTTGTCCTCCGAAGTGATTGTCAGCCCGCTGAGTTGCATGTCGCCCTGCAGGTTGTCGAGACTTAAGTCGCTGAATGTCGCATCGATAAGGCCGCTGAATCGTTCGCCCTCATAGCCTTTGGTGAGTCCCATCTTGTGCGGTGCGAAGTCGTTCAGCGTTGCCTGACAGATGAGCGAGCGTTTTCCGTTGGCTATTGTCCATTGCCCATTGACCTGCGCTTTGCCGTTGGGTTCGTCCACCTTCAGCTCTCCGCCAATTGATTCGCCGTCCAGGCTTGCCGTGAAGGGTATGTTCTGATGCTCGTAGCCCCTGAAGGAGAGACTGTTAAGCAAACCCGTTGCTGTGAGTTTTGCCTGCCTGCCTTTGCCCGGGAGACTGCCCGAGACATGGGTTTCCACAGAGAGTGCCGTGTTTTTCCCTTCGCCTCGCAGGTCGAGCAGGTTGCCCAGCTTGAGGTCCTTCGCAGCCACCTTCGCATCTATCTCCTGCATGTGCGACAGATTTCCCTCAATCGCGACGCTTCCCTGCTCGCTTTCCGTCAGCAGATTCGTGTGGAGTTCTTTGTTCTGCCAGGCAATCGAGCCCGACGACTTCGTGCTTCCCAATCGGCTGAGAATCGGGCTGATTTCCCTCGCCTGGCCTTGGAGATTCTGTGTCACGAACTGCTGCAAAGCCGCTCCTGTCCGCAGTTCCGTGATATCGGCGAACACGGAGGGATTGTCCTTGATGTCCTGAACCGTCGCATGGCAAAGCAGGGAAATGTTGCCGCCGTTGTCCTTGATGGAAAGGTTGGGCAGTCGCAGGATATTGTTCGCCAGCCCGACTTCGGTCGAGAGGTTGATGATGTCGCCAAAGTTCGCCAGTTTCGGAACAAAACAGGAAAGGTCGCGAGGGCTTAAGCTCCCTTTCAGCTCTCCCGTCAAAGGGGAGAGGGTTTTGAAATCTGATGAGGTCAGTATTTCTCCGCTGAGGTTTGTGTTTGGCAATTCAAGTTGGAAAGTAAGGTGTCTTTCCCCGCTTCCCTTTAGGGGAGAGGTGGGGAGAGAGGCTGTGAGCCGCTTGACTTCAAGCCCGCTTTGCTCTTTGAAAGAGAGGTTTCTAAGGTCGATGGCAAGCGAGTCGGGCTTCTTGAGGTACACTCTTGCCGTGAGGCTGAGGTCCTTCAGGTGCAGGTGATGAGGGTCGAAGACCTTTTGTGTGGTTCCCTCTCTCTCGGAGGAGTCGGAGGGGGACCATAGGTCGAACTGCACCTCACCTCGCCTCACGACCAAAGCTCCGATGGCGAGGTCGAGTGGGGAAGAGGTGCTGTCCTTCTTCGAGAAAGCGTCCACGAGGAACTGGAAGTTGAAGGGTTCGTCGCCGTCCTTGTAGATCTTGGCTTTTGTCCCGATAAGCTGTGCTCCGGATATCCGTATCTTCTTCTCGATGAGGGGTATAAGGTCGATTTTCGCAGCGATACGCGAGGCCTGGAGCATCAGGGTGTCTTGCTGGTCGTAGAGCATCACGTTGTCCAAAATGACTTGCCCCAGCATGCTCAGTCGCAGGTTTCCGATGCTCACCTGGCACTTCGCTTTGTCCGCCAAAAGCTGCGACGCCTTCTCTGCCCCCCACCTTTGGAAAGCGGGCAGGGACGTCATCAGCAGCAGGCTTAGGTAGATGATTGCCAGCAGGCCAACGAGGAAACGGAATATGTATTTGATGGCTTTGATAAGCGACCTGTTTTGTTCGTTTCAATTTGCAAATATACGAAGAACCACGCAAAATGCAAAAGAAAATCTTGTTTTCTTTTGATTTATTAGGAAAAACAGCCTTCGGAAATTCTCGAAAAAGGGGTTTGTTGCCGGAAAAACATTTGACAAAAACCCATAAAACAGCCTTCGTGAAACGACGAAAAATTTTGTAAAGATTTTGGAAAAACGCCAAATTCACAGCCTCAAAACGGGGCGATTTTCAACTTAACAGGGAGAGATTGCCAACGCCGCAGGCGAAGTTTGCCAACTTAACACGCGAAGTTTGCCATTTCCGCAGCCTGTGTTTACCCTCAAAACACGCCTTTTTGCCACTTTTTGCTGCCTGCGAAAACAATCTTTACACGCTAAGTGGCTGATTGTCAGCAGTTGCCCTCGTTCTCTGAGAATCGATTCTTTTCGTCCGTCGCGTGTCTCGCCTCCAAATACGCCATTCTCAGAGAGTCAAAATTTGCCAAAATATTGACAAGTCCGATGTTTCGAGCCGGTTCAGACCCCTTGCGATAAACATATATTTGTAATTATTGCTGTCCGGGGAATTCGGCCTGTAGGGCCGATAAGATGTCAGCCCAGGGCAGCGCCCTGGGTATTGAAATGCCGCGGCAAATGACGCTCTGTAAGAGCAAAAGCACTAAAACACAAAGCTTTTGCCCCTTTAGGGCGAACTCTCCTCCTGCGTTATATACCCAGGGCGCTGCCCTGGGCTGACATCTTTCTGCCCCTTTGGGGCGTCCCAAGCCCCTGCCAATCACATTTTGCTCTAAATGCCGATGGTTGGGAGGGGGCATGAGATGATGAAATATTTTTACCGGACAACTATGATTTATAATGTGTTACGCAGGCGTCGAAAGTCCTTTTGTCTGGAAATAGACAGAAAATCTTTTGCTTTCCCTTTGTTTTTCATTTCCTTTTTCGTACCTTTGTAGCTCGATAACTTTATACCTTAAAAACCGACAATGAAGAAAAGAAATCTTACTCTTATGCTCTGCTGCGCCCTTTTTGCCAGCATGACAATGCCGATTCAGGCAGCAAATTCTGTTGATGAGATAGGCAATCTGTTAGTCAGCTACAGTTTTACCAACAATGGCGACGACGGTGGGAATTATTCTGCCACCTTGAAGGGTTCGGCCTCTTTCGTTACTCTCGACAACGGCAACCGTGTGCTGTCAACAGGTAACAATCAGGGTTACCTGGACCTCGGCACGCAGATGGCTCGCGAAGTGCTCGGCCGACTGAACGGCGACTACACCATTTCCCTCGACCTTAACGTGGGAGTTCCCAATTCGCTGGGCAGCTACTGCTGGGCTTGGGCCTTAAGTAACGGCACAAGTCAGTACACGGCGCTGGTCAACAAGGCTGGCGGCGGCGACTGGTACTACGAGATAAAGAACTCCTCGGCCTATATGGCACATTCCAACCAAGCGCTCAGGGAAGAGGAATGGCACACGGTTACAGCCGTACAGAGCGGTAGCACATGTACCATCTATATTGACGGTGTGAGCAAAGGTTCGGTAGCCACATCCATCAAGCCCGCCAGCTTCGCTTCCAGTATCACCCAGAGCTGGTTGGGACGCTCGCCTTATTCAGGAGACGCCTACATGACCAATACCTTGATGGACAACTTCCGCATCTACTCCAAAGCGCTTACCGCTGCCGAGGTGAAGACACTCTCTGATGCCCGTCCCCAACAGGAAGCGGAAGAAGTGACGTTCCCTGTCATCTACGACTTCTCCTCTACCATCGACCAGGAAGGGCAGTTCACCGGCACCCTGAGGAACGGCGCAAAGCTCGCTAACTTCGACTCTAAGCCTGTCCTCAGCTTGGGAAGTACGGACGGATACTTCGACTTCGGTGAAGACTTCGGCAAGGCCGTTGGCAAACTGGACAATTCATTCTCCATCAGCACCACGCTTTATGTGCCCAAGTCCACATCCGTCTCCGGCGCAGGCAACTTTATATGGTGCTTCGCAAGGAGTTCGAGCCAAGGCTATCTCTTCTTGAGTGCCAAGGACACACGCTACTCAATCTCGCCCACGAACTGGAGCGGGGAGAGCAACGTCTCTGCCGCTATGCCTATCGCTCAAGGCGAGTGGGTGAATGTCACCTATGTTCAGAATGCCAACATAGGCACGCTCTATGTGAACGGTCAGCAGAAGAGCCGCAACACGAACATGAGCACACATCCTGCCAACCTGAACCGTCTGATCATGAACTACCTGGGGCGGAGCTGCTATGACGGTGATGCATACCTCAAGGATGCGCTCTATGCCGACTTCTCCCTCTATAATACTGCCATCAGTTCCGAGGAAGTGGCCGAACTCGCAGCTCATGCCGAATCCATGAACGACATCGGCAACAAGGGATTCATCAGTATGGACCTCGAGTCCTTGACCTTGCCCAGCAGCATCAACAACCTGTATGAAGGAGTCACGTTGCCCACAAAGGGTGCCTTTGGCTCTACCATCACCTGGCAATCCGACAATACCGATCTGCTCTCCAACGCAGGAAAGGTGGTCGGCACACCTGAGGAAACGCGCACTCATGTAACGCTTACCGCCACTCTGACCAACGCAGGAGAAAGTGCCACAAAGACCTTCGACGTCTATGTCCACAAGAAGGACAGCCCGTATAAGCACTACCTCTTCGCCTTCTTCCCCAGCAATTCCGACGAGAACATCTACTATGCGGTATCCGACAACGGCTACGACTATACCGTCATCAACGAGAGCAAACCCATCGTAAGCGCAGAAGGGAATACCGTCATGAATGGCCTTCGCGACCCACACATCCTGCGTGGCGAGGACGGATACTTCTATATGGTGGCTACCGACATGCGCTCTGCCCTCGGATGGAGCAGCAATCGGGGCATGGTGCTCATGCGCTCCGATAACCTGATCACCTGGACATGCAGCCAGGTTCATTTCCCCACAAGATATGCAGGAACGTATTTCGCCAACGTCACTCGCGTATGGGCTCCCGAGACTATCTACGATCCTGTGGCCAAGAAGTACCTCGTCTACTTCTCCATCCTCACGAATGATGGCACAGTTCCTTACGACAAAGTCTTCTATGCCTATGCCAATGAGGACTTTACCGACTTGGAAGGCGAGCCGACTTACTTCTACGACAGAGGCGGAGCGACCATAGATATGGACATCGTCTTCAATGAGAACGACGGCCTGTATCACGCTTTCTACAAGAACGAAGGCGCAGGCGGCATCTGTCAAGTCACGGCTTCCAGCCTGACGGCTCCTGCTGGAGAGGAAGGCATCCAATGGAGTAACCCCTCAGGCACCTTGCAGCAGACCACAGAAGCAGTAGAAGGAGCAGGCATCTTCCGCCTGATTGACAGCGACGATTGGATACTCATGTACGACTGCTATATGAACGGACATTACCAATTCTGCTCGTCGCCCGACCTCTTCCAGTTCACCTACAGGAAGAACACAGCCACTCAAGGAACCTTCACTCCCAGGCATGGAACCGTCATTCCTATTACAGAGGATGAGTACCAATTACTCATAATGCTTCCAGATGCAACGGGTATCAAGTCTCCTTCTCCTTTGGAGAGGGTAGGGGAAAAGCATTCCTATCGCAAGGTAATCGACCGTTCTGGCGTCATCATAACTGATGGGGAAAGCGAGTTCGACCTCAGCGGACGGCCAGTCCTAAAGCGATAGCCATAAAGTAGAAAGCATCTCAAGCATCCGGTTGCGTGTCGTGGCCGGGTGCTTGTTGTATTATTACAAAAAAAGGACGGATTGCTCCGTCCTTATACATATTATATATTATATGGGAACCTATTTCTTCTTTGCAGACTTCTTAGTCGTGGTAGTTGTGGTGGTTGTTGTAGGAGGCGTGTAGTACTTCAGAGCCTCAGGCATGCGCTTCTGCAGTTCAGCTATGCGCTTCTCGTCGGACGGATGGTCGCTGAAGATTTCAGCCTTCGTGTTGCCACCACTCTGCTGAGCCATACGTTGCCAGAAAGGAATAGCGAGTTGTGGGTCGTAGCCAGCCATAGCAGCGAAGATGAGACCGAGGCGGTCTGCTTCTGTCTCATTATCGCGAGAATACTTGAGATTGGCGAAGTTGAAGCCCGTCTGCGCTACCATATCAAGTAACTGTGCATAGCCTCCTAATCCCTTTGCCTCTGCCACTTGCGTGAGTACGCTGCCACCTATCTGTGCAGCATATTGCTGGCGAGTCTGCTTTGAGAGTTGCTCTGCAGAATGCTTAGCAACAGCGTGAGCAATCTCGTGTCCAAGCACGATAGCGAGGCTTGTTTCGTCCTGAGTGATGGGGAGCATCCCTTCATAGACAACAATCTTGCCACCAGGCATACAGAAAGCGTTGGGCTCGCTGCTGCTTACGAGGTTGAACTCCCATTGGAAGTTTTGCACTTCGTTGGCATAGCCGTTGTTCTTGAGGAATGTCTCGACAGCTGTCGCAAGACGCTGTCCAACTCGTTTCACCATAGCTGTGTTGGTCTGGTTGGTTGACAACTTGGCTCCTTGCATGTATTCCTGATACTGCTGAGTGCTGAGACTGAGAATCTGTGCGTCATCAACGAGCAGACGAGTCTTACGTCCTGTAATAGGCACAGTGTTGGTGGTGCCACATGCTGCTGTGAGCAGAGCGAGGGCACAGATGAGAAAAGCTTTGATTGGTTTCATGTTTGTTCTTCTTTATTTGTTGTTTATCGTCATTTTCCCTGCAAATATACAGTTTTATTTTATATAAGGACTAATTATTGTATGAAAATACATATAAAAGAAGAAATTTCTTGACGAAAAACTTGTGTATGTCGCAGGAAAGTACTACTTTTGCATTCGCTAATCGGAAATGGTGCGGTAGTTCAGATGGTTAGAATACTAGCCTGTCACGCTAGGGGTCGCGAGTTCGAGCCTCGTCCGCACCGCTGAAAAGTACAAAATCATGATGAGTGAAACCTCGGCCCACAAGCCGAGGTTTCATTCTTTAACGAAGAAGGTGTACTGATGTATAAGTGGTTAGTGAGTGCTTTTGTCAATATTGTACCCGGATATGTGCTTAACTTGCTGGGGAATCACTAACTGCTGAAACCTTCTGATTTAGACATGATTGGACAAAATGGTGATATTTTGTGTGTACCCTCAAAAAGAACAGGAGAAATTCCCCAGTTCTTCGCTTCGCTCAGGCGCAGGCGGTTCTTCGCTTGCTCAGACGCAGGCAGAACTTAATACCCAAGGCTTTTCAGCCACTTTTCTACCTTAGAGCGTTCTGTGCGCACCTCATGACCGTAGATGCTGAAGCCTTCCTGGATGTTGGCGCCTGGGAAGGCTTTCTTCACGTCGTCCACGCAACTTGCCAGTCCAGAGCCTTCATGTGTGGTGAAGGGGATAACGGTCTTGCCCTTCAGGTCGTTAGCATGCTTCTTGAAAAAGGTGAACATCACTTGCGGATAAGTGCTCCACCATACGGGACCTCCGATGAACACGGTGTCGTAGCCGCTTAAATCCACATCGCCCTCATACTCCGGCAGTTCGCCTTTTCTTTGTTCCTCTTGGGCAAGGTCGCAAAGGGGTTTGTATGCCATTCCGTCGTACTTGTGCGTGACAATCTCGAACTGCTCTGCACCCGTTAGCTCAGTGATATAGTCGGCCACAATCTTCGTGTTGCCCACCTTGATGTTTCCTACTGCGTAGTTGTCTCCTGCATGCGAGAAGAACACTACCAAACTCTTGTTATTCTTATTCATAACTTTCTCCTGTTTAGTGCCGCCGCTGCACGATACAGATATGAGCAGGCCGATGACGGCTGTGATGATACTTTTGATGTTCATGATGCTAATTCTATTTCCAAAGTTTGAACTCTCCCGTGCGGATGCTGGCTATGACACCACCATCGACGAGCAGGTCTGTGCCTGTGATGAAGCGGGCATGTTCGCCAAGCAGAAAGGCTGCTGCCTCGGCAATCTCGTCGCTTGTTGCTACGCGTTGGGCTGCTGAGGCATCAATCATAGCCTGATAGCCTTCTCCGCTGGCACGGAACTCATCGTAAGCCAGAGGGGTAACGATGATACCAGGTGAGATAGTGTTGATGCGAGCGCGACGCTTGCGCCAACTGGTGGCAGCTGCACGTTGAGCCTGTAGATGGTTCATGCGTTTGGCAATCATATAGGCAAGACCGCTATCCTGCATAGCCACCTCCTGAATGAACTTCATGTCCTTCAGTTTCTCCGTTGGTGTGTTCACCAGTTGCAGTTCGATATCGTTAGGAATGGGATACATATAGGCCGCTTGACTGGAGATGATAAGTCCTGCGCCACCTTCTGCCATCACTTCGCCAAAGGCATCCACGGCATAGCCCGTTCCCACCATATCGAGGTCAACGATGTGCTCCGGCTTGGCTTGGTTTGGTGATGCACCAGCCGTATCGATGAAGTACATCACGGAGCCCAGTTCAGCGGCTTTCTTGGCAAAAGCCTCCACGCTTTCTTTTTGCAAAGCATTCACGATTAAGGTCTCCACATCATAGCCACAACGGCGGAAGTCTTCACCAACTCGCTCCAACGTCTTCTCACTGATGTCACCCAGCAGGATCTTCTTGCCTGCACTAATCCGGCGCACGATGGCTGTTCCCATACTACCAGCACCCAAGAGTGCCACGACTTGCTTCCTCTCGTTTCTGTCGAAAATCATAATATGTCCTCCTTCTTAGATGTTTTTGATGAACTTAGCCGGATTGCCGCCTACGATGGCATAGTGTTGCCATATCGACATCAGCCCCAGAACTTAAGTGCTTGAAAATATCCATAATAGTTCATGTTATTAACGTTTCCGACTGCAAAGGTACGATAATTTTCTGATATGTCAGTTTCACAAATTGCGTCATGATTTTCACTTTTTGTACAAAATGTACATACATTTATAAAATAAAGTGTATCTTTGCTCTCAAAAGGCAACAATATGAAGGTTGATTTCTTGTATTCTACCGATTTCTATGGGCTGAATGCGCGTGAATTGCGCCACACCTGCATGCACTTGATATGCTTGGCAGGGGAGGGGAGTTTTGTCTTTAACGAACATTGCTACCATATCACCAAGAACGATCTTGTGGTGATACCCATTCCCACCAAGGTGAAGAACCTTGCAGCCCATGCAAACTTGAAGGTAGAGTGGTTTGCTGCTGATTACAAGTTCCTGCAAAACCTGCTGCCTTCAAATAACTACAGTATTGGTGGCAGCATCTCGCTGAATCAAGACCCCGTCATCAAACTAACTGAAGAACAAGCCCGACTTCTGCTGGTTGACTTCCATCGCCTGCGCGACCGTATGGAAGACCACCATCTGCAGTTCTATCACGAGTTGATGGGGAGCCTTTGTCTGACGATGATGTACGACATCTTCGAAGCCCATGCCCAGCGCGAAGCTATAAACTCCCATACTGACCGCACAGCCTACATCGTGAAACAACTGATGGCTCTTCTCTCCACAGGCATCAGTCGCACGGAGCGAGAGGTAAGCTATTATGCCGAGCGTCTGAATGTTTCGCCCAAGTATCTCTCGTCCACCATCAAGCGTGTGACGGGACATAGTGTCACCTCGTACATCGACCGCCACACCATCCCCATCCTGAAAAGCTATCTGGACGACGAGCGTTTGTCGCTCACCCAAATATCAAAACTGATGAACTTCACCACACTTTCGTATTTCAGCCGATATTGTACCAAGCACCTTGGTCAGTCGCCAAGCGAGTACCGCCTGAGCCTTCAACCGAAGTATGACTGAGTTTCAAAAATAATGGAAAAGATATGAGCAGAATAATCAGAGAAGCCAAGCAGACAGACATGGCTGACATTATGAAGGTGATGGAAGCTGCAAAGAAGATTATGCGTTCTTCAGGCAATATGCACCAATGGGGAGAAGGCTATCCATCTGAAGCTGTCATTACCTCAGACATGGAAAAGAACGGAGGTTTTGTCATAGAAGATGAAGGCCATGTTGTCGGTTACTTCGCTTTCCTGCCATCACCTGAACCCACTTATCATAAGATATATGATGGCAAATGGTTGGACGATGAGCTGCCGTATTATGTAGTGCACCGTATTGCCAGCTATCCTGAAGCACATCACATCTTCAGCGACATGATAGACTTCTGCTTTGCCCATGATGCAAACATCCGGATTGATACACATCGTGACAATACCATCATGCAGCACAATCTGCTGAAGCATGGCTTCACCTATTGTGGCATCATCTATTTGGCATCAGGCGACGAGCGATTGGCTTACCAAAGAATAGCCCCAAATATTATCTGCAATCCGTTGGACATATGTAGATAAGAAAATCGGGGGGGATATGAAATGGCGAACGAAAAGACAGAAAAATAACGGGGATTTCGAAGCCTGTATCTCTTTTTTTGATACCTTTGCAGAAAGGATAAGGCTTTAATAACAACTGACCTAACTATGAAAACACGACTTTACCAATTTGCCGTTATACTGTTGATGGGGGGCTCGGCTTGGGCTGGTGACGCGGAAGGGAATGATGCTCGTATCTCCGGATACTCGATGGAAAGCGACAAGCCACAACACACGACCCTGTTCAGCACATTAAACGGCGGAATGGACATCCCTCCTTACCGCATTCCGGGTATCACCTGCGGAAAAGATGGCCGGCTCATAGCCAGCGCAGCACGTCTCGTCTGCGGTACTGACCCCGGGTACGGACAGGTGGATTGCGTGGTCAAGATAAGCGACGACAACGGCTTGACATGGAGCGACAAGGAGATAGACGTGGCTGTTGGAGATGCCTCTTTAATAAATAATGTAAAGACTCCGATGGAGGCAGCATACGGCGACCCAGCCATCGTGATGGACCGCGAGCATAACGAGGTGCTGGTGATGGCTGTGGCCGGATGTACCGTTTACTCCAACAGCACGACCAACCGCCAGAATCCCAATATGATTGCCGCTATCCGCAGTCTCGATGGGGGAGAGACATGGCAGCAGCCCGTTGACCAGACAGAAGACATCTACGGCCTCTTCGATGGTGGCAATCCTTTGGCTGCCGCTTTCGTGGGAGGAGGCAAGATATTCCAGAGCCGAATCGTGAAAGAGGGCGACTATTACCGCCTCTATGCCGCCCTGGCTGCACGTCCCAACGGGAACCGCGTCATCTACTCGGACGACTTCGGCCGCACCTGGAAAGCGCTTGGTGGAGCCAGCGCGACACCTGTGCCCAATGGCGACGAACCCAAATGCGAGGAACTGCCCGACGGACGAGTCATCATCACCAGCCGTACCGGTGGAGGTCGTCTGCTGAACATCTACACCTATACCAACACCAAGACTGGCTCAGGCAAGTGGGAAACAGAAACAAAAGCAACCATGAGCGGCCTTAGCGCGAGTCCCAGCAGCAACCCGACAAATGGCGAGATGCTCATAGTGCCAGCCAAACGTCTTAGCGACAGCAAGCCGCTATATGTCGCCTTGCAGTCCGTGCCGACAGGTGGCGGTCGCAACAACGTGGGCATCTTTTTCAAGGAACTGGCCGGCATCGGCGACATCCGCAATCTGGCTGCCTTCTCTGCCGGATGGGACGGCTTCTACCAAGTGAGTCAAACGGCTTCGGCCTATAGCAGTATTGAGCTTCAGGCCGACAACAAGATAGCCTTCTTCTACGAGGAGACCCTGACGAAATGGGGCACAAAGCCCAATCCCGTGAGCACAAGTTTCCCAACAGGAGCAGGCATGCACAACTTCGACGGCTTCGAGAACATCTACCTGGCCCTCGACTTGGAAAAGATTACGGGTGGCAAGTACAGCATAAGCCGCGAGGTGAACCGAGGCGAGTACCTGAAGACATTCTTTAGCGCGCTCTTCGAAGAAATGGAACTGACAGCCGAGGAGAAGACCACAGCAAGAGCTTTGGTGGCAAACCTGACAGCCGAACCTGCTCCGGAACAGATTGATGCCATCTACACGCTCCTTGCCAGCAAGAAGTAAACGCCTACAAAGCAGTTACGATTCTGTCCGTCAACAAAGCGATATTTCTTTTTGCTGTTTCCGGTTTCATAGCCTCATCAATAGAGATGTCAGGATGATTGATGCATTCAACTTGTGAGAAGCCTGCGTCAAGCAGTAGTTGTTTGTCGCTAATCCGACCTGCAATAAGGATGACAGGCACATGGAAGCGCTTTGCTTTCTTGAGAATGCCAAAAGGCACTTTGCCCATCAGCGTCTGATGGTCTGCCGAGCCTTCGCCTGTGATGATGAGAGACGCATCTGTCAAGTGTTCTTCAAAGCAGACGGTATCAAGCAGGAGGTCAATCCCGGAGCGGCAATCGGCATTCAGATATTGCAGGAAGGCGTAGCCCAATCCTCCCGCAGCCCCGGCACCCGGCATGTCCTGTCGGTCGTAGCCAAAGATAAGAGCAGACTCCTCGGCAAATCGTTTGGCACGCTTGTCCAGTTCAATAACCATTTCGGGTGTGGCTCCTTTTTGTGGAGCAAACACATGAGCTGCTCCATTTTCGCCACAAAGCGGATTCCTGACATCTGTGGCAATTGTGAAACGGACTTCCCTAAAAGCCTGAGTATCTCCCCACGAGCCCTGAGGAGCAAAATTGTCGGTAATGGCTTGGAGCATCCCCATGCCGCAGTCGCTTGTGGCGCTTCCGCCGAGCCCCACGATGATGTGTCGGCATCCTTTGTTCACGGCATCTGCCACGAGTTGGCCAGTTCCGTAGCTTGTTGCCACCATCGGATTGCGTTCCTCCGGGCAGAGGAGAGTCAGTCCGCTGGCTTTTGCCATCTCGATAACAGCCGTATCTCCATTTATGAGATACTGTGCCACAATTGGCCGCATCAACGGGTCATTCACAAGGACATCCTGCATCCGGCCACCCATAGCTGAACGAAAAGCCTCCAGCCATCCCTCTCCGCCATCGCTCACAGGAATCTGTATCACCTCAGCCTCGGGCATCTGGGAAAGAATGCCTTCTGCCGCAGCCCGATTTGCTTCTGCCGAAGTCAGACATCCCTTGAACGAGTCGATAATGACGAGGAACTTACTCATAACGGCATAGAGCTATTCGTAATACTCAATCTGCAACTCATCACTCACGTTGAAGTCCTCGTGGAAGTCATCATTATAGACATACACGATGCGGAGCCCCCGAAATGATGCCGGCACCTTCAGCCTGTCGAGCAGATGCCAGCGAGGCCTTCCGAAGTCGTACGAAGCACGGTCAAGCAAGAGGCGGTTGCTCGTCCAGTCGAACTGGTAGTATCCGCCACCTATACATTGGTCGTCGCCAAGAAGCAGGTCCTTATGCTGACAGACCATGCCCAGACGCAGGAAGCCATCCATCGTAATGATAAATTTCGGGTGTTCCATGTCAATATGATGATTGAATGCTGTTTCGGAAGCTGATTTTTTTTAGTTTGCCCTGCAAAGATACGATTTTTTTTGAAAAGAATAGACGCAAAAAATACAATTTTTCTTGCGCAATCTAAAGGAATACCGTATCTTTACATCGTTGTAAATTGTAACCATTAAAATGATTAAGACATTAACGATATGTGTAAAAAGAAGATTAGGTTAGCAGCCATACTTGCCTTGTTTCTGGCTTCGGGACAAGTGTCATGGGCACAAGCGAAAGTCGGAAGTGGTGTCATTACTGCCGAAACGCAGTTTTACCTGAAGCGACTCGATGTGAAAAACCAGAATGTGACCACCAAGAAAGGTTCGAAAGTCCGTCTACGGGAGGCCAGCCTGTTTGTGGTTTGTAAGCCCGAAGCAGATGTTGATGCCGTGAAGGCTCAGATAAAAGCCCTTGGAGCCCATCTGAAAGGCACGATAGGCAGCACGATTATGGTGAGCGCACCAGTCGGCATGGTTGAAAATATGGCTGCCATAGAAGGCATCCGCTATATCACGAAGGGTCCTCGTGTAAAGCAGAAGACCCATGTGTCGCGCGAGGTGACACGTGTCAATAAGGTCCTTGATGGTGTTGATCCGCTAACTCAGGCCTACACGGGCAAGGGTGTCATTGTGGGTATCCTTGACAAAGGATTCGACTATACCCATCCCGCCTTAAGGATATGGATAACAATCTGCGCATCAAGGCAGTCTATATGCCTGGTGTCCATGGTGATGAGCCAATTGTTACTGCCGACGGGGAGAATCTGGATGGACTGCTGATTACCGACCCCCAACAGATTCTGGATATGGGGGCCGATTGTTCCGGCGAATCTCACGGAATACATTGTGCCGCGATAGCTGCAGGCAGCCCTATAACGTTCAAAGACAACGTGTTGGGTGGCATGGCGCCTGAAGCAGACATCGTGCTCTGCCCCTTCCAACAGGCCTCCCCTGCAGATGACAATAATGTTGGAGATAACGATGCAGATGAAGAAGATAAAGAGGTGATGAACCTTATCAATGGCATCCGCTTTGTCCACGACTATGCCCATCGGGAGGGGAAACCCTACATCATCAGTCTCAGTCTGAACAGTCATGATGGGACGCACGACGGCACCAGCCTTATTTCAACTATGTTTGACGACCTGATTCAGAACGGTTGCTATATGGTTTTGGCCACCGGCAACGAAGGTGGTGACTCCTGTTACATCAGCCGTCTGTTTGCCGAAAACGACACCCTGCACACCATTCTTACCCAGGAAGCAGAAGTCTATGCCTATAGTCGTCAAACCTCCGAGATAGGTTGCCAGATAGGTCTGTTTAATGTCGATACGCTGAAGGAAGAGTGGCGCTCGCCTTTGCTCACCAACAAAAACGGCAATATACTGTTGAACATCGACTTTGAAGCGGACGAAGTGGAGGATATGGGCTTCGACGGCCATCCCGAGGTGGTCGAGGAAATCAAGAACGCGTTGGGTAGCGCTATTGATGATGATGTTGCCGTCAAACTAAGTGTCAGTACCCAGCCAGACGGTCATGCCTGTGTACGGTTCGAAGTGCAGGGTTCCCTGAATGAAACCTATGTGTTCACCTTCCACCTTACCTCTCCCCAGGGCAATATCGTCGATATGTGGGGCGACTCAGGCACCACGTTCGCCAATCTCATCGGCTCTGACTACTATACCTTGGGCAGCAGCTCCATCTCTATGGGCGACTGGGGAACGGGCGGCAACATCATTACAGTCGGATCATGGGCAGCCAAGAGTTCATTTATTAATATCGAGGGTCAGAAAAAGGACGACGGTTCGGCCAATGCTCTGGGGGCATATTCGGATTTTACCAGTTACGGCACCGACCTGGCAGGCCACTCCGCACCCTTCATCTCCGCACCAGGCAGCATGATCATATCTGCCGTCAGCAGTAATGATGAAAACTACGTCCAGACAGATGGAGACAACGAGACCGGATACAGCTCGGAGGTTGTCTGTGCCGTGGACGACCGTTATTGCTGGGGTTCGATGAGCGGCACCTCGATGGCAACACCTACCGTAGCCGGCATCATCGCCCTGTGGCTTGAGGCCAAGCCCGATGTGTCATACGAGGAGATTAAGGAGGCTATGGCAGCATCAGCCATCACCGACGATTTCACGAAAGCCGCCCCCATACGCTATGGCAATGGCAAGATAGATGCCTATCGCGGACTGCTCCACGTCCTGGGCATTTCAACCCGTATTCCGGAACTGAGCCGTCACCAGCCGCAGGACGTCACCTTCCGCCTCTCTGCAGGCCGTCTCACCCTTGTTGGCGTACCGGATGGCACCCCCATCCGTGTCTATACCACAGAAGGTATTCTCGTGGCGGACTCAGCCCTGCAGGATGGCTGCATCAGCCTTCCGGCCACAGCCCCTGGCGTCTATGCCGTACAGGTAGGCAAGTATGGCTCCATCTTGATTAGGAAGTAGGCAGCATTACGCCATCACCACGAAAAACTCCCTTATCCGCAAAGAGATAAGGGAGTTTTTTTAGAGTTGAGAGGTTAGTGGTTTGGTGCTCCTCAGACTCCTTGACTCCTTAGAATTATTTGTCTGAGGAGTAGAGGCGTGAAGGTTATTTTTGTCTAAGGAGTGGAGGCATGGAGGTTATTTTTTCTAAGGAGTAGAGGAGTGAAGGAGTTTTTTTCACCTCCTTAGCCTTGGCTCTCCTCAGACTCCTTGACTCCTTAGAATTATTTTTGTTATTGGTGTCCGGTAAAAATATTTCATCATCTCTTGCGCCCTCCAAACCATCGGCATATACGCCAAAATGTGATTGGCAGGGGCTTGGGACGCCCCAAAGGGCCCTACAGGCCGAATTTACCGGACAGCAATATAACAAACTAACAAGGGTAATAACCTCCAATCCCCACATGTTTTTCGGTCTATGGGTCAAATTGCAGGATAAAATTTCTCGGGATGCCAGTATTTAAAGGCATTGCGAGAGATTAAGCAGCTTGAGTCAAAAATCGGCGAAAAAAGTATGTCAATGG
>JAEEGG010001074.1_pt1 | contig 76118 bp, 55 predicted proteins | sample 9134161 | NCBI WGS metagenome assembly JAEEGG01 (sample SAMN16246543, study PRJNA631951) | gut metagenome | biome: gut microbiome; feature: rumen; material: CR-attached | host: Bos | place: Iran: Karaj | collected 2018-10
AGAATTGCGCCATGCTTCGTTGCTTCCCTTGACCATATATCTCCATTATGCTCTGCGGGAAGCGCCTCGCCTGTCACAATTCTGCCTCGGAAATCTTTCTAAAGCTTTCTATCAGGTATTAGTATGAGAAGGAAAAACGCAGGGGATCCCCCCTGCGTTATTCCTGTTTTTCCTGCTTGTCCGCGTCCTCCCGGTGGGGAAGGCGCAGGTTGGGGTTCTTGCGGAACACATAGAGCCAGACGGTGATGGAGATGCCGAAGGCCAGCACCAGGCAGCCGATGCGCAGGAAGGGATTGTCCCCCGTCAGCAGCACGGCCAGCAGACCCATCACGGCGGAGATGCCGTACATCACGGCCACGGCCTGCTTCTGGTTCATGCCCAGGGCCAGCAGCCGGTGGTGGAAGTGCCCCCGATCCGGGTGGAAGGGGCTCTGTCCCCGGAGGATCCGGCGGAAGAAGGCGAAGGTGGTGTCCGCCAGGGGCAGGGCCAGGGCCAGCAGCGGCACAAAGAAGGTGATGACGGCGTGGAGCTTGAAAAGTCCCAGGATCGACACCGTGCTCAGTACAAAGCCCAGCAATTGGGAGCCCACGTCCCCCATGAAGATCTTGGCGGGGTTCCGGTTGTAGGGCATGAAGCCCAGGCAGGCGCCGGTCAGCGCCGCCAGCAGCAGGGACACCACCGGCTCCGACACGATCAGCGACACCACCAGCATGGTCAGCGAGCTGATGGCGGACACGCCCACCGCCAGTCCGTCCAGCCCGTCGATCAGGTTCACCGCGTTGGTGCAGGCGATGATCCAGAACACCGTCAGCGGCACGGAGAGCCAGCCGATCTCAATGGTGGTGGTCTCCGAGAGGGGGTTGAGGTTGGAGATGGCGCTGAACACCACGTCGCAGCGGATCACCACGATGGCGGCCACGACCTGCCCCAGGAGCTTGATCCAGGCGTTGAGGGACACGATGTCGTCCACCGCGCCCATCACCGCGATGATCACCGCCCCCAGCAGGATGCCGGTGACCTGGGTGCTCAGGGGCACGAAAAGCAGCACCGTCAGCACAAAGCCCAGGAAGATCGCAAGGCCGCCCATCCGGGGGATGGGCACCTTGTTGATCCGCCGCTCGCTGGGCTGATCCACCGCGCCGATGCGCTCGGCAAAGCGCTTCACCGGCGGGGTCATGGCAAAGCACACCAGGAAGGCCACCGCCGCCGCCAATATCAGTTTTACCCACAAATCCATGTTGGAAAGCATGGCATGCACTCCGTAAAAATCTTATCTATCAACAGGGATGAAGGAATGAAGCCGCTTCGCTGATGAAGGAATGAAGGAATTATGGTGTGCCGCAAAGCGGCACGGATTGGTATCCGTCGCGCTTTGCGCGACACAACAATTTCTTCGTTTCTTCATTTCTTCATTCCTTCATTTTTACCGCACCAGCGGGACAAGCCCGACCTTCTTGTAGACCTTGCGAATGGTCTTATTGGCAATGTAGCTCGCCCGCTCGGCGCCCTGCTTGCAGAGCCCCTCCAGATAGGCCTTATCCTTCATGATCTTCTGGGCCTCTTCCCGGATGGGACGCAGCATCTCCACCACGGCCTCGCCCACGGCGGGCTTGAAAGCGCCGTAGCCCAGACCGTCGAATTCCCGCTCGATCTCCGCAAAGCTCTTGCCGGTGACGGCGGCGTAGATGTTCATGAGGTTTGCAACGCCCGGCTTGTTTTCCGGGTCGTAGCGCACGCAGTGCTCCGTGTCGCAGTCGGTGACGGCGCGCTTGAACTTGCGCATAATATCCTCCGGCGCCTCCATGATGAGCACCCGGCCGTTGCCCACCTCGTCGGACTTGGACATCTTGCTGGTGGGGTTCAGCAAATCCATGACCCGGGCGCCCACCTTGGGCACAAAGGGCTCCGGCACCTTGAAGGTCTCGCCGTAGAGATTATTGAAGCGCTGGGCCACGTCCCGGGTGAGCTCCACATGCTGCTTCTGATCCTCCCCCACGGGGACATAGTCCGGCTGATACAGCAGGATGTCCGCCGCCATGAGGGCGGGGTAGGTGAAGAGACCGCCGTTGATGTTGTCGGCGTTCTTGGCGCTCTTGTCCTTGAACTGGGTCATGCGGCTCAGCTCCCCGAACATGGTGTAGCAGTTCAGCACCCAGCCCAGCTCCACATGGGCGGGCACATGGCTCTGGATGAAGAGGGTGTTCTTCTCCGGATCCAGGCCGCAGGCCACATACTGCGCCAGCTGCTCCAGGGTTCTGCGGCGCAGGAGGGCGGGGTCGTTGCGGGTGGTGAGGGCATGGAGGTCCGCCATGAAATAATAGCAGTCAAACTGCTCGGCGCGCTCCGCCCAGTTCTTGATCGCCCCCAGGTAGGAGCCCAGGGTCAGATCGCCGGTGGGCTTGATGCCCGAGAGCATGACTTTCTTCGTAACAGCGGCGTTTTCCATAAGAACACATCCTTTTCTACAAATGTTGCTGCTAAATTTGTATTTTACCAAAAGAACTTCGTCTTGACAACAGGGAAAATGTAAAATATGATATACGGGCAGTTTTGAGATTTGAGCTTTGAGAAAAACTGCCTTCCCCCCTCTCCGTAGGGGCGACCCTTGCGGTCGCCCGAAAAAAGCTCGCAGATCTGTACGAGAAGGGGTCGTAGGGTATCATGAGAAGGAGATATTGGATATGGACATGACCTGGTTTGACGAGATGGAGGCGCGCATCCCCAAAAATGAGGTGCGCACCCGCTTTGCCCCCTCCCCCACGGGGTATATGCATGTGGGGAACCTGCGCACGGCGCTCTACACCTATCTGATCGCCCGGCACAATAACGGCAAGTTCCTCCTGCGCATCGAGGACACCGACCAGGGCCGCCTGGTGGAGGGCGCGGTGGACGTGATCTACAAGACCATGGCCGAGTGCCACCTGGAGCATGACGAGGGCCCGGATATCGGCGGCCCCGTGGGCCCCTATGTGCAGACCCAGCGCCGCCCCTTCTACGGCAAGTACGCAGAGCTGCTGGTGGAGCGGGGCCACGCCTACCGCTGCTTCTGCGAGAAGACCGAGAGCGAGGAGGACGCCGGTGAATTCAACCGGGAGGCCAACCCCTGCCGCTTCCTCACGAAGGAGGAGTCCGATCGCCGCGCCGCCGCCGGGGAGCCCTTTGTCATCCGCCAGCGCATCCCCGAGGAGGGCAGCACCACCTTCCATGACGAGATCTTCGGTGACATTACCGTGGAGAACAGCACCCTGGACGACCAGGTGCTCATGAAGCGGGACGGACTGCCCACCTACAACTTCGCAAACGTCATCGACGACCATCTCATGGGCATCACCCACGTGGTGCGGGGCAGCGAGTACCTGTCCTCCGCCCCCAAGTATAACCTGCTGTACCAGGGCTTCGGCTGGGACATCCCCAAGTACGTCCACTGCTCCCCCGTCATGCGGGACGCCCACAACAAGATGTCCAAGCGCCACGGCGACCCCTCCTATGAGGATCTGATCGCCCAGGGCTATCTCACCGACGCGGTGCTGAACTATGTGGCCCTGCTGGGCTGGAGCCCCCGGGGTGAGCAGGCCGAGCAGGAGATCTTCTCCATGGACGAGCTGAAGGCCGCCTTCGACATGGCGGGCATCTCCAAGTCCCCCGCCATCTTCGACATCGAGAAGCTGCGCTATTTTAACGCCGAGTACATCCGCCGCATGTCGGCGGAGGACTTTGCCAAGGTGGCCGAGCCCTGGATCCGCAAGGCCGTGAAAAACGAGGCCATCGACGCCGCCGCCATCGCCGCTCTGCTGCAGCAGCGCACCGAGGTGCTGACGGATATCCCCGAGAAGCTGGACTTCTTTGACGCCCTGCCGGAGTACGGCACCGAGCTATTTGTGCACAAGAAATCCAAGTCCGACGAGGCCTCCTCCAAGGCCGTGCTGGAGACCGTGCTCCCCCGCTTCGAGGCGCTGGAGACTTGGGACGACGAGCACATCTTGGATACCATGGTGAAGCTGGCCGAGGAGCAGGGCGTGAAGAACGCCAAGGTCATGTGGCCGGTGCGCATCGCCGCCGCCGGCAAGTCCGTCACCCCCGGCGGCGCCGTGGAGATCTGCCGCATTCTCGGCAAAGACGAGACCCTCCGCCGCCTGCGGATCGGACTGGAAAAGCTGAAGTAAATTCGTAAATTCGGAGTTCGGAATTCGGAATATGGGCAATTCAACAGTTTCGACCCTTGCCCCCTTGAAAGGCAGCGCTTTCGACAGCGGCATCCGGGCTTGCTTTGTTCTCCTTAATTCCGCATTCCGAATTCATAATTCCGAATTTATAAAAACACCTCTTTGGGGACATCCTATCCCAAAAGAGGTGTTTTTTATGCGCAAGAAAACCAAGATCCTTCTGATCTCCTATCTCTCCGTTCTGATCGTCACGCTTGCTCTCTATGCCTGGGCGGGGCAGTGGGGGCTGGGCTGGTACCGCCGCACGGCAAGCGAGAGCGCAAGCCTCGCCTATGAGGAGACGGTGCGCTCCGTGGAGACCCTGGCAGCGGTGCTGGCCAAAAGCCCCTACGCCACCGACCCCGAGATGTGCGACCGCATCTGCTGCGAGGCCTACGCCTGCGCCGCCGCGGCGGAGAGCGCCATGTCCACCCTGCCCTTCTCCACCTGGGAGCTGGAGCAGCTTTCGGGCTTTCTCAACACCGCCGGGGACTACGCCTACTCCCTCTGCGGCCAGGGAGAGCCCTTTACCGACAAGCAGCGGCAGGAGCTGCGGGAGCTGGCGGCCTCCGCCGCGGAGTTCTCCGAGACCCTGCTCACGCTGCGGGAGGATCTGGAAAACCGGGAGCTGACCATGGACAGCCGGGAGCGGCGCCTGCAGAACGTGGGCACGGAGACCGGCCCCCAGCTCAGCGGGGAGCTGCTGGCCTACGAGGCGGAGTTCTCGCCCCTGTCCCTGCGCTATGACGGCCGATACGGCGCCGCAGAGGAAAAGAAGAGCGGCGGCCTGCTGACCGAGGCGGAGATGCAGCGCGCCGCGGCGGACTTTCTGGGTCTGCCGGAGGAGGCGCTGCTGCTGGAGGGCTCCTACGAGGGCGCCGACGGGCGCCGCTGCTACCGGGCGGGGGATCGCTGGGTCTGCGTCAGCCGGGCGGGGGTGGAGTCCATGAGCCAGAGCCGTCTGGTGGGCGAGGAAAAGCTCTCTCCCGAGGAGGCCGAAAAAGCGGCGGAGGACTTCCTGCGAAAGCAGGATCTGGGGGAGCTCAGGCTGCTGGAGCAGCGGCAGAGCGCCTGCGTGATGCTCTTCTCTTTCGTCCGGGAGCAGGACGGCGCCCTCTGCCCGGACAGCGTCCTGCGCCTGGGCGTCGCCTTGGACGACGGCTCGCTCTACAGCTACGACGCCACCGCCTTCGACCCGGAGCCGGTCTCGGTGAGCTGGACGGTGGACGAGGAGACGGCCAAGGCCGCCCTGCCGGAGGGTCTCTCCCTTCGGGAGAGCCGCCGCCTGATCCTGAAAAGCCCCGGCGGCCAGGCCGTGCCGGTCTACGCCTTCTCCTGCCGGGACGGACGGCGCAGCGTGGAGATCTGCGTCAGCGCCGAGACCGGGAAGCAGGTGCGGCTTTCTGTATCATCTTAATTGAAGCACTGTGCTTGAATCTTTTTTCTCTGCTTCAGCGTTGTTATTATCTTGAGCAGGAAAGATAAAGGGAGACCGCACTAATGCCGTCTCCCTCTTTTTTCTATTGACTATTGAAAATGCCAAATCATGCCCATCTATTCATTATTCTGGAGAACACTATTATCGACCAATATTGCAGGTCGAACCCCTTCCCTCTCATTGACTCGGGGGCTGTTTTTGTGATCGCCATCAGGACTAACTACAAATTTATACGTATTAGTATTCTTCAAGATTGGGTCATCTGTTTCTGTGCGAAGCCACCATGAACTCATTCCATTCTGTGCGATAAAAATCCCCTCTCCCTTTACATACTTTGTTCCACACGCTTGCCGGTTATTTGAATTTAGAAAATATCTCCATGCTTCATCATAGCTTAGGAGGAAAATTTTGTCCTGAGTAACTGTGTCCTCTTCTTTTGTATAAATATCCGTTGTTATAATCTGTCTTTGCTCTTCTGCCGTAAACGCCACATTAAGGAATGAATCGTTCAGCCATCTCCGCAGGAAACTAGATTCCCATGTTGCAGGAGTAGGTTGAGAACCGGTGCCATTAAATCTTTGATAATCTAGAATGTAGAGACTTATCAATAGAGATTTGTCTTCGGTCGTTTTCAGTACAATCCACTGAATCGGCTCAGGTCCATTGTTCTCTTTTCCATCTTGTTCATAAAACCCGAATTCGACGATTTTACCAGTTAATTTCCCATGTGAGATATATTCATTTTGCGTCATGCCACCAGGATTCGATGTCGGTGTCGGCGTGGAGGATGGCTTGGTTGCCGAACTGGGTTTCGGTGTTGAGGTCGGTTTGGGCGTCGGAGTCGGCTTCGGCGCATTGGGATCCTCCACCGTCACTTCCGCAGATCGCTCAAATCCATACTGTCGCGCACTGGTTACGATCCACTTTCCTTTTTCAGCATCCCCCATTGCATTTACCGAATCCGTGATATAATTCCTGTCTGTATCTCTATACACAAGCGAGAAGCCCTTTTCCGCTGCGAGGGCCTGGACCTCATTGATATTCTTTCCGGTATATGTTTGACTGAAATAATCATCCAGAGAGATACAATCCAGGCGAATAAGGGCATTGCTGTCAATCGCGGTTCCAGGCTCTGTGCTCTGTTTCACGACGATCCAGTTGTTATTGTTCCAGATTTCATCGTATGGTTCGTCTCGGACATTTGTAAAGCCAAGATCGGACAGTTCTCTCTTCGCATCATTCAGCACCATTCCGGTCACATCGATCATCAGGAGCTGTGCCGCGTCTACATTATCTTCTGTGCTGATGTTTTTGAGTGTAATACTGCTGCTGTTGTGTTTTACAAGGCAACGGAAGGTAAGGTCTCCCTCAACCTTGATTTCCTTCTGTGCTTGGATTTCATGATCTCCCAGTTTATAGATCGTCAATTCATGCTTTCCGGGACTTACTTCGAGCAGCTTTGTAAAGTATTTCCCATCTGCAACGGTTCCGATCTCTTCCCCGTCCAGGTAGATCTCCATATCATAGGTGCTGAAAGCCAGATTATCGTCAGATTGGATGCTGAGATATAACTTGACCGGTTCAGGCTCCGGGGTAGGTTCGGGCGTAGGTTCCGGAGTCGGCGTTGGTGTCGGCTCCGGGCTCGGTGTTGGCGTTGAACGCGCGTCGGTGGCAGTTGGGAGAGCTCTCTCCTCGGCCTGATCAACGGTACTCCTCGTAGGCGCCGCCCCCGACGGGAACAAGCTGTTCAGTGGTGCAAACATCAGCACTGCGACCAGTAAGCATATGTACAGAACCCAAGAGCCGGCAATTTTGACTGCCGGCTTTTCCATGAGTTTTTCAAAAAAGCCTTTTTGCTCGCTTTCTCCCGCTTTGGGCACTGCTTTGGATTTGGTCTTCCATTTCTTCCAAATTTGTATGGAGAAAGCTGCCATTAGCGGCAACGTAACGGTCACCAAAGCGATTTTAAGAACCTGGAGCTTTGATTCTGCATCGAATTTAAAATACAGATATGCCGTCCACAGAACAAAAAGATTGATCAGAATGCTTACTGCGATTCCCGTTTTTTTCAGCCTTTGTTTACCGAATTTTGTTGCAATTTGTGTTTTCCAGTTTTTCTTGTCTTTCTCGGATGCCGGAATGGATTCGCCGCTCTCCGTGTAGGGGATGGCATTTTCCCCGTCTACGGAAAATTTGAACCCACAATATGGGCAGAACGCTTGCTCTCCCCTGTTTTGCATTTCAAAACTCTCGTGGCATTCCGGGCAGGTGCATAAAAGTTTGTTTTCCATATTCCCCCATCCTCCAAAAAAGTGCGCAGCCGGAGCTGCGCACGAAAAACGCAAACTCCGTTGCTGCGACACAAATGATTCCTTGCCCTACAAGAGTGCACGAAATTGGAGAGTGCATTTTTACCAAAGTAAACATGCACCCTAATAGGGCAAATTATGCGTTGCTGCATAAGGCTATTCATTTGTGTCGCAAGTACATCATACCATGTTCTCTGCGTAAACACAAGAAATAAGTTTCATTCACACAAGAATTGGCGCAGCGTGGAGATCTGCGTCAGCGCCGAGACCGGGAAGCAATACAAAATCAGCGTGGGGACGTAACCCGTCCCCACGCTGCCGCGGCGCTGGTTTCTCTGTCCCGGCCGGCCCTATCCGAGCTGACCGAAAAGGGCTCGCCGCCGCTCTTGTTTCTTCATTTCATTAAATACATAAATAATTGGTAGAAAAACACTATTGTTTTCCCTCTAAAAACATGGTAAAATCAAAAAAATTACAGCACCCAAGCACCTATGTGAGGAGGTCATCATCATGAAAAAAGGGCTCAGTCTGCTCCTGTGCCTTGTGCTGCTCCTTGCGCTCTGCGCGCCTGTGACGGCCCTGGCCGAGCCTTCCGACGGCGGTCCCGCCATCGAAAAACCCGTCATTGTCAGCATTTTTGATGACACCGGCGCGCTTGCCAGCGGTATTTCCGTTGAGATCCAGGACGAGAGCGGCCAGGCCGTGGACGCCTGGGTCACCAACGGCAGCACCCACACCGCATTTCTGACCGAGGGAACCTACAAGCTGAAGATCGTCGACGCGCCGGAGAACTATCTCATTGACGAGGATGAGGCCACCATCGTCGTCACGCTGGAGGAAGCCGAGCGCAGAGACGACTTTGTGGGCGAGTGTTTCCTTGACCACAGCCACCTCAATGTCTGCGCAAACCCCAACCATATCGGGCTTGAGACCTACGCCGTGCACGACGAGGCCGGCTCTGTGGTGGCCTACTGCTTCAACCAGAACTACGACAACCCCACTCCGGACAGCCGCTACAGACGGCTGGTGGGCACGCCGGAGCTGCTGTACTCCCTGGCGCAGAACAAGAACGGCAGCGTCGGCCCCCAGGAGCTGTATGACCATGTGCTGGCCATCATCTACCACAGCGGAGAGGTGCAGGCCAAATACGGGCTGGACAACATCATGACCCGCTATCTGACCAACATGGCCATCAAGAACTTCACCGATCCCACCTGCTTCAACACCTTTGATGACGAGGGCAACAGCATGCTGGCCCGGGACGAGAACGGCAAGCCCATCCGGGACGAGAACGGCCACTACGTCTTCCTCCCCGGCGGCACGGTGCTGGGCTCCATCGTGAACCACGCCCGCGGCGACAACGGCGGGCAGGACGTGCTGCCCCAGGAGTATCGGGACGCGTATCACGACCTGATCTCCTACACCAGCCACCCCAGCGATTACTATCTGTACATCTACTATCCCGATAACTTCCAGCCGGGCAACACCGACACCTACCAGTGCCTGCTGTCCGTCTTCACCGTGGAGCCGATCCGCACCAGCCTGTCTGTCCGCTCTGCCACCAAGCTGGAGATCACCAAGGTCTGGGTCGACGGCGAGGATCAGGACGGTCTGCGCCCCGACGCGGCGACCTTCGCCGCGGGCCTCCACCTGCTGGCCGACGGCGCGGACGTGACCGAGACCTACCGGGATGCCATCGAGATCACGGACAACCAGGACGGCAGCTACACCGTGCGCGCTGCCGGGCTTCCCAAGCTCAACGGCGCCGGGGAGGAGATCGCCTACACCCTGCGGGAGGATACTTTCCGCGGATACACCGCGGATAAGACCAGCGCCGCCGACGGCGAGACCATCACCAACTCCCACATCCCGGAGACCACCCGGATCGAGGTCTCCAAGGTCTGGGAGGACGACAGCAACCGGGACGGCGTCCGCCCCAGAGTGATCATCGTGCATCTGCTGGCGGACGACAAGGAGCTCAAGAGCGCCCAGGTCACCCCCGATGAGGACGGCAACTGGGCTTACGCCTTCGAGGATCTGCCCAAGTACGCCAAAGGCGTCGAGATCCGCTACAGCATCACCGAGGAGCCCGTGGACGACTATGAGTCCAATGTGGAGGGCTTCGTGATCACCAACACCCACATCCCGGAGACCACCCGGATCGAGGTCTCCAAGGTCTGGGACGACGCGGACAACAACGACGGCAAGCGCCCGACCAGCATCACGGTGAACCTGCTGGCCAACGGCAAGACCGTGCAGACCGTGCAGATCACCCCCGACGAGAACGGCACCTGGGCCTATGCCTTTGAGGATCTGCCCAAGTTTGAGGGCGGCAAGGAGATCGAATACACCGTCACCGAAGAGCCGGTGTCCGCTTACGAGACCACGGTGGAGGGCTTTACGATCACCAACAAGCACACGCCCGAGACCACCCGGATCGATGTGACGAAGGCCTGGGGCGACGGCAACAACAAGGGCAAAACCCGCCCGAACAGCATCACCATCCACCTGCTGGCCAACGGGAAGGAGATCGAAACCGTGCAGATCCAGCCCGACAGCAACGGGAAGTGGGCGCACAGCTTTGAGAATCTGCCCAAATACGAAAACGGCAAGGAGATCGAGTATACCGTCACCGAGGATAAGGTCAAGGGCTACTACACCAGCATCACCCGCAACGACGACGGCTTCCTGATCCGCAACAGCACCACTCCCCTCACGGGCGACGCCTCTCAGAGCGCCCTCTGGGCGGGCCTGCTGGCCGGCTCCGCGCTGGCGCTGGCGGGCGTGATCCTGCTGCTGCGCCGGAAAAAGACCGAGGGCTGAGGAGCTTTGCTCCCCCATTGTTGTAACACAAGCGAATAGACTAACAGTATAAGGGCGGCTGCAATCTGCAGCCGCCCTTTCCTGTTATTTTGCGTGCTTCTCGAACCGGTCGGTGATCTCCTGGCGCAGTCTCAGCGCTCCTTCAATCGCACGAGGCCGTTCTGATAACTAAACAGCAGCCCCTCCCCGTCTCCGCTTATGTATTCACCGGGGAAGAATTCTCCGGGGATAAGCTGAAGTGCCGGTGCATCCGGGCGGTAAAGCGCCAACTGATGCGAATCCGTGAGCGCCAGGAGGAGGCAGTTTTCCTCCGGTATCTCCAGGATCGGGCAGTATCGAAGCTGCGTTCTTTGCTCATCGGAGATTTGAACTGTCCCATTATCCCGGAGAAGCTCCTGCAGCGGCAGCGGTTCTGCCTTTCCCTGATTCAAAAACAGCACCGAAACGGTACCCTCCTTGCGATCGACAAGCAGCGGAAGTGTACTGAGCGTGACGCTGTCATACAACAGCAGCCAGCGCTCTCCGGCAGGCCGAACCACTCTGTCGCCCGCTGCAAAATGCATGACGCCAAGGCTATAGCGTTCCTCGCTCCCGTCGGCCTCCCGGATCCGCAGCTCCGTACCGGGCTGATCCGGGTCTCGCGCCACCGCATACAGTCCCCCGGACGGAAGATAGCCGCCGGCCATGATCTGCAGCGTTCCTGCGTCTGACGTGTCTCCCCATTCCACCGGGGTACATACGCCGGTTTTGCAGTCATATCTGGATAAGCTAAGCCCGTCCCTCGACAGCAGCAGGATCTCTTCCCCCCAACCGTCCAGGGGAGTCTCTTCGCGGAAACGGTAATAGGCGCCGGTGCTTGTGTTGAGAAGGCAGCGGCCGCCTCCCTTGGGCTTGAACACCTGCATCCATTCTCCGCTCCGCTGCTCGCAGAACCAGCCCTTTGCTTTGCAGATCAGCCCCTCGGGTGCGTATTCGTTTCCGGATCTCAGGGGGATTTGCTCCCCGGTTTCCGTGTCGTACAGGAAAGACGTATCATCCGCGATGATCAGCAGTCTGCCCCCGGGCGCCACGCCGCAGCACTGCGCGTTTTCCCCCTGCAGCGCCGCCGATGGCACCTCCTCCGGCTCCGCGTACAGCTCCTTGCCCCAAAGGGAGGACTTCTTCGCCCCGCCGTTCCCGCAGGCGCCCAGCAGCCCGGCAAGCAGGCAGAGCGCCAGCGCAAGGCACAACAGCCTGCTGCGTTCTGCTTCTTTCCTCATGCCTGCGCCTCCTCGCCTTCTTTTGCGTGCTTCTCGAACCAGTCGGTGATCTCCTGCAGCCTTCTCAGACGGTGCTTGGGCTTGCCGGAGCGGCTGAGCTCGTGGTTCTCCCCGTGGAAGAGGCAGAGCCGGGCCTCCACGCCCCGGTCCACCAGGCTTGCGTACATCTGCAGCCCCTGCTCCAGGGGGCAGCGGTAGTCCTCGTCCGAGTGGATGAAGAGCGTGGGGGTCTTGACATTCTTCGTATACGCCAGGGGCGAGCGGGCCCAGAGCTTCTCCGGACTCTCGTACAGATCCCCGGCGTTCTGGTCGGGGGCGAAGTCAAAGCCGATGTCGCTGGTGCCCCAGAAGCTCAGCCAGTTGGAGATAGAGCGCTGGCTGGCCGCGCAGCAGAAGCGGTCGGTGTGACCGATGATCCAGTTGGTCATGAAGCCGCCGTAGCTGCCGCCGGTCTCGCAGAGGCGCGCCCGGTCGATCTGAGGGTAGGCCTCCAGCACCGCGTCGCAGAAGTCCATGAGGTTTTCATAGTCCACCGTGCCGTACTTGCCCCGGATGTCCATGAAGGCGTTGTCCCGCCCGTCGCTGCCGGTGGGGTTGCAGAAGAAGACGAAATAGCCCATGCTCGCCCAGAGCTGCATCTCGTGATAGAACACCGTGCCGTAGACGGTCTTGGGGCCGCCGTGGATATCGAAGACGGCAGGGTATTTCTTCGCGGGGTCGTAGTCCCTGGGCAGCAGCACCCAGCCGCCGATCTCCGTGCCGCCGGAGCAGATGGTGAGGGGCTGGGGCCGGGCCACATAGCGCTCCGCCAGGGCCTCGTCGTTGAAGTGGGTGACGCGCTTCAGCTCCCCGGTGGTAAGATCCGCCCGGTAGAGCTCCTGCAGCCGCATGTCGTAGAGGGCGATGAGCAGCGCCTCGTCCCCGCTCACGTCAAAGGCGTCGATGCTGCCGGCCTTCTCAAGGAGCGGCGTGTCTCTGCCGTCGCCGTCCAGGCGGTAGAGATGGCAGTCCCCCTCCCGGGTAGTCAGATGGAAGAGGCTCCCGCCCTGGGGCACATGCTGGCGACCGCCGCCCAGGCGGCAGTCGCTGCCCACGGAGTTATACATACTGGTTTCCTCCGCCCGCAGGAGCGACAGGGCCCCATCGGCGGGGTTCACCCGATAGACCCAGGCATTTTCGTTGAGGCCGAAGCGGGCTCCCTCCGTGGCGGAGAGCCAGAGCTCCTCCCCCACGGCCTCCAGGCCGTGGAAGCTCAGCTCCTCATGGCGCAGCAGCTCCCGCTCCTCCCCGGTCTTCCAGTTCCGGGCGCGGAGGGTGAAGCCCTTCCGGGGGGACTTGGCGCCCCGGGGGTTCACCGCGTAGACGATCTCCTCCCCCAGCACCGCGAAGTCCAGCAGCTCCTCGGGGAGCTTCGTCACGGGGGTGACGGTCAGGGGCTCCAGGCTCACCAGGAAGAGCCGCTCCCGCTGGCCGTTGATGACCCCCTGGCCGTTGAACCAGAAGGGCAGCTCGTCGAAGACCTCGTAGTCCTTGTCCTCCTCCCGCTGCTTCCACACCTTGCTCCGCGCCTCCTCGTCGGCGGCATAGAGCTCCGGATGGAGCTTGTCCACCGTGCCGGAGACGGCAAAGTGCGTCTTGTCCAGCACCTTGACGCCGCTTGCGCCGAAGGGCAGGGTGAAAAGGGGCAGCGCCTCGCCGCCCCGCAGATCCAGGACGTAGTAGCTGGTGAACTCCTCGTGGGCCTCCGCCCGCTTCTTTTCCTTGGCAGAGCGCACCGCCGGGAAGAGCAGGCGGTTTTCGTCCAGCCAGGTGAAGCGCCCCTCCTTGCCCAGGTCGGTGAGCTGGCGGACGGCGCCGTCTTCATAGAGCCAGAGCCGCTGCTCATAGCTGTTGTCCTCCTCATTGGCGTTGGCCACCACAAAGGCCGCCCGCCTGCCGCCGGGGGCGTAGCGGATGTTGGAGAGGAAGCGGTAGGACAGAATATCGCGCAATTCGATGGGCTTCATGGGAAAACCTCCTGTTTTGCTCTTTTTTTCAATTATACTCTGGGAAGAAAATGGCTGTCAATCCGAAAAAAACCTCTCGGTCACGTTTCCCGCGGAAAGCGTGCCGAGAGGTTTTTTGACCTTGCTTATTTCTTTCTTCTGCGGATTCTGCCGGTTTCATCACGCTCGTACTTCTGCGCAAAGGCCGGGTTGACTGCACGAAGCTCGTCATAAGCCTCCGGATTGCTCTGGCAGAAAAGGTACGCCGCATCTGCCTTCGTCCGGATATTGTTTTGGGTCTGCTTTTCTGCCATCGCCGGAATCGCCTTGCGGTACACGACGAGGTACAGGAACGCGGCCAAAGCCGCAAGAACCAGCCCCACAAGAAGCGCCCAGATTTGATGATTGATCGACCCGGAGGCGAAAAAGCCTCCAACGAGAGCGATCGCTCCGATCACACTGAGCAGAGCGCCGCAGCTGCACAGCGCCGAGCACAGTGTCGCAGCGGGCGCACAAGGATAACTCTTGTAAAAAACTGTGAACATGTGGGTTTCCCTTCCTTACCTGAATATCTGCTTTACAGCAGCAGATTGTTCTCGTTCTCGGGATCGAAGAAGTGCATGACCTTGCCCTCGAAGGTGACGGCCATCTTCTTGCCGTTGACGAGAGAGGTCCGCTCCTCGGCGCCCAGGCCGATGGTGGGCACGCGGATGATGAGACGGGTGCCGTCCTCGGTGTAGACGTGCAGGTGCAGCTCGCTGCCCATCATTTCGTTGACCTCCAGGGTGGCGGGGATGGCGCTCTGATCGTTCTTTCCGGCCAGCACCATATGCTCGGGACGCACGCCCAGCAGGATCTCGCCCGCGGGGGTGTTCTTCTCCGCCAGCAGGCGGCCCTTCTCGCCGGTGACCTCGATCTTGGAGCCGAAGGGAGTCACATAGTACTTGCCATTCTCACGCAGGAGCCGGGTCTTCATGATGTTCATCTTCGGCGCGCCGATAAACTCGGCCACGAAGAGGTTCTTGGGCATGTCGAAGCACTCCTCGGGGGTGCCGACCTGCTGGATGAAGCCGTCCTTCATGATGACGATGCGGTCCGCCAGGGTCATGGCCTCGGTCTGGTCATGGGTGACGTAGATGAAGGTGGTGTTCAGCTTCTGCCGCAGGAGGATGATCTCAGCGCGCATCTGGTTGCGGAGCTTGGCGTCCAGGTTGGAGAGGGGCTCGTCCATCAGGAAGACCTTGGAGTCGCGCACCATGGCGCGGCCGATGGCCACGCGCTGCCGCTGGCCGCCGGAGAGCGCCCGGGGCTTACGGAGCAGATACTCGGTGATGCCCAGGATGTCCGCCGCGTTGGTGACCTTCTCGTAGATCTGATCCTCGGGCATTTTCTGGAGGCGCAGGGAGAAGGCGATGTTGTCATACACCGTCATGTGGGGGTACAGAGCGTAGTTCTGGAAGACCATGGCGATGTTGCGGTCCTTGGGCTGCAGGTCGTTGACCACCTCGCCGTCGATCTCCACGGTGCCGCCGCTGATCTCCTCCAGACCCGCGATCATGCGCAGGGTGGTGGACTTGCCGCAGCCGGAGGGGCCGACAAAGACCACGAATTCCTTGTCCTTGATGTCCAGGTTGAAATCGTGGACGGCGACGACATTGTTATCGTATACTTTCTTGACATTCGTCAGTTTCACACTTGCCATACTGAATTCTCCTTTTCAACATCGTAGGGCTTAACCCTTGACCGCGCCGCCGGTGACGCCTTCCACATAGTACTTCTGCAGGCACATGAACAGGATCGTGACCGGGAGTGCCACGGCCACGCCGCCGGCACAGAAGGTGGTGTACCAGGTGCCGATCTGATCCTTATTCAGCCAGTTGTACATACCGACGGCCACGTTCATGCCGGTCTGGCTGCCGAAGGAAATGTAGCGGGCAAACACGAAGTCGCCCCAGGGGGCCATGAAGGCTGTCAAAATGGTGTAGATGACGATGGGCTTGGCCAGGGGCAGGATGATCTTCCAGAGCACCTGGGCGCGGTTGGCGCCGTCCACCCGGGCGGCCTCGTCCAGAGACTTGGGGATGGTGTCAAAGAAGCCCTTGGACACATAGTAGCCCATGCCGGAGGAGGCGATGTAGACCAGGATCAGACCGGGCACGGCGTTGTCCTTGGTAAGCCCCAGGTCGGCCAGAACGCGGTACAGGATGATCATGGTCAGCATACCGGGGAACATGCCCAGGATCAGCATGAAGCGCATCAGCCCGGCACGCAGCTTGAAGCGGAAGCGGGAGAGCGTATAGCTCATGCACAGGACGATCACCGTTTGCAGGACCGCCGTGATCAGCGCGATGATAAAGGTGTTGAGATACCAGCTTCTGAAGTTGGAGTTCCACAGCTTCAGGTAGTTCCCAAAGCCCCAGGTGGGCTTTGCCCGCTCCCGGGTGCCGAGGGCGCTGGACTGCTGGGCGGTCTCCGTCTCCGCGGAGGCGTCCGTCTCCTCCACGAGAGCGTCCTGCTCTTCGGTGCCGGAGGCAGTCTGGACGACTGCCGTATCCTGCCGGGGGCTAAAGATGTAGTCGGTCAGGTTGGTGGGGGTCTCGCGGAAGGACTGGATGGTGATAAAGGCAAAGGGGATCAGCCAGATGATGCTCATGATCACCAGGATCACATAGATGATGGTGTTGCTGATGCGGGCGCTGGCCTTCAGACCCAAGCTCTTCTTCACGATTCTGCCCTGATACTCACTCTTATCAAAGGCCAGAATCAGCAGGAAAACCGCCGGCAAAACAATCAGTCCCAGAGCAAAGGCCTTACCGTGCCCGAAAGACCCGGACAGCTTCAGGTTCATGATTATATAAACCACAAGCATGAACGCCAAGGCAATCAGCACCAGAATAACAGCGCAAAGCACACCGAAATTGAAGGCAAATTTAGGGTTGTCAGGCTTGTAAACCAGATTAAAAATTCCAGCAGCAATCAAAACAGAAAGCACGGCGAAGACGCCGATAGCTCCGTCCCAGCACAAGTCATACTGCTCATAGGTGCTGACAAACGGGATCAGGGATTTCCATCCCGCTTTTCCGGCTTTCTGAAAGATTTTCCAGCGAGCCAAAATAACAACCGCAAAAGTCAGAAGACACAAGCCTGCAAGCGCCATACCGAAAGGCGTCAGTCTCTGAATAGAATTTATGTTCTCTATCATCACTGGAAATCCTCCTCATTCTTCACGGAAGGCAGCAGGTTGTATACCACCAGGGAGATGACTGCCACCACGATGAACACCAGAATACCGATGACGGAGGCCATGTAGTACTGCGACTCGGCGCCGGTGGTGATCTTAAAGAGCCAGGTGATCAGCAGATCTGTGAAGCCGACCGTGCCGGACACGCCGGAGGCCGCGGGGTTCGCCGGTGCGCCGCCGGTCAGCAAAAAGATGACGTTGAAGTTGTTCATGTTGCTGGTAAAGCTGGTGAGCAGATAGGGGCCGGTGATAAAGAGCATGTAGGGCAGGGTGATCTTGGTAAACTGCTTCCAGCCGCTGGCGCCGTCGATGCGGGAGCTCTCGTACAGATCCGCGGGGATGTTCATCAGGATACCGGTGGCGATCAGCATCAGATAGGGGATGCCGATCCAGATGTTGATGATGATGACCATGATGCGGGGCAGCAGGCCGCTGTTTTCCGCGCTGCCCAGGAAGTCAATGGCATTCTTGGGGTCGATGATGCCCAGGTCGATCAGCAGGCCGTTGATGATGCCGTTGAGGGAGAACATCTTGGACACATACAGCAGGGAGATGAACTGGGGAATGGCGATGGTGAGCACCAGGATGGTGCGCCAGACCTTCTTGAACTGAATCCCCTTCTTGTTGATCATCATGGCCACGAACATGCCCAGGAAATAGTTGGTGAAGGTGGCGAAGAAGGCCCAGATCAGCGTCCAGGTCAAAATCTCGCCGAAGGTGGCGGAGTAGTTGGCGCCGCTGCCGCTCCAGGTCAGGAGGGTGTTGAAGTTTTCAAAGCCCTTCCAGCCGAAGAGGTTCTGCACACCGTCGTTGGTGCCGGAATAGTTGGTGAAGGCCACCAGAACCATGAACACGATGGGCATCACCGTGAACATCATGATGCCGGTCAGCGGGAGCGCCAGCAGGGTCTTGTGGAAGTTGTCGTCCACCATGGAGCGGAGGTCGTCCTTGTCGCTCTTGAGCGGTTTGCCGGAGCGGAGGATCTGCTCGGAGATCTTGTTCTGCTTCACGTTCATGCGCCAGGTATAGAGAAACGCAATGATGAAGAAGAAGGTCAGCACGCCGTAGAGCAGGATCTTGAAGGAATTGTCGCCGTACACGGTCTTGTAGCTGTCCAGGGCGGGCACGAACTCCTCGTGGGTCGCGACCGTGCCCAGGGAGGGCAGCATGCCCAGCCATTTGGCGCCGGCGACGATCATATAGAAGATAAAGACCACTTCAAAGAGCAGGAAGAGGATGCCGCGGAGGATCTGTCCGCGGGCGATGGAGCCGAAGCCCATCACCAGGTAGGAGGTCTTGGTCTTCCAGTCCCCCTGGGTAAAGGTCGTAATGATGTCCTTGGCCTCATTGGCGATTCCAAGCCCGATATTCTTGAAAAAGCGACCGATAGCAAGGATCAGATTCAGCAGCTTTCTGGGGATCGCCGCGAAAAAGCTTTCCAGCTTGTAGAGGAACTTTTGCCCCTTTGACAGGCGCAGGTATTCCAAATCGCTGTATCTTTTCATAGAATTGCCCCTTTTTCAGTTTCCGTTCCCGCGCGGGAAGCCCGTCCCCGCTGCGGAATATGAGAAAGGTTGGAGTCAAGGGATTGACTCCAACCTTTCCGTTTCAGGTTTCAGCCAAAGTCAAATGTTCGCTTTGGTCAGGTTTGGTGCCGTATGAAATTACTTCGCGATCAGCTCGATGGTGCCGTTGTCGCCGTCGATGGTCAGGCGCACCACGTAGGTGCCGTCAGCCTCGACCTTGAAGTTCTCACCGTCAACGCCGAAGTTCACGTCCCAGGAACCGCCCTGGCGGCACTTGAACTCCTCACCGGCGTGCAGCTCCAGCTCCTCAGACTCGAAGACGCCGGGCTCAACCTCGGTCATGGGGAAGTCGGTGTCCCAGTTGGTGCCGCAGATGGCGCCGATGACGCCCCAGGCGTTCATCTCTTCCTCGGTCATCTCGAAGAGGGAGTTGATCTTGTTGTAGTAGTTGTCAAGGGCGGCCTGCAGAGCAGCCTCGTCGCCGGCAGGAGCAGCCTTCACTTCGGAGGCGATAACCTTGGCGATATCCCACCAGGAGCCGTGGATCTGGCCCTGGGGCACGGAGTAGGGAGCCTGAGCCAGCAGAGCGGCCAGGCCGGGATTGGCCTGAACCTCGGGAGAGGCCTGGTCAACCAGGTTGGAGGGACCCCAGGACAGAGCGTTGAAGCGCTCCATCTGGCACTGCTCGCCGGTCAGGTACTGAGCCAGCTTGTGCAGCACGGCGGCGCGGGTAGGATCGGACTGGGGCTTGACGCCCATCAGCTTGCAGCCGTTGAAGGAGCCCAGGTGGTACTCCTTGCCGTCAACCTCGAAGGAGGGCAGGTCGGTGGCGCCCAGATTGTCGCCCAGGATGTTGCTGACAGTCTCGTAGCCCCAGGTGCCGCAGACAACGATGGCGGCGCCCTGGTCGAAGGCGGCAGCGTCAGAAGAGCTCAGGAACATGGGGGACTGAACCAGCTTCTGCATGCCCTTGACGGCGATCAGGCCCTCGGGGCTGTTGAAGGTATCCTTCACGGAGATGAACTTGCCGTCGGCGTCGGTGGTCCACTCAGAGACGCAGCCGGTGGCAAAGAAGAAGGACGCCATGTACCAGGCGGAGGTGTCCATCTCAAAGGCGAAGTACTTGTTGGCGGCTTCGCAGTCGGCAATCAGCTTCTCCAGGGAGTCCAGGTCTTCCTCGGGGATGACGGACTTGTCGTAGTACATGAAGTAGCCGTTGTCAGAGGTCAGGGGGTAAGCGTAGAGCTCTTCACCGGCAGTGGCGGCGGCGACGACGCCGGCGTCGTTGTTCTGCTTGACGAAGTCAGCAGCGCTGGGTCCGAGCTTGGCCAGAGCACCGGCCTGCACCAGACGGGCGAACTGGTCCTGCGCGAAGCAGTAGATGTCGCCGCCGGCCTGCACGTCAGTGATCATCAGGGTGGCGGCGTCAGCCTCGCTGACGGGCTCCACCTTGGCGTTGATGGTGATGCCGAACTCGTTGGTCTTGTTGAAGTCCTCGATCTGCTGCTTGGTCAGATCGACAGCCGCGTCGGCGACCCAGATGGTGACATCATAAGTACCGGCCAGATCGGCGGAGACTTCCTCCTCCGCAGGCTCTTCCTTGGCCTCCTCGCCGCCGCCGCAGGCAGCCAGCGCGAAGATCATAGCAAGAGCGAGAAGCATTGCTAAGAACTTTTTCATTTTGTTTCCTCCTCACATTTTTTCAGCAGTGGTATACTCCCGGGCTCCCCGGGAGCACAGAAGCGGTTTTCCTCGAACTTCTGCGATAATATTATACTCTTTCGGTTTCCCCTTGTCCACCGGGCAATTTCAAAAACGGGAAGTGATTTTCGCCAAAAAATCCCTTCCCGTTTTGTGCAATTATAGCAAATCGACCTGTTTTTGAGAGAAAAGCGTGCTCTTTTCCCTCATATTTCCAGTTATTCCTCCGGCGTCAGCAGGGCGGAGTCGATCTTGCCCCAGGCCCCGGCGCCCGCTCCCTGGCACTTCACCCGGATGCCCACGGTGAGGGTCTGGCCCTCCCCCGGCTGGATGCCGGAGAGGACGGCGGTGTCCCAGTTGTTCCAGGTGGTGATCTCCATGGGCACGGTGGCCACGATCTCCCCGTCCAGCTTCACATAGGCGTAGATCTCCGTCTCGCCGCAGTCGCCGCCCATGATGGAGATGCTGTAGCGGTAGCTGCCCGGGGCGAGATCCGTCACGGTCTGCTCCAGGAAGAAGTCCACGCTGTCCGGATTCGGGTTCCAGAAGTGCATGTGCCAGTCTCCGTCCCGGGAGTCCGCCGTCTTCTGCTCCACGAAGAGCTCCCCGCCGCTGCCCTGGTCGATCAGCTCCCAGGGGCTGAGCTCGCCAGTCTCGAAATCGCCGTTTACCAGCAGGTTCAGGGCGGGCTCCGCCTCCTCTTCCTCCACCGGCGCGACGACGGGATCCGGGCGGTTCTGGTCGCCCCTGCCCTCCCGCAGAGAGGAGAAGACCAGCAGAGAATCCAGCGCATGCCCCGCGGGATCGAAGAAGGCCTGGTTGTCCCAGGAGCTGCCGCCGTACCACTTGCCGGCGTCGTTGGGGTCGTACTCCGCCGCGAAGCTGCTGGCCCAGCCGGAGCCGTACTGCTCCCACAGGGCGCTGTTGGCCTCCCAGGAGCCGCCGGGCACGGTGATCCAGGCGCCTTCCCAGTAGCACACGCCGATGCCGCCGGGCACCTGGGCCACGGCCGCGATCACGTCCCGCACCTCGTCGGTCTGGCCCTGGGCGGAGTAGGGATAATCCCGGGCGACGCTGCTGTCGGCGTTGATGCTGTTGCCGGAGAAGTCCGTGTCCTCCGGGGTGTAGGGCCAGGAGGTCTCCATCACCATGACGTACTTGCCGTAATCCCGGTTGATCTCCGTCAGCACCTTGATCAGATTCTCCCGGGTGCCGTGCCAGAAGGGATAGTAGGAGGAGCCAAACACGTCGTAATCCAGGCCGCCCTGGGCCAGAATGTCGGCATAATAGCGGTAGTTGCCGTTATTCTGGGGCTCGGTGAAGTGCACCGCCACCAGCGCCTCGGGATAGACCTCCCGCACGGCGCGGGAGCCCGCCGCCATCAGGGGCAGGATCTTGTCCCAGTCCGTCTCGCCGGCCATGCCGTTGTTGGTCTCGTTGCCCACCTGCACCATGGCCACGTCCACGCCCCCGTCCCGCAGCAGCTGCAGGCTCTCCCGGGTGTAGTCGTAGAGGGCGGCGGTCTTGGCGTCAAGGTCCAGCTCCGCCCAGGCCTTGGGCACCATCTGCTTGCCCGGATCCGCCCAGAAGTCGGAATAATGGAAGTCCACGATCAGCTTCATGCCGTACCGGGTGGCGCGCTGCCCGATCTGCAGGGCGTTTTCGATGTCGCAGTTGCCGCCGCCGTAGCCGCGGCCCTGGGCGTCATAGGGGTCGTTCCAGACCCGCACGCGGATATGGGTGACGCCGCTTTCCGCCAGGATCTGGAGCAGATCCTTCTCCTGCCCGTCCAGGTCATAGTAGCGCACGCCGCTCTGCTCCTCGGCGATCAGGGAGGAGACGTCCATGCCCAGGATGAAATCCTCGGGCAGATCCTCCACCTTCAGCACGCTCAGCTCCTCCTTTGTCTCAACGGGGGCGCTGACCGCAGGCTCCTCCTGCTGCGGCGCCTCTTCCGCAGGCTGGGGCGTCTGCTCCGCGCTCGGCTCCGTGCTCTGCTCCGCACTCTCCCCGCAGGCCGTCAGCAGCAGCGCCGCCAGAAGCAGCAGGGCGATCCAGGTTCTTCTCTTCATGTTCTCTCTCCTTTACGGCAGTTTCAGCAAATGCTCCGCCACGCGCAGCGCGGCGCCGTCCCCGTCCCCCAGATGGAGGGAGGCGACGTTAAAAAACAGATAGTAGTCCGTGTCCGGCGCATAGCCCAGGTAGCTCTTTGCCGCGCCTTCTCCGGTGGCGGCGTCATAGATCTTCACGCCCAGGATCTGCCCGTCCAGCCGGTAGAGCTCCCGGTCGCCCCAGTCCCAGCTCCCCTCTTCCATGACGGCGAAGCTCGACCGGTACTCCTCCACCTCCGCGTCGCTCACCACATAGAGGTCGGCGCTCAGCAGCTCCCCGTCGTCAAACATGGCGTAGGAGAAGGGGTGCACCTTGATCATTTTGATGCCCTCGGGCCTGTCCTCCTCCAGCTCCAGCGCCAGGGCTTTGTCTTCGCAGCTGTCCACGCTGGCATAGAGCACGATCTTGCGGGCGGGCGTGGTGTTGGTCACCAGTTGGAAGATCCAGCCCCAGAACACCGCGGAGATCAGCGCCCAGAGGATCCAGCGGTGCAGCTGGGAGAAGATGTTCTTAAAGATCCGCATCGGCGCCTCCGATCCCGGCCACATAGCCGCCTGCGAGCTCCACCGTCACCTGCCTGCCGTCCCAGGGGCGCAGGGCCTTGACCCGGGTCTCGTTGACCTTCAGGCGCCGGGTCTCTCCCCCGTCCTCCAGCAGCAGGATCCGGATGCGGATGCTGTTTTTGATGCGCAGCCGCTCTTTGGTGATGCTGAGCTTCCCCCGCAGGGTGTCGCCGGGGGTCTCCAGCAGATAGCGGGCGTGCTGCAGCTCATAGCGGGTCTCCAGCAGGCCGAAGAGCCGCCGGTAGATGACGAGCCAGCCGCCCACCGTGGAGCAGAGGATGGCCGCCAGCTCCATCTTTTCGGCGTTGGCGGTGTTGGTGAGGCAAGCCAGCACGATGCAGGCCGCCAGCGTCAGTCCCGCCAGCGCCCAGATCAGCCTCCGCTCCCCTTTGATTCTTTTTTCCAGCCGGGGAAGATCCGCCGGGCTGTATAATTTCTGTATCGTTTCCATGGGTTTATTATATCCCCGCCGTTTCCCGCCGTCAAGAAGCGAAAAAAAGCCCCCGGGAGACGGGGGAAGTGAAGAGTGAAGAGTGAATAATGAATAATGAATAATTGTGGTGTGCCGCTGCGCGGCACGGATTGAAATCCATGGCGCGTGACACAAGGGAAACGTCGGTCTGCTGCGTAGGGGCTGGCGCCCTCGACAGCCCGTCCCCCGTAGGGACGAGCATTGCTCGTCCGCTTGTCGGACACGGATGCAGTTCGGCAGGAGGGGCAAGCCCCTCCCCTACGGGGGAACGTGGGTTTGCTGCGTAGGGGCCGGCGCCCTCGGCGGCCCGTTTGTAAGACACGCGTCCGCGTCGACGGGCGATTCGTGAATCGCCCCTACGGGGAAACGTGGGTTTACGCCGTAGGGACGAGCAATGCTCGTCCGTCTGCCGGACACGGGCGCAGCTCGGCGGAGCGATCTGGGGATCGCTCCCTACGGGTTGTCCCCGTTCCCTCGTCTCCTCAAATCTCAAAACTCAAAGCTCAAAACTCCGGACGACCAATGGTCGTCCCTACGGGGAACCTCCGTCTCCTGCGTAGGGGCGGGGCTTGCCCCGCCCGTCTGTCGGACACGCGTCCACGTCGACGGGCGATTCGTGAAGGAGCGCACAGGGGACGGTTCTGTGTGTCCCCCGCAAGACATACAGTTCCGTCCCCCGTGTTCCTGGATGATTCCTTGCAACCTCGTAGGTTAATCCATCATTCTAAATATTCGACGAAGAGATACCAATGTGGGATCACAGGGAAGATAGGATAGAACTCCTTTTCAATCGGTTCCCCTTCGCAATAGAAAAGCCAAATCCTGCAATAACCGATACCGTTTTCATCGCAGATAAACACGGTAAAACAGCAAGTGTCGATATCGACAAGGGGATTCTCATATTGTACAAACACATAGTAGAAGAGATTCTCATCCAGAATACTAGCTTTATCAATGATGGGGTGATCTGTGTATTTTTCTTTTAGTCGAAAGGAATTTCGATCACACAAAGACAGTATTTTTCTGCGGACGTCATACTCATAATAATTCGAACTGTTGCTGTATTCCATCATGACGGCAACGATTTCTTCCATTTCCTCTTGATGCCCGATCAAAAAGGCTTTCATCGCTTCCAGCTGTTCTTCTATTTTGTCTTCCTTCGGATAGGGGCTCTGTTCCGGAGGGACGCTTTCCGCCTCCGGAGGAATGCTCGTCAGGTCCGGGATAGGAACGCTTGTCGGATTCGAGCCAGCCGTTTTGCTGGAACATCCGGTAAGTAGCAATGCTACACAAATCGTAAGCAAGAGGCAAAAGAACAGGATTCTTTGCATGTATTCAACCTCCTGTTGGTAACCAGTTCATCCATTTACCACGTGCACAGGGGACGGTTCTCTGTGTTCTTCGGGGGAAAACCATACTCTTGTCGTGTGAATACGGTTGGGGGGACAAGAGCTCTGCGTTTTTTGGTTTAGCACGCGCCTCCGTGGTTGAAAAGATCAACACATAGAACCGTCCCCTGTGTTCTGGACAGCAAAGAATAATTCATCAGGTTCTGCTGTGTGATCTTCTATCAGTGTAAAACCAATATCACGCAAATCATTTACTACGCCAGAATCTTCCGTATATAATATCGCGTACTCCTCATGTGCGCTGGAAATAAACCACGCAAACCCAGACTTGAAGAAACACAGATCCATCGGGTAATGAGGATAATCCCATTGCCATAGTGAATCAAGCTCCTCCAAAACAGGAATAACCTGTTTGCACGAACGATATACGGTCAACTCATAAATGTGATTGTTTTCATTTAGCGTCTCCATACTCGGAAGATGTGTCGTTTCCTTTGCGTACAGCTTATACGGTTCAAGTTTCTCCTTGATGCGCTTTGCCGTTCTTTTCAGCCGCTCTATTCTGTTATAGCGAAAATACGTCAGAGAAAACGAATCGCTGTATGCGATCATGTATCTGATCAGCTTTTGGTAATTATCCTTACCACTTCCGCCTTCAACGTAATAACAATTCATCTTAAATCCTCCTGTGAATAAAACCAAATAAAAACACAGGGGACGGTTCTCTGTGTTCTTCGGGAGAAACCATACTCTTGTCGTGTGAATACGGTTGGGGGGGGGACAAGAGCTCTGCGTTCCTTGGTTTAGCACGCGCCTCCGTGGTCGAAAAGATCAACACATAGAACCGTCCCCGGTGCTCTGTTCACTGTGTTCTTGTTCTATTGCTTTTTCTCATTCACAAAAAAATGATGTAACGAATGCGGTCAAAACGATTCCCAAAATTATTATTTTCCATCTCACATCAATAGAAAAGTATCTATTTAGTTCATCCTCCCCCTCCACATAATGCGGATAAAACTGCCTGTTATGTTTGTTCGGGTATTTTTTTTCAAAGAGAAAACAAAATCTATGTGAATTTACTACTGTTAGGAATATATATATGGGAATGACGACAATTAAGATATAAAAACTCCTAGATAAGACTGCAAAAAATGTAAGTCCCCAGGCAGGCAAGCCGAATAAGAGCAGCGGTTTAATTTGTTGCATCAGAAGTTCTTTTTTCATAACATAAACCTTCCTTGTGTTCCCCGATGTTACTTGTCCAGCAACCCTTTCGGTAGTTGCGCTTTTAGTTCGTCCGGCAGCAGCGTGATGATCTGGTTTTCTGCCTTCCAAAACAGACCCGATCTTCTGTAGCCGCCTATCAGATCAAAACGAATGCCGTCCTCTGTCACCAGATAGCAGTGGGTAAGCTTTTCTCCGTTCCTTTCTGTGTTTATATAGACAGGTTCGATTTGCAGAACCTGATCATAGCGAACCACTATTTCCTGCGTCGAAAAGAATGGCTTATATATGATTTTCTCAGAATCCGCAATTCCATGGTTCGCTAGCATCATGAGACGGAACGGAAAAACGATCAGCGTGGCAGAGAGTATAATCGCGGAACACTTCTGCCGCGCCCTTGTACGACTGTCCTTGGGAAATATAGTACAAAGTGAGAAGCAAATGTCTACAGGCCGACGATTGAGCACTGGAAGATACCAGGAAACCAACGCATCATATGCAATAAGCAAAATCAAGGAAATATATGCGCCATCATCTAACCCATAGAAAAAAAGTACGTTGTTTTGCCCTTTTGAAAGGAGCGTGGCACCAAGAAAATCTGTAGTGGTATTCAGGAGAAAAAGGAGTGCCATGTAAACAACGAGCGTGCGGCCTTTACAACTGGCACCGGAAGAATCTCCGCGGGAAAAGCTATCCGTCGTGAGTCGATACCATTCAGAGCGTTGGTATTCTTCATACCCGGAAATTTTGTCGTAGATTCGAGGATTTTCTCGGATCTTTCGCAACTCCTTCACATGCCATATTATCCAGACTAGATATATACACGATACGGGTATATATAGAATCATAGTCACTCCTCTTCGTTTTTTTCAAGGCTACAGAAACCAGAACACAGGGGACGGTTCTCTGTGTTCTGTTCCCTTTCCCGCTGCGCGCGGAAACGCAGCGCCGTTCCCCGGGCAAGCTGTTTTTTGCTCATTTGCCTATTCCATTGAAAGCGGCAAAAGTAACGGGCAATCAAAAAACCATTCGTCCTCTGTCCGTATAACGTTCGGCAGGGCGAAAAGGTTTCAGGCGTTTCGGAAAAATTTTTTCCTGCGCCCATGAACGCGGGAGGGGCAAGCCCCTCCCCTACGGGGGGACGGGAGAAACGGATTCCTCCCTCAACCCCCTCCGTCAGCTCGCAAACTCGCTGCCACCTCCCCTTGCAGGGGAGGCAAGGTCGCTGCGTAGGGGCGGGTATCACCCGCCCGCTTGTCGGACACGCGCACACGTCGGCGGGAGGGGCATACCCTAAAGGGCACTTAGCCCCTCCCCTATGGGGACGGGGGAAACGGATCGCCGCGGAGAACCCCTTCCGTCAGCGGCGGGCGTTACACGCCGCTGCCACCTCCCCCGGAGGGGGAGGCAATGCGCACCGCTGGGGGAAGCACAGACACGGGGAAACGTCGGGCTGCAGACTGAACACCGGAGGCGCTTTTTTGCGCCTCCGGTGATGGGATTTGGTTCAATCTTTACTCCAGGGGCTCCAGGCTCCAGTAGGGCTCCTTGCCCTGGTAGTACCAGGCGGGCGTGCCCACGTCGGAGAGCTGGTTCAGCCGCTCATCCAGCTCGTCGCCGTAGTTCTGGATGGTCTCCTCCGTGAAGTAGAACTGGAAGATGTGCCGGCAGCGGTAGAAGGCGTCCACATGGAAGTCCGGCAGCATATCCGGCTCCGTGCACCAGAGCATATAGAGACCGTTGATGAAGATCAGGCTGAAGGACATGTCGTCGGCGTAGCGCAGGGTGGAGGGCAGGTAGATGGTGATCGCCTTGTCGAAGTCCGGCGAGCCGTTGGGCACTGCCCGGTCGCCGAAGGCCGCGGCCTCCTCCTCCGTCAGGTAGTCCAGATTCCAGACCTCCGGATAGATCCGGCCGCATTCGGAGAAGGCGTAGCGGTCCACCTGCTCCACACCCTCCTCCAGGGTGATGGTCACCACATTGGGGCAGTTGGCGAAGCAGGACTCGGGCACCACCTTCACGGTGCCGGGCACGGTGATGTTCACAAGGCCGGTGTTGTTGAAGGCCGAGCGGCCCAGCTCTTTGCAGCCGGTGAGGTCGATCTCCTGCAGACCCACGCGGCCCTCGAAGGCGTAGTTGCCGATCTGCTCCACGCCGGACATGCTCACGGTGAGGGGCGTGTCCACATAGTGCCACATGCCGGTCTCGTCGTTGTAGGTGGGGCAGAGCAGGAAGTATTCGCCCAGGGCCTTGCAGCCCGGGCCGATGACCACCCGGTTCACCCGGGCCTCGGACAGAATGTGGTGCTCCGACAGATCCGCGCCGGGGCCGATCTCCACCGCGTCAAAGCCGGATCTGGCCAGGGCGCTGGCGCCGTAAACCACCCCTTCCGCCGGGCAGAGGAAGCTGCCGCTGCCGTCGCCGGCATTGAGGAAGGCGGAGCTGCCGATCTGCTGCACGGTGGCGGGCAGCTTCACCTCGCCCAGGGCGGCGCAGCCCGAGAATGCGTCGCTGCCGATATAGGCGACATTCTCGCCGAACTGTACCGAGCGCAGGCTGGTGCAGCCCTCAAAGGCATAGGAGTCGATGTAGGTCAGGGAGTTCGGCAGCACCACGGTCTCCAGATTGGTGCAGCCCCGGAAGGCGCCGTACTCGATGTACTGGATGCCCTCCTCCAGGGTGACGGAGCGGAGGGCGGTGTTATTCTTGAAGACGTCGGTGTTCACGCCCACGATCTCGTTGGAGCCGATGACGGCGGGGATGGTGATGTCGGCCTGGCCGCCGGTGTAGGCGCTGATCTCATTGATGTTGTTGCATTCAAAGCCGCTGGCGTCCATGCGGTCCTTCTCCGGATCCTGGAAGGCCTCCGGCTCCAGCTGGATGGATTCCAGGATGCCGCGGAAGACCTCCCCCTCGGCAAAGGCCCAGATCGCGGCCTCGTCCGCGCCGTTGAGGTTCAGCTTCACCTGCAGGGCGTGGAACTGGGTAAACTCCGTATAGAGGAGCAGCTGGTAATAATCGCTGCTGGTCATCTCCACATGCCGCACGCCGCCGTACCAAGTGCGCCCGCCGATGTCCAGCGTCCGGTAATCCTCGCGGACAAAGCCCGCCGCCTCCACGGGGTCGGCATAGATCGTGCTGCCCACGTAGACATTGCCGCTCTGCTCGCCCTGGAAGCCGCCCCAGAGGGTGCTCTTCCCGTCGTCGCCGATATTCCAGCGGATGGGGAAGTTCACCGTGATGCCGGGGATGGAGGCGGTGAGCTCGGTGCTGGGCTGGGCGAACTGAACATGCCCCAGCAGGGTCTGCACGTCGGGATCGGCCAGGATGGCGGAGAGATCCGCCGTGCTCTTCTCCGGCGCGGACACGTCGATGCGCAGGCCGCCCCAGCCGGCGATGACCACGTCGGTATAGTCGATCACATAGATCTGGTGGGGCTCGGTGTAGGACGTGGTGTAGCCCATGGAGGCCTCCACCCAATCCGGGTTGCGGGAGAAGGACACGCGCAGCGCCGGGTAGCCGCCGAAGCTGGTATCCTCCACCTCAATGTCCGTGTAATAGCCGAAGTCCCGGAAGCTCTCCACCGCCACCCGGGTGTTGTGGACCCGGTGCTTCACCTCCGAGGGGGTCAAGGGCTCAAAGCGCACCGTCCAGGCCCTCTCCGGGTCCCGGAAGAGGATGCCGTCGTCGGTCTTCTCCGGCTCGGCGGGCAGGCTCCAGGGCACGGCCAGGGTGATGCCGCCCTCCTCGTAAACATAGGTCTGATAGGGGTCTTTTTCCGGATCGTTCACCGGGGTCTCGGGCGCTTCCGGCGTTCCCGGCGTCTCCGTTCCGCCGCCGCCGCAGGCGGCCAGCTGCAGGATAAGCAAAAGGGCAAGGAGCAGCGATACATACTTTTTCATACGGTACCTCCTATAGTCGTCCGCGTCCCGCGGAGCAGTTCGTCTTTTCTTCCTCTGTCTGTACATTTTTATTATATCTGTAGGGATCTGCTCTGTCAACCTTGACAAGCGCGCTTTCAGTGGGTAAAATTTTAGTGAAAACACTTCTGGGAGGTGCTACCATGAAACACAGAAGCATCCTTTGCCTGCTGCTTGCCTTTCTCCTGCTGCTGGCCGCCTGCGGCGAGACCGGCAGTGAGAAACCGGAGGAGGCCGCCCCCGCGGAGCAGACCGCCGGGCGCTACGCCCTCAGCGAGGGGGGCGAGGCCATCGTAAACGACGTGGATCTGAGCCACTACGCCGAGACGGAGGACAACGCCCGGGTGTTCTACGAGATCTTCGTGGGCTCCTTCTCCGACTCCGACGGGGACGGGATCGGGGATCTGCGGGGCGTCATCAACCGCTTCGACTATCTCAACGACGGCGACCCCGCCTCCGGCCTGAGCCTGGGGGTGGAGGGCATCTGGCTCACGCCGATCTACAAGTCCCCCACCTATCACAAGTACGATGTGACCGACTACTACGCCATCGACCCCGCCTTCGGCACCGAGGAGGACCTGCGGGAGCTGTGCGAGCTCTGCGAGGCCAGGAACGTGAAGCTGATCCTGGATCTGCCCATCAACCACACCGGCAGCCAGAACGAGTGGTTCCGCAGCTTTTGCGACGCCCACAAGCGGGGCGACAGTGATGATCCCTACTACGATTTCTACTGCTGGAGCAAGGCGGACGAGATCCCCTCCGGGCGGCACTTCGCCCCCATCGTCGGCAGCGAGGACTACTACGAGTGCAACTTTGACGGCGCCATGCCGGAGCTGAACTTCGATAACGAGGCCGTGCGCCAGGCGGTGCTGGACGTGGCCAAGTACTACCTTGCGCTGGGGGTGGACGGCTTCCGCTTCGACGCGGCGAAATACGTCTACTACGGCGACAACGCCGGCAGCGCCGATTTCTGGGAGTGGTATATGGCCCAGCTTCGCGCCATCGACCCGGAGATCTATGTGGTGGCCGAGGTCTGGGACGGGGACGGCATCACCGACCTCTACTACGGCTCCATGAACTGCTTCAACTTCACCATGTCCCAGTCCTCCGGCCTGATCGCGGACGTGGCCAAGGCGGGCAACGCCGGCCAGTACGCCGTCTATGTGGAGAGCTATCTGAACACGGTGCAGGCCCTCCGGCCGGACGCCATGCTGGTCCCCTTCGTGTCCAACCACGACATGGACCGGGCCTCCGGCTTCCTGCCCTCCATGAACGGGCAGATGCAGATGGCCGCCAATCTCTACATTCTGGGCCCCGGCTCCCCCTTTATCTACTACGGGGAGGAGATCGGGATGCGGGGCTCCCGGGGCAGCGCCAGCACCGACGCCAACCGGCGTCTCGCCATGCGCTGGGGCGACGGGGACACGGTGGCCGACCCCACGGGCAGCACCTACCCCGACCAGAGCGAGGTCAATCTCTCCGAGCAGCTGGGGCAGGACAGCAGCCTGTACACCTACTACAAGCGCCTGATCCTGATCCGCCGCGCCAATCCCGAGATCGCCCGGGGCGAATACCGGGCCGTCACCGTTCCGGACAGCAAGGTGGGCGGCTTCGTGGCCACATGGCAGGGCAGCAGCGTCCTGGTGCTGCATAACCCCTCCACGGGTACAAAGACCGTGGATCTGGCCGCTCTGGGGCTGGATTACACGGAGCTTGCCGCCGTCATCGGCATGGAGGACGCCGGTCTGGAGGGCACGACCCTCACCCTCGGCGGCCAGACCAGCGTGGTGCTGCGCTGAACGCAAAGCAAGGTTCCCGGGTTTTCCGGGAACCTTTTTCTTTTCGCGGCGTCTTATCTGGTATCATTCTGCTTTTGGAGGTATCACCATGAAACGAACGCTTTCTCTCCTGCTGGCGCTCTCCCTCCTTCTGGCGCTCTGCGCCTGCGGGGGGACCGCATCCGCGCCGGCGCAAAAGACCGGTACAGACGCCGCGGCCCTGGCCGCCCCGGTCTATCCCTCCATGGCGCCCCAGCCCAACCAGGACGATTACCTGAAGGAAAACGGCTGGGAGGTGGACGACAGCTATTACGAGGCCTACAGCGCCTGGCGGTCGGATCTGCTCGCCCTGCGCCGGCAGCCGGCGGGCTACGCCGACGGGCTGGAGGGCTATTTTGCCGGCAGCATCCGGCAGTTCCTCTCCGACGCCGAGGGAGAAAACCGGGTCTTCTCCCCGCTGAACCTGTACATGGCTCTGGCCATGCTGGCCGAGATCACCGACGGCAGCTCCCGTCAGCAGATCCTGGATCTGCTGGGGGCGGAGAGCCTGGACGCTCTGCGTGAGCAGGCCGGCGCCATCTGGCGGGCAAGCTTCCAGAACGACGGGGTGACCGCAAGCGTGCTGGCCAGCTCCCTCTGGATGCGGCAGGACATCGCCTATGTCCCCGAAACCCTGGAGAATCTGGCAAAGTACTACTACGCCTCGTCCTTCCGGGGCGAGATGGGGAGCGCGGAGTACGACGCGCTGCTGCAGCGCTGGCTGAACGAGCAGACCGGCGGGCTTCTGGAGGAGCAGGCCGCAGGCCTGCACATGGACCCCCGGACGGTTCTGGCTCTGGCCACCGCCATCTATTTCAAGGCGCCCTGGAACAGTGAATTCCAGGCCTATTTCACCGAGGACGGCAGCTTTTTCGGCCCCGACGGGGAAGAAACCGTCGCCTTCCTCCACGGGAGCCGGGAGATCCCCTGGTACTGGGGCGCGCACTTCAGCGCCGTGGGCCTGGGCATGGAAAACGGCGGCGACATGTGGTTTTTGCTGCCGGAGGAGGGCCTGACACCGGAAGCGCTGCTGCAGGACGCGGAGCTGATGGACTTTCTGCTGCTGCGGAACAAGAGCGTCTGGGCACAGCAGAAGACGCCTCTGGTGCATCTGACCATCCCCAAGCTGGACGTGAGCTCCGATCTGGAGCTGTCCGAGGAGCTGCAGGCCCTGGGGCTCACGGAGGTCTTTGACGCAAAGCGCTCCGACTTCACGCCCCTGACCCGGGATGTGGACGAGCTATATGTCTCCAGCGTGCAGCACGCTGCCCGGGTGAAGCTCGACGAGGAGGGCTGCGAGGCCGCGGCCTACACCGTGATCATGGTGGACACGGAGGAGGCCGAGATCGAGGAGCCGGAGCCGGAGGAGATCTATTTCGTGCTGGATCGCCCCTTCCTCTTCGTGCTCACCAACGCCGACGGGCTGCCCCTCTTCGTGGGCCTCGTCAACCACCCGGCGGAATAAGAGAGACCGGCCCGCAGGGGCGATCTGCGGTCGCCCGGCAGATCTCAGACCATTCAAGAACGTGAACGTGCGGCGCATTCGTACAAAAATACGAATGCGCCGCACCTGTCATCCTGAGCGGAGCGAAGCGGAGCCGAAGGATCTCACCCCCGGCGCAAAGAAGGATCAAGTTGGGCCGCCGAGGACGCCGGCCCCTACACGCCTGTGTCCAGGCCTTTTCCCTGAACACCTTATCAGCCTGTATGATCCGAGGAGGAAAGAGCAGGACGGAATCCTGCCATGTCGGTACTGTCGGTTCTGTCGGATTCAGGTCAGCCTCTGTAATCCGACGGAACCGACGGAACCGTCATACCCGTCACGGGAACACGGGGGCCTTGTGTCCTTCTCGTAGGGGCCGGCGTCCTCGACGGCCCTAAAGCCGGGTCTTCAAAAACCATGAACAGGGCCGTCGAGGACGCCGGCCCCTACACGCCTGTGTCCAGGCCTTTCCCTGAACACCTTGGGTCGCTTCTCCGGAAACACAGAGGAAGCCTTCCCCGGAGGAGAGGGGCGGCCGGAACGGCGTCAGCGTCAGCCTGTATGATCCGAGGAGGAAAGAGCAGGACGGAACCCTGCCATGTCGGTACTGTCGGTTCTGTCGGATTCAGGTCAGTCTCTGTAATCCGACGGAACCGACGGAACCGTCATACCTGAAATCGGGGGACGGTTCTCTGTGTTCAACATGTTCCGTCTCGGTGGGGGATCTTCGTTTTCCACAGTTGATACAAATTGTAAAGATCTTCCTCGCTTTCCTCTGAACTCCACATTTTTGCCGCCTGTACCATTGTCATATTCACGGGTTCAAAAAACATTTGAAAAGGCGGGGTAAACCTGTTGTCTACAAACCCGGAAACGCCGGGCATATTGACGCGCACTTCCCTTTTCGGCTGCTCAAAAACCGTCCAGGCCGTCCCCTCTTCATTTTGAACAAAGACCTGTCCGAGATACATGGCAATGTCCTTCAGGATCATCTCGCCAAGCAGCGAATAGCAATGCTTTTCCTTATCCGCTATCCATTCTGTCGGGACAATCGTCCCGGACGGCTCCTTCTCCATTTGAAGGAAAAACTTTATGTGTTTTCGATTCTCCACAATTTTCAGAAACCATCGCCATACCGGGATCAGGGATCGCGGCGAAAGATCCAGCCTGTCCGCTGGAATTCTCATTTGCCGGGAAACGATTTGCGATAAGTACGCAATTCTCTCCTCCAGATGCGCCTGATGCCACCGAAAATATGCCTCTGTTTCCTCATGTGTCATGTCAACAAAAGGCTTTCTGACCGGTGGGACAGGGACGCTGTATACAAGTTCTTGTTTTCCGAAAAGCATCTTATTCACCTCTGAAACACGGGAACAAAGAGCGCGGTTCTCTGTGATTAGGTTTGTGAAATCGGGGGACGGTTCTCTGTGTTTACGCGCCTCCGTGGTCGCAGAACGTTATCACATAGAACCGTCCCCTGTGTTCTATAATTTCAGTCATCCTGCATTATCCCCTTCTGATTCTTGCTCTGAGGATCCTTCTTTAGGGGAGAGCAGACTGCCGCACCAAGGGCAATACTGTATCGTCACTACAGACTGTCCTCCATCGTGAACGATAATTCCGTAGTCATTACTCGTCTCATCAAAGAGCACCAGCCAATCCGGGCATTCAAAAGGAGAATGATGGACCGGGCAATGATTGGAACTAAAGTATCGCATTGCTTCACAGCACATATCACCCATAAAGCATCGCCTCCTGCATGTATGATTGTTCTTCCTGCTCCGGGAACATAGGGGAACGGTTCTCACTCTGTTTTCGATCCAATTTGCCAGGAATCTCCATAAAACTCCATATAACCGTGCTGTCCCAGACCATCGGAAATGTCCTCAATTGTGCCAAGTTCGTGATAAAAATACATGAACACGATCGTTCTTTCGGGATCACAATGGGCAATCAGGCCGATGTAGTCCTCTAATATTCCATACTCGCTCATGTCTATCGCGCGAAAGGAGTAATCATCTACAGAGAAGTGAACACTGGCGATGTGGTGATAGGAGTGCCGTCGCTGTTCTTCCGTCATATCCGGGTAATCCGCCTCGGTCTGTGCTAGAAAGCTTTCATAGGCAGCGTCGTTATCAAAAACCAGCTTTAGATAGTATCCTTGATAATAACTCTTGCCTTTTGTCCTGTACTCAAATACTGATTGGGCAGACTCTGGCAGCTCCTGCAGATTCGGGAAAAAACGCTCTGCGATCTGCCCGGCCGGGTCGTCCTGAAATTCATGCAAAAGGATCCCCTGGCAGCCGGTAAGCAGAAGTGCGCAAACCAAAACCGCAGCCAAAAGAATTGTTTGTTTTCTCATTTATCATTCCTCCACAAATCATACAAGCAAACCCCGGGACGGTTCTTTTTCGGAAAAAGAGCTGCAAACAGCGTCAAGCTGTTTCTCTGCCTATCTATTCCAGCGGAAGCGGCAAAGGTAACAGGCGATCGGGAAAGATCTCTCTCCCTCCCGGCACTTGTATAACGTTCAGCGGGGCGAAAAGGTTTCAGGGAATGAAAAAATTTCGAAAAAAGCGCACGGGAAGCGTTCCCGGTGCGCTTTGTCTGTCCCCATGCGCTCCGTTATGTCCTTGCGCCGGGGGCGAGATCCTTCGACTCCGGCTTCGCCTCCGCGAAGTCATGAAACGGGGACGGGGATGCGGATTGCCACACCGTAGGGACGAGCATTGCTCGTCCGTGGCTTCCGGCGCGGTGTGGACAGACGGACGACCAATGGTCGTCCCTACTGGTTCGCAGCGACGCGGGGAACAGAAGGAATTTCTTCATTCCTTCATTTCGCTTCATTCCTTCATTCCCCGCCCTTCCTCTTCAGGCTCAGCGGTGCTTATTTCTCCCCCAGAAGGTGTTGTAGCGGTCCGGCTCCCAGCCGGGCTTCACGTCCTTCACCGCCTCCGCGGCGGTGATCTCTTTTTCGCCGTTATCCAGGTCGATGAGCACATAGCGGTCGTTGCCCATGCCGAGCTCCTTCATATAGCTCAGCTGTCTGAGGCCGTGGCGGGTCTCCACTCGCTCCACCAGCGCCTTGCCGCCGCCCTCGGGCAGGTTGTAGATGAGATCCATGCAGGCGTTGTCCACCGCCAGGATGTCCAGCGAGCCCAGGATGCCCACGTCCGGCGTCACCACCGGCTCGGCGCCGGGGCCTTCGCAGTCGCAGGAAACGGACATGTTGCGCATGGTGTTGATGTAGCACACATGGGGCGCGAAGTGGTCGATGGTGGCCTTGGTGCTCTCGCTGATGCGCTCCATCAGCTCCTCCTCGGCGATGCTCCACATGTTGCCGGAGCCCTCGGCGGTGTGGATCTCCTTCTTGCCGATGCGCCCGTCGGCGCAGCCGATGCCGATGTTTTTGTTGGAGCCGCCGAAGCCGCCCATCATGTGGCCCTTGAAGTGGGTCAGCACCAGGAGGGAGTCGTAGTTCAGCATGCTCTTGCCCACGTGCATCTCGGTAAACCACTTGCCGCCCTTCACGGGCAGCGCCGCCACGCCGTCGGCATCGGTGATGTCCACGGGGCAGAAGGTCCAGCCATTGATCTCCAGGGTCTTGCGGTGATCCTCGGTGGTGTAGCGGCTGCCCTCATAGTAGGTGTTGGTCTCGATGATGGTCGCCTCGGGCAGGCGGGAGGCCAGCAGCTCCTTCACCCAGGGGCGGGGGATGATGTTGGGGCCTTCGGCCTCGCCGGTGTGCAGCTTCACGGCCACCTTGCCGCAGAGCACGGACGCCACCTTGTCATAGACCTTCTTCAGACCCTCCTCGGACAGATCCCGGGTGAAGAACACCACGGAGCTCTCCCCCGTGCGCTCCTCAAAGGGAACGTACTTGTTTCCGTCCTTGCCGGGAACGGGTTTTGTTTCAGCCATTTGTATTCCTCCTTAAAACATTTTTTCTTTAGTGTACCATAGTTTTTTCTGTTTATCCAGTTTTTTCTTTTCCCTCTTGACAGAAACATATGAGCGTGCTAACATATGAACAGTAAAACATATGAACGGAGGTTCAAATGATGGCACACGACCACGAGGCCATCCTGCAGAAGGTGCGGCAAGACCTGCCCACCGACGAGCTGCTGTGCGATCTGAGCGATCTGTTCAAGATCTTTGGCGACACCACCCGCATCAAGATCCTCTACGCCCTGCTGGAGTCGGAGATGTGCGTGTGCGCCATCGCGGATCTGCTGGGCATGACCCAATCGGCCATCTCCCACCAGCTCCGGATCTTGAAGGACGCGGATCTGGTAGGCAAACGCCGGGAGGGCAAGACCATCTACTATTTCCTCTCCGACGACCATGTGCGCACCATCGTCGCCCAGGGCTTTGAGCACCTGATCGAGGAGCACCTGGAGGAAAATTCGGAATTCGGAATTCGAAATTAGGAATTCAGCAAGTCCCGTCTTATCCCTGCGCTTTCCCCTCCCCTGTGCAAGGGGAGGTGTCACGGCGTGTTCTCCCGCGAGCGCCGTGACGGAGGGGTTGCAGCCCCTCTCTTTACGTTTCAATCTCAACGATCTTGAAAGGAGCACCGTTATGAAAAAGACCTTTAAGCTGGAAGACCTGGATTGCGCCAACTGCGCCGCCAAGATGGAGACGGCCATCAACAAGCTGGAGGGGGTAAAGAAGGCCACCGTCAGCTTCATGACCCAGAAATTGACCATCGAGGCCGAGGACGACAAGTTTGACGAGGTGGTGCAGGCCGCCGTCAAGTGCATCGCCAAGGTGGAGCCGGACTGCCGGGTGATCCTGAAATGAGCCGGAAGCAGAAGAAGACCCTTCTGCGGATCGTCCTTGCGGCGCTGCTGCTGGTCGCGGCGGCGCTGCTGCCCGCAGAGGGGCTGTGGAAGGCCCTGGCCTTCGCCGTGCCCTGGCTGGTCATCGGCTACGACGTGCTGTGGGACGCCGTGCGGGGCATCGCCCACGGCCAGGTCTTTGACGAAAAGTTCCTCATGGCCGTCGCCACCATCGGCGCCTTCGCCGTGGGCGAGTACCCGGAGGCCGCCGCCGTCATGCTCTTCTACCAGATCGGCGAGTGGTTCCAGTCCATCGCCGTGGGGCGCAGCCGCAAGTCCATCGCGGCGCTGATGGACATTCGGCCGGAATTTGCCGTGGTGCTGCGGGACGGGCAGGAGGAAGAGGTGGATCCGGAGGAGGTCTCCGTGGGCGAGACCATCCTGATCCGCCCCGGCGACCGGATCCCCCTGGACGGCACGGTGCTGGAGGGGCAGAGCAGCCTGAACACCGCCGCCCTCACCGGGGAGAGCCTGCCTGTGGACGTGGCCCCCGGCGACCGGGTGGTCAGCGGCTTCATCAACATGACCGGCGTCCTGCAGGTGCGCGCCGAGAGCGCCTATGAGGACAGCACCGTGGCCCGCATCCTGGAGCTGGTGGAGAATTCCGCCGAGAAAAAGGCCCGGGTGGAGAGCTTTATCACCCGCTTCGCCCGCTGGTACACCCCCTGCGTGGTGATCGGCGCGCTGCTGCTGGCTCTGGTGCCCCCGCTCTTTGTGGGCAACTGGGGCGAGTGGATCCACCGGGCGCTCATTTTCCTGGTGGTGTCCTGCCCCTGCGCGCTGGTGGTCTCGGTGCCGCTGAGCTTCTTCGGCGGCATCGGCGGCGCCTCCCGGGCCGGCATCCTCATCAAGGGCGCCAACGACCTGGAGACCCTGGCCAAGGTGGACACCGTGGCCTTCGACAAGACCGGCACCCTGACCCGGGGCGTGTTCCAGGTGGACGCGGTGCACCCCAAAGAGCTCACGGCGGACGCGCTGCTGGACATTGCCGCCGCGGCGGAGAGCCGCAGCAATCACCCGGTGGCGGAATCCATCGTGGCCGCCCACGGGGGGCATATCGACCCCGCGCGGCTTGGCGCGGTGCGGGAGCTGGCCGGCATGGGGCTGGAGGCCGAGGTGGACGGCGAGACCTTCTACGTCGGCAACGGCAAGCTGATGGCGCAGGTCGGCGCCGACTGGCACGAGTGCCATCTGCCCGGCACGGTGGTGCACATCGCCCGGGGCAGGGAGTATCTGGGCCACATCGTCATCAACGACCAGCTGAAGCCCGACGCCCCTGAGGCCATCGCGGCGCTGAAGCGCCTGGGCGTGAAGCAGAGCGTGCTGCTCACCGGCGACCGGCAGAAGGTGGCCGAGGCCGTGGCGAAGGAGCTGGGCGTGGACGATCTGCGGGCGGAGCTGCTGCCCGCCCAAAAGGTGGAGGAGGTGGAGCGCCTGCTGCAGAGCGGCGCGAAGCTGGCCTTCGTGGGCGACGGCATCAACGACGCGCCGGTGCTGGCCAGGGCGGACGTGGGCATCGCCATGGGCGCCATGGGCAGCGACGCGGCCATCGAGTCGGCGGACGTGGTGCTGATGGACGACAAGCCCTCCCGGCTGCCCCTGGCGGTGAAGATCGCCCGGAAGACCATGCGCATCGTGCGGGAGAACATCGGCTTTGCCCTGGCGGTGAAGTTCGTGATCCTGGCGCTGGGCGCCCTGGGCATCGCCGACATGTGGCTGGCGGTGTTCGGAGACGTGGGCGTGCTGATCCTCGCCATCCTCAACGCCATGCGCTGCATGCTCCCGATGGAATAGTTTTGAGTTTTGAGAAAAAAACGGAGGTGTGAGAGCTTCACACCTCCGTTTTTCAGGGATTCATGATTTGGTAGATTTGTCGGGACAGCGCCCCCATGGCGTCCTTGGCCTCCCGCTCGGAGGGTGTGCCGTCGGAGATCACGCAAAGGATGTAGTCCCCTCCCGGGCTGTAGACGATGCCCACGTCCGCCCAGCAGAGACCGCCGAGATCCCCGGTCTTGTGGGCGATGGGCGTCCCCTCCGGGAGCCCCAGGGGCAGCCGGTCGTTCACCGTCTGCGCCAGCAGCAGGCTCAGCATTTCCCGGGACGCGTCTGCGGAGACGCAGTCTCCCCGGTAGATGGCGGAGAGCATCGCGGCGCAGTCGCCGGCTGTGGTGTAGTTCTGCAGGCCGTTGTCCTGGAGCATCAGGCGGTTGAGCCGGGTCTGCGTATAGCCCTCCCGGGCGCACCAGTCGTTCACCGCGGCCATGCCCGCCGCCTCGTCCCCATCCCCCAGCAGGCAGATCAGGCTGTTGGCCGAGGCATTGTCGCTGTAGGTGATCATGGCGAAGAGCAGCGGGTAGGCCTCCCCGTGCTCCAGCGCCCCGCTCTCCAGCCTCTCGTAGACCGCGCCCATGATGTAGAGCTTGATGAGGCTGGCGGAGACCATGGGTTCTTCATCTGTGGCCACGAGGATCGGCTCCCCCGCCGGAAGCGGCTGCCAGGCCAGGCTCCAGCGGCCGGGCTGCTGAGACGCAAAGACCCTGAGCGCCTCCCCGGCCGGGTCGGCCGTGGGAAGCGGGCTGGGCGTCGGCTCCGGCGGCGCCGTCTCGCTCACCGGGGTCGGCGTGGCCGCCGGGATGATCTGCGGTTCGGGCTGCGCCTGGGGGCGCGTTTCGCTGCGCATCAGCAGCAGAACCCCCAGCACGCCCAGCAGCACCCCGGCCAGCAGCGCCAGGAGCCAGTGCTTTCGTGTAAGTTCCATGGCTTAATAGTAGGAGCCGCCGTAGTGCTTGTTCTCATAGTCCCGGATGAAGCCGATGTTGGTGCGCTCATAGGTGTTGAACACGCTCTCGCTGAAATTCTCCGCCGAAATCGTGCCGTGATACCAGGTCTTGCTGTTGAAGTAGGCGGCGATCTCCGGAGTCTTGAAGATCCGCCCGTGGCGGGCGAAGATCTCGTTGCGGGCAAAGCAGAGCTGCTCGTGGGTCAGGCCGCTGAGATCGCTCTCTGTCAGATAGCGGCTGTTGCTCTCCGGCAGCAGGTAGTCCGGCGCGGGCGTGGGCGTAGGGGTCGGCGTGGGCGTCGGGGTCGGCGCCGCGGTGGGCACGGGCGAGGGCGTGATCACCACGACGGGCGTGGTGGGCTGCACTGTGCCGGGCGGCACGATGACGGGCTGCCCGCTGGGCGCCACTACCGGCTCCGCGGAGGGCACGATGACAGTGGAGCCCTGGGGCTCCCCGCCGCTGTTCTTGTTCCCGCCCGCGAAGAGCAGGATCAGCACAAAGGTGAGCACCGCCACGGCCAGCACGCCCAGAACCAGCAGGGCGATGTTCAGGCCCCGGTCATTCTTGCGGGGTCTGGCCTCCGTCCCCCGTGCGGGACGGCGGGCGGCCGTCTGCGCGGGGGCTTTCCGCATGGGCCGCTCCTGCGCGGCAGTCGTGGGCTCGTCAAAAAACTCGCTCAGATCCATCTCCGGCTTTGACTCCGGCCGGGGCACGCTTGCCGCCACCGGCGCGCCGCAGCTTGTGCAAAACAGAGCGCCTTTATCCAGCTTGGCGCCGCATTGTGTACAGTTCACAGGCATCTTCCTTTCCACTTTGCATGATACGTCATGGTTATTCCTTGTATCCTTATTATAGCATCTCGCCGGGGGAATGCAAAGCGTTTTTTCCGCGAGGCACTTGCCGGGAAAAGCCCGGGCGTGTATAATACGGGGGAAGAAACAACAGGAGGCGACAAGCATGCTTGAAAATGCGGAAAAATTCTTTGAGCTCTACACCCGGGACGAGGCGCTGCGCAATCGGGTGCTGGAGGCGGAGGCCAACTACCCCGGCAGTCTGGAGATCCGGGACGCGGTGGTGGAGGACGTGCTGCTGCCCATCGCGGCCGAGCTGGGGCTGCCCTTCACGCTGAAGGATCTGCGCGCCTTTGAGACGAAGCACAAGCTGAAAAACGCCCCGGACGCGGACACGCCCATCCAGGAGGGCGATCCCATCGAGGACCCGGTGGACTACTGGCTGCTGGACAAGGGCTGGACCTACGACTACGAAGGCGCCATTGGGGAGAGATAGTTTTCAGTTTTGAGTTTTCAGTTTTCAGAGCAGGTTCTTCCAAATTGCCTCTGAAAACTGAACCCTGAAATCTGAAAACCGAAAAACGCAGGGAATGCGAGCTTGATCTCGCATTCCCTGCGTTTTTCTTACAGCAGCGGGGCCAGCACCTTCATCAGGGCGCCCTCCAGCTTCACCCGGAGCTTCTCCCTGCGCAGCGTCTCCGGCGTCACCGTCCGGCACTGCTCCTGGGTCGCGAGGAAATCCGCCTCGATCTCCCGGATGCAGGCCGTGTGATGGAGATAGGCGCCGCACTCGAAGTGGTGGTAGAGGCTGCGGTAGTCCAGGTTGATGGTGCCGACGGTTCCCTCCCGGTCGTCGCTGACAAAGACCTTGGCGTGGACAAAGCCGGGCGTGTACTCATAGATCCGCACGCCGGATTCCAGCAGAGAGCGGTAGTGGGTCTTGGCCAGGGCGTAGGGCAGGCGCTTGTCGGGGATGCCCGGCAGGATGAGGCGCACGTCCACCCCCCGCTCGGCGGCGAATTTCAGCGCCGTCTCCATCTCCCCGTCCAGGATCAGATAGGGCGTCATGATGTGGACGTACTTCCGCGCCCGGTTCAGAATGTCCAGGTACACCCACTCCCCTACCCGCTCCCGATCCAGGGGGCAGTCGGCATAGGGCAGCACGAAGCCCCCGCTCTCCGGGTGCCTCGGCGCCGGCGCCTCCAGCAGCGCCCGCTCCTCCATCCTGCCATCCTCCAGATGCCACATCTGCAAAAACAGCAGGGTGAAGCTCCGCGCCGCCTCGCCCTGGAGCATCAGGGCGGTGTCCTTCCAGTGTCCGAAGCGGCGGACGCGGTTGATATACTCGTCGGCCAGGTTGACCCCGCCGGTGAAGGCGGTCTTACCGTCGATGACCAGGATCTTCCGATGATCCCGGTAGTTATAGTGGGTGGAGACGAAGGGCATCACCGGGGCGAAGGCCTTGGCCTGGATGCCCAGCTTCTTCAGCCGCTGGGGATAGTCCCGGGGCAGGGTGAAAAACTCGTTGGTGCCGTCATAGAGCAGGCGCACATCTACGCCCTGCGCCGCCTTCCGCGCCAGGATCTCCAGGATCCGCCCCCACATCTCCCCCTCATCCACGATGAAGAACTCCAGGAAGATGAACTTCTCCGCCTTCTCCAGCTCCTCCAGCAGCACGGGGAAGAGCGTATCCCCCAGAGGGAAGTAGCGCGCCTGGGTCTCGTCATAGACCGGGAAGCAGCCGGAGCGGTTCACATAGCGGGCAAGGCCCTGCATCTCCGGCGCCTCGTCCGACATGCGCACCAGGGTGTCCACCGCCTGGGGCAGACTGTCCCGGGTGCTGCGGGAGACGGCGCTGTAGCGATCCCGCAGGATCCGGTGCCCCAGGTCGCTCTGGGTGTAGAGATACATGAGCCCGCCGAAGACCGGCAGCAGCAGGATCACCAGCATCCAGGTCAGCTTGGCGTTGGATTCGTGGTGGCTGTTGATGAGGAGCAGGCCCATGATGCCCGTGAAGATCAGCGAAAAGCTGTAGTAGTGGGGCATAAAGTCCTGCAGGGTCCCGTAGAGCACCAGCAGCAGCGCAAACTGCAGCAGCAGGAAGAGGGTGATGAGCCCGGCGCGGCTGAACACGGCGCGCCACAGACCCCGGCGTCCCTTTTTCAGCAGGCGGATGCCCCGCGTGTCGCTCTCCGCGCTGACCTTTGGCTTCATACGCTCCCCTCCTTTCCCGCTTGACGCGGTTTTCCCCGGATGTTATGATTGAGAAGAAATTATACCGCCTTTCCCCTTCCGCGTCAAGCGCAGGGAGGGCGCGGAAAGCAGGGATCGCATGGCAGCTTTGATCATCCTTCCGGTACTTCTCCTCCTGGCGCTGGGCGTCGCCTACGGCGCCTATCGCTTCGCCTATTATTCTCCCCACAAAAACCAGAACGACCCCTATCTGGCGCCGGACGGGCACCGCTACACCCCCGAGGAAGGCCCCACCTACGGTCTGATCCGGGAGATGGACGAGCTGCCCTTCGAGCCGGTGACGATCCGTTCCCGGGACGGGCTGCAGCTTTTCGGCCGCTATTACCATGTGCGGGACGGGGCGCCGCTGCAGATCCAGATGCATGGCTACCGGGGCCACGCCCTGCGGGACTTCTGCGGCGGCAACAAGCTGGCGCGGGAAGCGGGGCTCAACACCCTGGTGGTGGATCAGCGGGCCCACGGCAAGAGTGAGGGGCATACCATCAGCTTCGGCATCAACGAGCGCTGGGACTGCCTGCAGTGGGCGGAGTACGCGGCGCAGCGCTGGCCCGGCGTGCCCATCAGCCTGGCGGGCATCTCCATGGGCGCCGCCACGGTGCTGATGGCCTCGGATCTGCCCCTGCCGGAGGAGGTCAAGGGCATCATCGCCGACTGCGGCTACTCCTCCCCCCGGGCGATCATCAAGCATGTGTGCTGGAGTCTGCCCAAGCCCTTTCGGATCTTTTACCCCTTCACCAGCCTGAGTGCAGAGCTCTTCGGGCACTTTGACCCGGACGCGGGCAGCGCCCTGGGCGCGGTGAGCAATACCACGCTCCCCATTCTGCTGATCCACGGGGAGGCGGACGGCTTTGTCCCCTGCGAGATGAGCCGGGAGATCGCCGCCGCCTGCGCATCGAAGGTGCGCCTGGAGACTTTCCCCGGCGCCGACCACGGCGTGAGCTATCTCAGCGACCCGGAGCGCTACGGCAGGATCGTGAAGGAATTTCTGGAGAGCATTGGCGGGATCTGAAGGAACATTGGAAAAGCGGGCGGCCAAGCGGCCGCCCGCACAGTCTGAGCGGCGCCCGGGTGGGCGCCGCTCGTTTGTTTCCCTGTGTTTTTCTTATTTGCAGATGCTCAGTGGATAACGACCCCGTTGCCCCGGGCCTTGACGTAGGTGGCCAGCAGCGCCGCGTCCGTGGCATTCACCTTCCCGTCGCCGTTCACATCGCCAGAGCCGTCCACGATCGTGACGCCGTTGCCGCGGGCTTTGACGTAGGTGGCCAGCAGCGTCGCATCCATGGCGTTCACCTTCCCGTCGCCATTGATGTCGCCGGGGATGCGCTCAGGCTCCGGCCCATAGCCCACCCAGGTGATCTCGCCGCCGTAGCCCCGGCGGACCTCTTCGGTCCAGGTCGGGTTGGACATCGGGTAATAGGCCGTGGCGGTGACGACGGAGAAGCAGAGCTCTCCGAAGCTGGGGGCAGAGCCTTCAAATCGGATCTCGGTCAGAGTGCGGCAGCTGCCGAACGCGTACTCTCCGATGGCGGTCACATTCTTCGGGATCGTCACGCTGGTCAGTCCGTAACATCCGTTGAAGGCACTCCTGCCGATCCTGGTCACACTCTCCGGGATCGTCACGCCGGTCAGTCCGTAACATGCGTAGAACGCACCCCGCCCGATGCTGGTCACCCCCTCCGGGATCGTCACGCTGGCCAGTGCATCACAGCGAGCGAACGCATTGCTCCCGATGCTGGTCGCTCCGGAGATGATGCGGACGCTTTTGATCGAGCCCAGGCTGGCGGCCCATGGCGCATGACCATCATCGAAATTCCACATGCTTCCGCTGCCCGCAACGGTGAGAACGCCCTCGCTGTTCAGCGTCCAGATCAGGTTATCGCCGCAGTACATGACGTCCGCGGGGGCAATGTCTCCGTCGCTGCAATGGACGGTGATCGAATAGTGATCGTAAGGCATATTCAGCTGACTCCACATGGCGCGCGTGCCGCCGAAATAGATATCGGTCAAGCTGTCACAGGATCTGAAGAGGTCGTTGCCGGTCTCCGTCAGGCTGGCGGGCAGCGTCACACTCGTCAGACTGTTACAGGAAGAGAACGCGGCGTAGCCGATGCGCGTGACGCCCTCCGGGACCGTGATCTCGGTCAGTTTTCCGCAGCTGTGGAACGCATATTCCCCGATGCCGGTCACACCGGGCTGGATATCCAGCGCAGTGATCTCGTCCTGGCAGTAGCTCCACCAGGGAGCCAGATCTATGTTCGACCAGTTCCACATATCCCCGGTGCCGGAGATGGTCAGGGTGCCGTTCTCCTCCAAGGTCCAGGTCAGATCGTCGCCGCACTGGCCGGAGGCGATGGGCCCGTAGGCGACCCAGGTGATGGTGCCGCCGTAGCTCTGGCGTACTGCCGCCGTCCAGGAGGACTCCTGCTGCGGATAATAGGCCGTGGCTTTTACGCCGTAAAACGAATGGGCGCTGAAGCTGGGGGCCGGGCCTTCAAAGCGGATCTCGGTCAAGGCGCCGCATTCGTAGAAAGCGTATTCTACGACAGTCTTCACGCTGGCCGGGATCGTCACGCTGCCGGTCTTGCCGGCAGGGCACAGGAGCAGCGTTTCCATCGCCTTGTCATAGACGATGTTGTCTGCGGCGCAGTAAGCGGGGTTGGCCTCCGCCACCTGGATCTCCGCCAGGCTTGAGCAGAATTCGAACATCATGGTAGGATTCCAGTCCACCAGGCTGGCGGGAAGGCTCACGCGCGTCAGCGCGGAGCAGTCATCGAAGGCTCTACGGCCGATGGTCGTCACGCCCTCCGGGATCGTCACCTCTATAAGCCTGTTGCAGAAGTAAAACCCATGATGGCCGATGCTGGTCAAATTCGCCGGGAGGGTGATTTCCGTCAGACCGCTGCAGAATCCGAAGGCGTAGTTCCCGATACTCGTCACGCCCGCCGGGATCGTGATCTCGGTCAGGCTGTCGCATTGGTAGAAGGTATAGTCGCTGATGGCCGTCACGCCCTCCGGGATCGTCATGCTGGTCAAGGCGCTGCAGGAGGAAAAGGCACTGGATCCGATGCTCGTCACGCCCTCCGGGAGCGTCACGCTGGTCAGGGCGCTGCAATGGCTGAACGCACTGTCTCCGATGCGCGTCAAGCCCTCCGGGATCGTGACTTGGGTCAGGTTTTCGCAGCGGTAGAAGGCCGTCTCCCCGATGCCGGTCACGCCGGATAAAATGCGAACGGTCTTGATCTCTAAGCCGTTGTCGTACCAGGGGACACGATGGCGGCTGTTGTAATCCCACATGTCCCCGGTGCCGGCAATGGTGAGCACACCGTCGCTGCTCAAGGTCCAGATCAGGTCGTCGCCGCAGGCGGAGGAATCCGCGGCCGCAATCTCCACGTCGCTGCAGTGGACTGTAACACGATAGTGGTCGTAGTACATGCCAAGCTGAGTCCAAGCCGCCTTCGTATCGCCGTAATAGATGTCTGTCAGCGAATCGCAGTAGTCGATGGACAGTCCCACTTCGCCGGTCAAGCTTGCGGGGATCGACAGACTGGTCAGGCCATAGCAGCAGTCGAACACACTATTTCCGATGTACGTCACGCCCTCCGGGATCGTGATACTGCTCAGGCTCGCGCAATAGTAGAACGCCTCGTACCCGATGCCGGTCACGCTCACCGGGATCGTGATAGAAGTCAGGCCGTTGCAGCTGGAGAACGCTTCGTCCCCGATGCGCGTCACGCCCTCCGGGATCGTGATGTCGGTCATGCTCGAGCAGTCCATGAAGGCAAAATTCCCAATGCTGGTCACGCCCTGCAGGATGCGGACAGTCTTGATCTCCTCCCGGCGGTCATACCAGGGTGCCGTACTCACCAGGCTGTCTTCGGTACTTTCTTCCTTAAAGTCCCACATGTCCCCGCTGCCGGCAATGGTGAGAATCCCCGTGCTGCTCAGGGTCCAGATCAGGCTGTCGCCGCACTCGCCGGAGGCCACGGTGTCCTGGATCTCGTCCGCCGCAGGCGGCAAGGCGGCGGGGTCGTCCCCCGTGTCATTCTGAGCGGAGCCGTCAGGCGAAGTCGAAGGATCTTCCTCCGGGACGTCGAGGACGCCGTCCCCTACGGGCTCCTCCGGGTCGGTCTCTGCCTCCCCTGTGTAAGGGGAGGTGTCATCCCCCTGGGCTGACGGAGGGGTTGTCTCCTCCGGGCCAACCGGGACGTCGGCCCCTACGGGCTCCTCGGCCAGCGCCGCCGCCGGGAACAGCGACAGGCACAGCGCCAGAACAAGAAGCAATGAAAACAGCTTTTTCATGTGCGTCTCCTCCTGTAGAATAAACTTTTTCTTTATATACTATAGCATATCCGCCCTCAGGCCGCAAGAAAAAAGACCTTCCCGGGAAGGTCTTTTTCGTCGATAGGGGGGGCGGCGCGCTACGGCGCCTACGGGAACGGAGAGAACGGATTGCCCCGCCGTAGGGAGGCATGCCCACATGCCTCCGGAGCGCTTGAACGGCGGAGCGATCAGGGGATCGCTCCCTACGGCTCGCAATGACATGTTTGAGATTTGTCTATACATTGAGCGGCTGCCGGATGGCAGCCGTACAGACTGTAGACAAAGTTGGTTTCTGTCATCGCGAACCAGTGACCGATGTCACTGGTGTGGCGATCCGCAACCTGAAAGCCTTGAAAACACGGGCTTTTTGAAGAAGAACGGATTGCCACGCCAGTGTGAGCACTGGCTCGCAATGACATGTTTTGGCTTTGTCTACACATTGAGCGGCGCCCGGGTGGGCGCCGCTCGTTTGTTTCCCGGTGTTCTCTTGTCCGGATACGCTCAGTGGATAACGACCCCGTTGCCGCGAGCCTTGACGTAGGTGGCCAGCAGCGCCGCGTCCGTGGCATTCACCTTCCCGTCGCCGTTCACATCGCCAGAGCCGTCCACGATCGTAACGCCGTTGCCGCGGGCCTTGACGTAGGTCGCAAGCAGCGTCGCATCCATGGCGTTCACCTTCCCGTCGCCGTTGATGTCCCCGGGGATGTGGCTGGGCTCAAGTGCATAGGCCTCCCAGGTGATGGTGCCGCCGTAGTTCTGCCGCACCTCCTCCGTCCAGCTGGGGTCATTCTCGGGGTAGTACGCCGTGGCGGTGACAACGGTGAAAAGATCTTCCCCAAGGCTCGGGGCCTTGCCTGCAAAACGGATCTCCGTGAGACTCATGTCTCCGGCAAATGCGCAGTCGCCAATACTCGTTACGCTGGCCGGAATTGTGATGACGGTAAGCCCGTTCTGGCAGAACGCATTCTCGCCGATCGTCTTCACGCCCTCACAAAGAATGACTTCGTGCAGATTCGGACAAACGGAAAAGGCGGAAGCACCGATATTGACCACACTTCCCGGAATTGTAACGTGCTCCAGAAACGCGCAGTTGGCAAAGGCGGACGGGCCGATGTCGGCCACGCCTTCCGAGATCGTCAGGCTGGTCAATTTTGTGCATCCGAAGAAGGCACTGTTTCCAACGCTGGCCACAGTGGATGGGATCGTCACGCTCGTGAGGCTGCTGCAGTTAGCAAACGCTTTGCCTTCGATGGCCACCACGCCTTCTGAGATCGTCACGCTCGTCAGACCGTTGCAGTGCTGGAAGGCGCCGTCTCCGATACGCGTCACATTGGCTGGGATCGTGATGTCGGTCAGACCGCTGCAATACCGGAACGCGTTGCTTCCGATCTCGGTCACGCCGTCCGAAATCGTCACGCTTGTCAATCCGCTACAGGTCCAGTACGCCCCGTCCCCGATACGCGTCACGCTCGCAGGAATCTGCACGCTCGTCAGCCCGCTGCAGTCGGCAAACGCATAGTTTCCAATATTCGTTACTCCCTCCGGGATCGTCACGCTCGTCATGCTGCTGCAGTTGTAGAACGAAAAATTCCCGATGCCGGTCACGCCGGAGGTGAGGCAGACGCTCTTGATCTCGTCCGTGTTGCTATCCCAGGGCGCTTCTCCTTGCCCGAAGTCCCACATGTCCCCGGCGCCGGAGATGGTCAGCAGGCCGTTCTCGTCCAGCGTCCAGGTCAAGGCATCGCCGCACTGGCCGGAGGCGATCACAGCCGCCTCATAGGCCACCCAGGTGATGGTGCCGCCGTAATTCTGGCGCACCTCCTCCGTCCAGGTGGGGTCGTTCGCCGGATAATAGGCCGTGGCGGTGACGCCCAGAAAAGCGTCCACCCCGATGGAAGGAGCGCCGCCCTGGAAGTACAGCGTCTCCAGCGCTTCACAGCCAAAAAATACCTCCGGCCCCAGGAGCGTGACGCTGGCGGGAATGGTGATCTCTGTCAGTCCGCCGCACATCTCGAAGGCACCATCCTCGATCGCGGTGAGCGTTGCAGGCAGGGACACTTCCGTCAGCCCAACGCACTCCATAAAGGCGAACATGCCGATCCGGGTCAGACCATCAGGGAAGTTGACCTGGCTCAAAGCATGAGCGGCGGAGAAGGCAGTGTCTCCGACGCCGGTGACGCCGGGAATCAGCGTCACAACGATAATACCCTCCATGCTGTCATACCAGGGCATGTTGCCGCCGTCCCAGTCCCACATATCCCCCGTGCCGGAGACCGTAAACTGGCCGTCCTCGTCCAGCGTCCAGGTCAGGTTGTCCCCGCATTCACCGGAGGCGGTTGCGTCCTGCAGATCGTCGGTCAAGGGCTCCTCCGGCATGGCGTCCGGATCGTCCCCCGTGTCATCCTGAGCGGAGCCGTCAGGCGAAGTCGAAGGATCTTCCTCCGGGACGTCGAGGACGCCGTCCCCTACGGGCTCCTCCGGGTCGGTCTCTGCCTCCCCTGTGTAAGGGGAGGTGTCATCCCCCTGGGCTGACGGAGGGGTTGTCTCCTCCTCCTGGACGTCGGGGGCAAGCGCCCCTGCGGGCTCCTCGGCCAGCGCCGCCGCCGGGAACAGCGACAGGCACAGCGCCAGAACAAGAAGCATAGAGAGCAGCTTTTTCATGCGCGTCTCCTCCTGTAAACAAAACTTTTTCCTTCATATACTATAGCATATCCGCCCTTTCCCCACAAGAAAAAAGGCTTTGTGAGATGCAAGGGCGGGAGACAAGTGAAGAGTGAAGCGTGCAGAAAGATGGGACGGGGGTTACGGATCTCCACACTGAACCCCTCCGCCCCAGTGGGCGCACTGGGGCACCTCCCCTTCCAGGGGAGGCAAAGACGGAGCACGGCGGGAGGGGCAAGCCCCTCTCCTACGGGAACGGAGAGAACGGATTGCCCCTAAAGGGACTAGGCGCGTTAAGGGCTCGGGCGAACGCCCTCGGCAATGCGCCGTCGCCACGCCAGACCCCTTCCGTCACGGCTGCGCTGCGCTTGCCGTGCCACCTCCCCCAAAGGGGGAGGCAAGTCGCACTGGCTCGCAATGACATGTTTTGGCTTTGTCTGCACATTGAAGCGGGCGGCTAATAGCCGCCCCTACGGCACAGACTAACGTTTTCCCGGAGGGGCGATAGCCGAATCGCCCGCGAACATGGCGCAATTCGGCAAACGGGCCGTCGAGGGCGCCGGCCCCTACGGATCAGGTCAGCTCCAGCAGGGTCTGGGTGAAGCCGTAGCGGGCGGCGAGCTCCCGGGCCAGGGCGCGGCCCCTGTCGCTGCGCCGTCCCGTGCGGCGGGCGCGGAGCATCAGATTCTTGGGGGAGTTTTCCAGGTCCGTGAACTCGATCACATCCACCTTATAGCCCATGTCCTCCAGCACCAGGGTACGGATCTCATCCGTCAGCAGGGCGGCCATCCGCTCCCGCACGATGCCGTGGCGCAGGAACACATCCAGCTCCCCGCCCTTTTTCATCTGGAGATTGACCTCATGCTGGCAGCAGGGCACGGAGAAGATGTAGTCCGCCCCCTTCTCGATGGCGTAGTGCAGGGCGTAGTCGGTGGCGGTGTCGCAGGCGTGGAGGGTCACGATCATGTCCACCCGCTCGCCGTAGAGGGCGTCCCGGCTCACGTCCGCATGGACAAAGCGCAGGCCGGTGTAGCCGTACTTCTCCGCCACGGCGTTGCAGTGCTCCACCACGTCTTTCTTGAGATCGTAGCCGATGATCTGCACCCTGCGCCCCTGCTTCACCGCGAAGTAGTAGTAGAGGATGAAGGTCAGGTAGCTCTTGCCGCAGCCGAAGTCCAGAACAGTCAGTTCCTCCCGCCCGTCGTCCCGGAAGGCCTGGTCGATGAGCTCCAGGAAGCGGTTGATCTGCCGGTACTTGTCATACTTGGCGCGGACGATCCTATAGTCCGGGGTGAAGACCCCCAGATCCACCAGGGCGGGGACGGGCTCTCCCTCCGGCAGCAGGTATTGCTTTTCCCGGTTGTTGCCGCCTGTGGGCGCGGGGCGGGGCACGGCGGCGCCGCCGTGGCGCTTATAATCGCCCCCGGCCTTCATGCTGTACTGGGCGCTCTCCTCCTCCGTCACCAGCAGAGCCTGGCGGTAGCGCCCGTCAAAGTCTGCCTCCACCAGGCGCAGCAGACTCTCCCCCTCCAGATTCTCGTGGAAGGCCTTGTTGTCCCGAAAGCGCTCCACCTGGTAGAGCCGCCTGCCCCGCAGGGTCACCGGCCGGACGCTGATCTTGGGATCACAGGTCCTGTCGATGGGCTGGCTGAGCACCAGGCGGCTCAGCTTCTCAAGCCCCAGCGCCAGATCCTCCGTGAGCCGGCTCATGCCTCGCCTCCGAAGAGCTTCTTGAGGCGCAGGGAGGCGGCCTTCAGCTCGTTCTTGCTGTAGGAATTGTTCTCATCCGCCAGCACCGCGGCCACGGCCTCCTTGGCGGAAAGGCCCTTCACCATGGCGTCCACCAGCATGGCCTCGGGGGAGACGGTGTGCTCCACCTTGTTGAACACATAGTCCTTCCCCACCTCGAGAACGATGGCGTACTCGCCCTTGTCGTAATTGCCTTTGGCGAGAAGCTGCTCCTTGACCTCGGCGGGGGTGCCCCGGAAGGCCATCTCGTGGAGCTTGGTCATGTCGTTGCAGAGGCAGAGACGCACATCCGCCTGCTCGTCGATGAAAAAGTCCACCAGATCCATGATGCGCTTGGGGCTCTCGTACAGGGCGAAGGTGCGGGTATCCCCCCGGCGGAGCTTCTCCAGCAGCTTGCGGCGCTCCGCGTTCTCCCGGGGGAAGAAGCCGAAGAAGGTGAAGGAGCTGAGATCGAAGCCGGAGATGGCCAGGGCGTTCACCGCCGCGCAGCAGCCCGGCACGCCCACCACCCGGATGCCCGCCTCCACGGCGGCCTTGATGAGCTCGTTGCCCGGATCGGAGATGCAGGGCGTGCCCGCGTCGGTGATGACGGCGATGCTCTTGCCCTCCTGCAGCTGGCTGATGAAGTGCTTTGCCTTGCCGAACTCGTTGAACTTGTGGTTGGAGACCAGCTTGTTGCGCACGCCCAGCTTATTGAGCAGCACCATGGAGCGGCGGGTGTCCTCGGCGGCGATGACGTCCGCCTCCTCCAGGATCTGCCGCCCGCGAGGGGACATGTCCCGGGAGTTGCCGATGGGGGTGGCCACGATGTAGAGGGTGCCGCTGCCGCGCACCTGCTCCACGCCCTCCTCCAGCTCCGGCGCCTGCATGATTTCCAGTTCTTCGTCCATATTTTGTCTCTCCTGCGGAATGTTTTTTTCGATTATACCCTAAAAGCAAGGGGTTTGTAAAGCAAAACGGGAGCGGAAACCCGCTCCCGTCTGTTTCTCTTATTCTCTTATTCCGCCGCGTCGTCCAGCCAGTTGGAGATCTTCTCCTCCGGCAGCTTGAGCTTGCCAGAGAGAAAGGCGACCATCTCGTTGAAGTTCAGCTTCTTCAAGTGCTCGTAATTGGTCTCCTTCCTGACCTTGCGGCCAAGGTTGCGGCCCTCGATATAGCCGCAGTTGTAGCACATCATCAGGGGAATCTTGCGATGGAAATCCATCTCCAGGTCATTCCCGCACTGGGGACATTTCATAACAGGCACCTCCAGCTATTATTTTCTGTCGACACAGGGCTTTGCTTTTATACAGGCTCATGTTACCGCAGATCCGCGCTTTTTGCAAGGGCGAAAAGGCCCTTTCCCGAAAACAAATGCCGGCATAAGCCGGCATTTGCAGTTTCAGGCAGATCCTCTATTATTCGCCGTCGTCACAAATGAGGCCGTAACCGCCCTGCTTGCGCTTGTAGACCACCGCAATGGCGTCCTCCGCGTCCATATTCCGGAACACAAAGAACTCGTGATCCAGCAGGTTCATCTGCAGAATGGCCTCCTCGGGAGACATGGGCTTGATGGAGAAGCGCTTGGAGCGCACGATCTTGAACTCTTCATCCGCCTCATCCTCCTGAGGCATAAAGGCAGGCACGGCGTCACGCTCCTGCAGCACCCCATCCCGGAGGCGTTTCTCCAGACGGGTCTTGTTCCGGCGGATCTGCCGCTCGATGGCGGCCACACCGGAATCGACGGAAGCGTACATGTCATTGGTAAGTTCGCTTGCCCGGTAGTACAGGCCGTTGTTGTGGATGGTGATCTCAGCCAGGAAGCGACCGCGCTCGATGCTGAAGGTCACGAAGGCCTCCGCTTCCGTTTTGAAGAACTTGTCCAGCTTGCTGATCTTCCGGGTCGCATAGGCCCGCAGATCCTCCGAGGACGCCATCCGTTTCTCGGTAAAAGTGAACTTCATGGTGCCAACTCCTTTCAATGATTGCTCTTAGACAATTGCGAAACTCGTTTCGCAATTGAGTACTCGCGCTTATCGCAGCGGCTTTGAGCCGCTTTGGTCGGCGCGAGGCCTCGCACCGCTCGGCTTAAGGTGTTTTTGAGGCGGCAAAGCTGCCTCAAAAACGGATTGAAATGCCCTTCGGGGCATTCATCCGAGCTTGCTTGCGACTTTCGCACTTGACTAATTGTTCTGCAGGGGAGACTCCCCCTGTGCATAGTATAACACATACGAGCCTGGAAGAAAAGAACTTTTTGTGAAAATGCCCAACTCGCTTTTTACCGCAAAAGCAAGTTGGGCAGTATCAAGCTATCAAAACAGGATCTCGCAGTCCGGCAGAGCCTGGCGCAACTCCTCGACCTGTTCCTCTGTCAGCGGGTTTCCGGTCAGATCCAGCTTTTTCAGATTCGTCAGCCGCTTCAGAGGATAGACCGAGCTGATCTGATTGCTTCTCAGATCCAGGGTCTCCAGATTGCTCAGCGCTGCCAGGGGCGACACGTCCTCGATCAGATTGAAGCTCAGATCCAGGGTCCGGATCCGCTCCCGGCAGTGGGCGTTCTGCAGGGCGGAGAGGTTTTCGATCCGGTTCCGGCTCAGCTTCACCGTCTCCAGACAGTCAAACTTCTCAAAGCCGAAGAGGCTGGAAAGCTCCGTCCCCTCCACACAGAGCTCGGTGACGTCGGTGCGGAAGTCCTCTCCCCCCAGCTGAACCGTGTACACCAGATTGCCGTAGGTGATATTGCACTTGGGCTGCTGCGCCCGCAGGGCGCTCATAGCCTCCACCGTGATCCCCTCGTTGCGGTCCAGCGCCAGACGGGTCAGCCGGTTCAGGCCGTAGAGGGCGGGAAGCGCCTCGTCCTTCAAGCCGGTGTTCTCCAGCCGCAGGGTCTGCAGATTCTGCAGCTTTTTGAGTCCCGAGAAGTCCCCGATGGGATTGTCCGACAGATCCAGGGTCAGAAGCCCCGGCATACTGCCCACGGCGCTGGTGTCCCCGATCATATTCCGGGAGGCGTCCAGGTGCTGCAGGGAGCTCAGACCGATCAGGGGGCGCAGATCCGTCACCTGATTGCCGGCGATTTTGAGCTGCTCCAGCTGCTGCAGCGTCATCAACGGGCTCAGATCGGTCAGCTCATTGTCGCTGAGATCCAGGCTAGTAAGCTGGGTGCAGAGGCTCAGGCAGCTCAGATCCCGCAGCCCCAGGCCGCTGAGATCCAGCGAGCTGACCTCGGTATCAAAGGCGATGCCGGAGAGCAGGATGTTCAGCTTGCCCTCCCTGTCGCCGTCGGTCAAAATGGCGCAGTGGGGCAGGGCGGCGGAGAGCGCCTCCAGCTCCTCCTTCTCCAGCTCCACCCCCCGCAGGCTCAGCAGATTCAGCTCCTGCAGGCCGTAAAGGGGGCTCAGATCGCCCAGGGGGTTCCGATCCAGGTACAGGCTGCGCAGATTCTCCAGCTTTCCCAGGGTCTGCACATCCTTGATCCGGTTGCCGCTGAGATCCAGGGTCCGCAGGCCGCCCAGCGCCTCCAGGCCGCTGAGATCTGTGATGTCATTGTCCGCCAGGGAGAGGCTTGTCAGCGCGTGGAGCTGCCGCAGCTCCTGCAGCACGCCGTCGTGCAGTCCCCGGCCGCTCAGATCCAGCTCCGCGGTGGCGGCGTCGTAGCTCTCGCCGGCGATGATCCGCTGCCCTTCTCCCCGCTGCTGCAGCCGGCGCTGCTCCAGCGCCGTGATGCGCTCCTGTACCGCCGGATCAGCCAGATCCATCTGCCGCAGGGTATCCAGCGCCAGCTCCAGGTTGCCCTGGGCCTCGTAGCAGTCGGCCATCAGCATGAGCACCTCGTCGCTGGAGCGGATCGCCTCCGCCTTGCGCAGGTCGCTCAGCGCCTGGTCGTAATCGCCGTTTCTGTAGCTCTCGGACGCCTGCCGCCGGTAGCGCTCATAGCGGGCGGAGTCGGAGTTTCCGTGCAGCAGCAGCGCAAGCAGTAAAACCAGCGCTGCGGCCGCGGCCGCGGCGATGCGGTATTTTCGTTTTCCCGCAGAGCCCGCCGCCTTCCTGGGCGGCGGAGTCTTTTTGTCTTTCTCCGCGTGCTTCATGGCCTCTCCGCTTCGGTTCCTTCCTCAGTCTGCTGCTCGGCGGGAATGTCCTCCTCCAGCGGGAAGGCGGGCGCGGGCTCCGCGACCCAATCCAGCTCCTGCACCGCCACCGGACTTACAGCGGGAAGCGGCTCCTCCGCCGGCTGAGGCTCCTCCCGGGGGCTCTCGGGCTGGGCAGCGGTCTGCTGCAGCTCCGCCAGCGCCGCGGGCTTGAGCGGCTGCTCCGGCGCGGGCCTGGACTGCTCCGGCACGGGCTTGGGCTGCTCCGGCGCGGGCTTGGGCTGCTCCGGCGCGGCAGTCTTACCGGGGAACTTCATGGCGATGCTCACGCAGAAAAGCGAGAGCATGATGCCCAGAACGCTCATCTCCTGCATGCCGTCCACGAAGCTCACCGGGTTTTCCAGATCCATCAGCTCCGGAATATCCTCGATCACATGATACAGGAAGGCCAGGGCCAGGATCCCCGCCAGCGCCCATTTCAGCTTCGGGATGGAGAAGGTCATGGCATACAAAACGGCAAGCACCACATAGAGGACGATACAGCCCACCATTTGCCACTCATTCTCCACTCCCATGATGCGGAAGATGAAAAACACAACGCCCAGCACCACCGGGATCACCGTTGACCAGAAGGCCTTTTTGCCGAGAAACAGCAGGCACAGCAAAAACAGCAGCCCGCTGAATACCGGCAGCGCCACCTGGGTCAGCAGGTAGCGGGTATCCTCCCAGCGGCCGATGCTGCCGATCACCCGGAACACCACCGCCAGCGCGATCAGAAGCATGGAGGCCTCCGTCCAGAAGCCGTCCCGCTCCACATACAGTTTTTTCTTTGTCTCGTCCATGTTATGTCCCTCCCGCAATCTCTGTGCTCCGGTTTCCTCTGCTCTCCTGTCTGTTTCCCGGGCTTACCGGGGCTTGGGCGCGTTCTTCTGCAGCTGCTCCTGGGTCATGGTCTCGCCGGAGGCGATGGCAATGGCCAGGGATCTGGCATACTCCACCGTATTGGTATTGGGGATCATCACATAGGCAAAGCAGCCCAGGGAATAGGCGTATTCCGTGCTCCCGTTGCCGTCCACGCTGTAGGTCAGCACCGTCCAGTCCTTGCCGCTCTGCATGGTCAGCTGCACCAGCTCGCCGATCATCGCCTTGGACACATTGGTCTGGAAGCAGCCGGCCATCTCATCCATGAGCTCCAGGTAGTTGGTGAGGATCTTGGAGGAGCGGAGGCTGTTGATGATGCCCTTGACCACCGCCATCTGGTGCCGGCCGCGGGCGCGGTCGCCCTCGGCAAAGGCGTAGCGGTTACGCACGAATTTCAGCGCATCCTCGCCCCTGACGCCGTAGTTCATGCCCTTGTGGATCCTGCCCAGATCCACGTCAGACTCAAAATCCACACCGCCCAGGGTGTTGATCACGTCGATAAAGCCATTGAAATTGACCCGCAGATAATACTGGATCGGCAGGCCGTAGTAGTCCCCCAGGGCCTGCATGGAGCCCTCGATGCCGTAGATGCCGGCGTGGGTCAGCTTGTCCATGGCGCCGCCCACCGGCTGGAAATTGAAGGGCACATAGTAGTCGCGGGGCGTGGAGATGAGCAGCACGGTCTTGGTCTCCATGTTGACGACGGCCAGGATGTTCACGTCGCTGCGGCTGCGCGCCGTCACGGGGCCGTAGGTGTCGATGCCGCTGAGATAGGCGCAGAAGCTGTTCTCCCACAGAGCCGGATCCTGCAGGGTCGACAGGACATCCGCCTGGATCTCGGGGTTGATGACCGCGGGCTGGGGCATGATCTCCGTCTGGATCCGGGAGCTGAAGTTCTCCGGCACATAGAGCTTCTCCGTATAGCCCTCATAATCCGGCAGGCTGTCGATCAGGTCGAAGTAGGCCGTGGAGATCAGCAGCGCGTCCACCTCTCCCTCGTCCAGGGCGCGCACCAGCTCCAGGAGAGACCCGTAGCTGCGCAGCTGGATCGTCCGCCCGTACTTCCGTTCCAGATCCTGGCGGGTCTGGTCGATGGCCGCGGTATCCACCCCGGAGATGGTGCCGAAGACATATTTGCTCTCCACCGCGTACTCGATGGTGATCTGCCGGTCAGGATTGTCCGCGTCCTTCTTCACATAGACCTTGATCTCGGTGTACTGGGTGCGGACATCCGTGATCTCGTCCATTCTGCTGTTGTACCTGTGGACGTAAAAGCCCACGGCGCCCTCCACCAGGCTCATGAAGAGCAGCAGCACGATGGCAGCGATGCGGAAGCCGGTTTTTTTGTTCTTCCCCTTCTTCTCCCGCTGCAGCAGATACAGCAGCATGGGGATCAGCGCCAGCACCGCCGCGCCGATGAGCACGAGCTGGTTTGCCAGCAGATGGGTCTGGATGATGGACCAGCCCAGGAAGGCCGTCAGCGCCAGGCTGAGAGCGAACATCACATAAAAGAATACTTTCGACATATAGATTCCTCCTGTGCCGCATACGGAATGCGGCAGATCCCCGCGCTGATTTATCTGATCCTGCAGAAACGCCGCTCCCCGTCCAGCTGATAGCTGAGCGAGAGCCCGTCCCCGGTGTGGACGCGGACGTCCTTCGCCTCCGCGCCCCGCAGCAGCCGCCGGTAAAGCTCCCTGGCCTCCCCGCTCCAGCGGGACATATCGTCCGAGTGGAGCAGCACGCCGCCGAAGAGGCTGTTGACCGTGGCCAGGGTCTCTTTTTCCGCCCGGCTGAGATGCAGATTGTTCTCCCGCAGGAAGAACACGTCCGGGTCGCTGAGCCAGGCGCGGCCGTTCAGCTGCCGGCGAAAGATCGTGTTTTCGATAGCCTGCAGGGTGGAAGGCCGCTCCCGGTTGGTGTGCTGCATCAAAAAGCTGCCGTTCCAGTCCAGCCCCACGTCGCAGCTGACGCGGCAGTAGTCCACCAGGCCGAAGGCGGGCATCAGCGGCACGCCGCAGCCCAGGATCTTCTTCTCGCCGCAGAGGCGGCGCAGCAGCTCCATCGCCCGGATCATGCGGGCCGCCCGGGTCTCCGTCTCCCCGCCGAAGGGCGCGGCGGCGTAAAGGAAGTCCAGCTTCACCAGGTCATAGCCCCACTCGTCCAGCACCCGGTGGAACACCTGCTCCAGATAGGCGATCACCTGGGGCTTGTCGATGTCCAGGGCATAGAAGCCGCCCCAGTTGACGCCGGCGAGCCAGGGTTTCCCCTGCTCCCGCAGCAGCCAGTCCGGGTGCTCCTTTGCGAGGCGGGAGCCCCGCTGCGCCCCAAAGGGCGCCAGCCACAGCCCCGCCTGCAGGCCGCGGGCGTGGATGGCCTCGGCGGCGGCACGCATCCCGTCCGGGAACTTGCGCCGATCCGGCTCCAGCCAGTCCCCCACCTTGGGCTCCCAGCCGTCGTCGATCTGGAAGAGATCGCCGGGCTGCAGCTGCTCCGCGCAGCCGTTCAGGTCGCTGAGGATGGTCTTCTGTGAGATCTTCTGATAGCGGTTATACCAGCTGGAATAGCCGGCCAGCCGCTGCCGGGTGCGGGGCTGCACCCCAAGGGCGGCAAACCAGGCGTCAAAAACCTGCTGCTCCGTGCCCTCGGCATAGAAGAGCTCCAGCGCGGGGAAGGCGCCGCCGCCCCATCGCAGCCCTGCGCAGTCCCGCTGGATGTGCAGCAGGCCGCTCTTCGCCTCGTAGCGAAAGAGAGTGTAGCCCGGGTGCTCGTCCAGGGAGGCGAAGAGCCGGAAGCGCTCCCCCTCCCGGAAGTAGCACCAGCTCATGCCGTGGGTGATCCCGGGCTTGCGGGGATAGGGCACGAAATTCTCGTCCCCGTAGGAGCGCAGCCCCAGCCGCCGGATCAGAAGCTCCGGCAGCGGGCCCACGCCCCGGGTATAGTCTGTGGGCGCATACTCCGGGCAGTAGGTCCAGGTCTGGTAGCCGTTCATGAAGATCCTGCCGTCCGGCGCCAGCGCCACGGGAACCCGGGCGCAGGCCGAGCGCAGCGCGCCCGCCGGCAGCGTCTCCTTGAGGTGCAGCGCGCCGGGCAAAAGCTCCCGGCTGCCCCGAAAGCTCTCCCCGCTCTGCAATTGGATCTCATAGCGTAGTTCCATGGCGCTCCCCTCTCCCCGTGTGCGTCCGTGTTTTTGCTCAGGCTTCCTGCTTCACCGTGAACTTCACGGTCACAGGCTCGGTCTGGGCGGTCTCCAGGGTCAGGCTGCCCTCGCCGGCGCTGCCGACGGTTTTCACATAGCAGCCCAGCATGCCGCCCTCGGCGGTGGCCAGCGCCGGCCCCACCAGGGCCACGGCACCCTCCGCCTTCATCTGCACGGGAAGCTGCGCATAGGGCGCGATGTTCCCGCTCTCGTCCAGGATCCGGATGCGGACGGCGGCCATATCGTAGCAAGCGCCTTCCCGCAGCGCGGTGGCGCTGACCTTGATCTCCAGGTGCAGCAGCTCTCCCGGACGCTTGGTCTGGCTGGCGATGACCTTGCCATTCTTCTTGCCGTCAAAGCGCCAGCGGGTGGCCTCGCCGCCCCAGTTGCCCACATACTTGCCGTAGAGTGCCACGCCGTCCTCCATGGTCAGACCGTAGCGGCTCATGGCCAGAGCCATCTTGGCCTTGTCCATGGGGGGCAGGTTGTCCAGCCCGTGCTTGCCGGCGGAGACCAGCACATCCTTCACCAGCTTTGCCTCGGCCTTGGGGAAGCCCTCCACCGTCTCCAGCAGGCAGCCGATGGTGTCGTCGATCTTCACCGGGCCGTGGTTCAGCCCGTCCCAGCCCTCGGTGCGGAAGCTGGCCACAAAGTGATCGTTCTTGTAGAGCTCCACCTCGTCCGCGTTGGTGAACACATACTTGTCCCCCACATTGCCGCCGGGGTAGTCGCCGATGTCCATGGGGGTGCCCACCTCCAGCACCGGGGTCTCGTCCCCCTGGCTGGCATAGAGCGCCGCCGCCAGCTTGGGGTTGCGGAAGGCGTCCATCACGCCGTGATAGCAGACCTTGTCCCCGGAGCCGAAGTCCTTGTGGGTGGGGTAGTCGAACATGCACCAGCCGAAGCAGCCCACATGCTGCCCGTCGGCCTTGGCGTCGTTCTGCACCCGGGCGTGGCGCAGGGCGTGCTCCTGCCGCTTCGCCCAGGGGTCATAGCTTTTGGTGGGGAACATGTGCCCGTTGTGCTCGGACACCAGCAGCGCACGCTCCGGGTGGGTGCTGACCTTGCTCTTGGGCAGCACGCCCGGGTTCGTCCCCACATGGGAGAAGTCGTTGAAGGCATACACGTCCTCCAGCAGGCTGGATTTCTGCAGATAGCGCACGCCGGAGGTGGGGCGGCTGGGATCCAGCCGGTGGCAGAGGTCGTTGGTGCGCAGGTAGAAGGGATCGTCGTCCTGGCTCTCGTTGATGCGCACGCCCCAGAGCACGATGCTGGGGTGGTTGCGGTACTGGCAGACCATCTCCCGCACATTCTCCACCGCCTGATCCTTCCAGGCCTCGTCCCCGATGTGCTGCCAGCCGGGGATCTCGGTAAAGACCATCAGACCCAGCCGGTCGCACTCATCGATAAAGTGCTGGCTCTGGGGATAGTGGGAGGTGCGCACGGCGGTGCAGCTCAGCTCCTCCTTCAAAATGCGGGCGTCCTCCCGCTGCAGGCTCTCGGTGGCGGCATAGCCGATGTAGGGGTAGCTCTGGTGCCGGTTCAGGCCCCGCAGATAGCTCTTCTCCCCGTTGAGGAAGAAGCCGTCCCCCCGAAACTCCACCGTGCGGAAGCCAAAGAGCGTCTCCTGCGTGTCCAGTACGCTGCCCTCTCCGTCCAGCAGCTCCGCCCGGCAGCTGTAGCGCTTGGGATTCTGCGGGCACCAGGGCTCCACGCCCGGCACCTGCAGGCTGATGCGCTCATGGCCGCTCGCCTCGGCCAGGCAGCGCTCCCCGTCCCATACGCTGATGCGCACGGGCAGCGTCGGATCCGTCAGCTCCAGCCGGGCCTCCAGGGAGTCCAGTGTCGGCGTGAAGACGAAGAGATCCCGAATGTACTCCTTGCCGCGGATATCCAGCCAGGCCTCCCGGTAGAGACCGCCGTAGGTCAGATAGTCGATGACGAAGCCAAAGGGCGGCACGCTGCCGTTTTCCGTGCAGTCCAGCTTCACGGCCACGGTGTTCTCCCCCTCAAGGCGCAGCAGATCCGTGATCTCCACCCGGAAGGCGGTGTAGCCGCTGCCGTGCCGGGCGCACTCGACGCCGTTCACATAGACTGTTGCGATGTGGGCGGCGCCGTCAAACTGCAGGAAGATCCGCTTCCCCGCGCTCTCCGGGGGGAGCTCCAGCTTCCTGCGATAGCCGCAGACCATCTCGTAGTATCGGGGGCCGGAATAGTGCAGGGGGATCTCCCGTACATTGTGGGGCAGGCGAACCGAGACGGCGCTGCCCTCTCCGCGCAGAAAGCCCTCCGACCACTGCTCGGTAAATTCCCAGCCGTTGCAAAGAGAAATCATAGTTTATCCTCCGTATATTTTTAGTGCTTTACATTTTATTTTACCATCGAAAACGCGCTTGTACAAGCCCTGTTTTTGGAAATACGCCGGCCAGGGAAAAGTGAAGAGTGAAGAGTGAAAAGAGCATGTAAGGGCTGACGCCCTCGGCAGCCCGCAGAACGGTGAACGGCGAAGAGCTTTTTCAGCCCCGTAGCGCCGAGCATTGCTCGGCAGCAGTTTTCCGTAGGGGCGGCCTTTGGCCGCCCGCCTTTTTGATCTGCAGCCACGTCCACGGGCGACCACAGGTCGCCCCTACGGGGACGGCGGGGATCTGCGCGGGATCGTAAATCCGAAAAAGCAAAACCGCTGTACCCAATTTGGGTACGGCGGTCTATCGTTCGGCGATATTTTCGATGACCCGCACCAGTTCATAGGGCGGGATGTCCAGCGCGTGGGCGATTTTGAAAAGCGTGTCCAGCGTGGGGCTGCGCAGACCGCGCTCGATCTTGCTGTAATGGGTTCGATCCAGATCGGCCAGCCCGCTGAGGACCTCCTGGGACAGGCCCTTTTCTTTTCGCAGACCTTGAATCACCTTGCCAACCAACACAGGGTCTACCAAGCTCTGCGCCCCCTTTCCTTTTAGTATAGGATAGAGGACAAAAAAGAATTCTTTGAGGTCGCTTGACCCCAAAGAATCCCTGTGTTATTCTTTATTCGGTTTGATTGCCCAAAAAAAGAGAAAAGGAGGCGAAAAAATGAAAAGAGCTCTGGCACTGATCCTGGCGCTGGTGCTGGTCATTTGCCTGCTGGCCGCCTGCGGCGCCATGTCCAAAGAAGAGCTTGTGGGAACTTGGTCCGGCGAATGGGACTTCAACGGATACCATTGGAACGAAGAGCTTACGCTGAAAGCCAACGGCACCTACGTGGAGAAGAATTATCGCGATGGGAAGTACTACGACACAGAGACCGGCACGTATGAGCTTGACGGAAGCACCCTGCGGTGCTATGAAAACGGAAATCAGGGCGGGCCGATCACAAAATATAAGGTCAGCTCTTCCACGTTGAAAAGCGGCGATGTTGTCCTCCGCAAGGTCGGTTGATCCGGGCGATGCGAACGGGAACAGGGAGCTGTGACAGAAAAACAAAACGAAAAAAAGAAATCGTACGGCGAAAATATAATATTGAACGAGAGGATAAGGGAATGAAAAAAGCTGTCGTATTCTTGCTGACCTTGTGCATGGTGTTTGCTTTGTGCGGATGTGGGGAGAAAGGGCCCTCTGAATATGAACAGGTGGAGTCGGCTCTTCAAGGCGCATACAGTTTTCAATGGTATGCCACGTATATACAAAGGAACTGCTATGTTGGATATCAGTTTACCTCCGGCGCCTTCGAATATGTGAACAATTCGGCTGTCATTGCGCAGGGAAGAGGGGTGTATACGATTTCAACGGAAGACAAAACCATCACCTGCCACTTTTCCTATTACTTGGACGATGACGGTACAACGACTAAGAACGATGTGGTTTTTACTTATGAACTGAAGGATAACGGGGAGCTGGTATTGAAAGACTCTTCCAATACTTACACAAAAGAACGATGAAGCATGAACCGCCGGGCTGTGAAGCAAGTCGTTTTACAAGGAGCGGTCTTGGATGCCGGCTTGTAGGGGCCTGGCCTACGGAGTAAAAGCGCAAAAGGAGCATACGGAATTTCCGTATGCTCCTTTTGCTTGTTCTTTTGCCCTGTCGCGGGGATCTGCGCTTTCCTGCGCCGCGCCGGCTTTCCGGGCTATCGCCGCTGCCGCATCAGCAGCGTGATCAGAAGCCACAGCACCACAACGGTGCCGAGGATCGGCAGCAGAAAGGTCGTGACCTCGGAAAGCTGGCCGAAAACCAGACATACCGCCATCACCAGCAGCACAAGCACGCCGACGCAGGGGAGAAAAATCATGTGAAAGGCGGACAGCAGCATCGAAAACAGATCGCCCCGCTCCAGCTTCACTCTCTCCTCTTCCTGGCGCGCTTTCCGGATCTCCGGATCATCCAGACCCAGCGCACGGCGCTGCGCCTGACGCGCGCGGTTAAATTTGTTGCCAAACTGCATGTGCGGCTCCTTCTCCCGCAGCGGGGGATCTTAGTCCTGCTTGTTTTTGTACTCCATGCCGTTCATCAGCGGATGGTGGCAGGCGACGAAGTGGTCGGGCTCCATCTCGCGCCACTCCGGCGTGACCTGCTCGCAGATCTCCGTGCAGTAGCGGCAGCGGGTGTGGAACTTGCAGCCCTTGGGCGGGTTCACCGGGCTGGGAATATCGCCCTCCAGGATCTGCAGCTCCTTGCTGTCGTCCGGGTCGGTGGTGGGGATGGCGGCGATCAGCGCCTGGGTGTAGGGGTGGATGGGCTTCTTGAAGATGGCCTCGGAGGGAGACAGCTCCACCAGGTTGCCCAGGTACATGACGCCGATACGGTCGGAGATGTACTTGACGACGGAGAGGTCGTGGGTGATGAACAGGTAGGTCAGGTGCTGCTGTTCCTTCAGGTCCTGCAGCAGGTTCAGGATCTGGGACTGAATGGACACGTCCAGTGCGGAGACAGCCTCGTCGCAAACCACGAACTTGGGCTTCACCGCAAGGCTGCGGGCAATGCAGATACGCTGCCGCTGGCCGCCGGAGAACTGGTGCGGGAAGCGGTGGACAAAGTAGTCCGCCAGGCCGCAGTCGCTCATGACCTTCAGAACCTCAGCCTGCATCCGCTCGGAGCCGGCCTTGTAGAACTTGTGCGCCACAAGACCCTCGCTGATGATCTGGCCGACCGTCATACGGGGATTCAGAGAGGAGTAGGGATCCTGGAAGATGTACTGGATCTGGCAGCGGAGCAGACGCACCTCGGGGTAGGTCAGACGGGCCAGGTCGATGCCGTCGTCCCGGAGCGCCTCGTGCTTCTGGAACTCGGGGTCGTTGGCGTAGTTGGCGCGCAGGGCGTCCAGCTGCTTGTCGATCTCGGCGATCTCCTGCCGATCCTTCTCGATGACGCTGTCCCACTCGTCCAGCTTCGCCTTGAACTTTTCCATCTTGGCGGAAGCGGAGGCGCGGCGGCGCTCGGAAAAGTCCTCGCTGCCGCTGATGAACTCGTTCTCTTCAAAGTCCAGCTTTACGGGGCGGCGCTTCTCCACATGATTGTGCAGGCGGTTGCAGAGGGCATAGCGCTGCTTGTAGAGCCGGATGGGCTCGTTCAGGTCGTCTACGCAAATGAAGCCGCCCACCAGGTTCACGATGTTCAGATAGGCATCGTTGGAGGCCTTCTTCGCCGCGTTCAGATGGTTTGCCAGCTCCATCTGCTTCTTCTCGTCCGCTGCGTCGTACTCGGCCTGGAGATGATCGGTCTTTTGCTGCAGCTCGTGCATCTTGTGGATGTGCTTGTGCAGGTGGTCGATGGTATTGGCCACATACTTGGGCGCCAGCTCGTCCAGAGAAGCGCCGTAATACATAGTGCGGCCGTCGGTCTGCCGATACAGCTGGAGGATCGTACGGCCGAAGGTGGATTTGCCGCAGCCGGACTCGCCCACCAGACCGAGGGTCTCGCCCTCGTAGATATCCAGGGTGATACCGTCGTTGGCCTTGTTGTACAGGCCGTGTCTTCCCACGGGGAAGTACTGCTTCAGGTTGGAGATCTTCAGCAAAATCTTTTCATTCTCATTCTTTTGCATGCTTGCGATCCTCCTTTCTCGGGTAGAAGCAGCGGATCTGCTGGGTCTCGGAGACATGGACCATGGTCGGCTCCTCCTCCTGGCAGCGCTCGGTAGCATACTTGCAGCGGGGAGCGAACTTGCAGCCCTTCGGCAGCGCCAGCGGGTGGGGCACGGCGCCGGGGATGGCGTCCAGACGCTCGTTGGCAGGCGTGGTCAGGCGCGGGATGGAGGTCATCAGGCCCTCGGTGTAGGGGTGGGAGAACTCGCTCTGGCGGAAAATGGTGTCTGCCGGGGCCATCTCCACCACCTGGCCGCAATACATGACGGCCACATCGTCCGCGATCTGGCGGATAACGCCCAGGTCGTGGGTGATGAACAGAACGGAAGTGCCGTGCTCGGCCTTCAGATCGTTGATCAGCTTCAGGATCTGCGCCTGAATGGTCACGTCCAGAGCGGTGGTAGGCTCGTCGGCGATCAGCAGCTTGGGCTTGCAGGCCAGGGCCATGGCGATCATGACACGCTGCCGCATACCGCCGGAGAGCTGGTGGGGATACTGCTTGGTGACGATCTGGGGATTGGGGATCTTCACGTCGGCCAGCATCTCGATAACCTTCTCAGCGGCCTCCTTCTTGTTCATCCCCTGGTGGATGATAAAGGGCTCGGAAACCTGCTTCTCCACGGTGAACACCGGGTTCAGGGAGGTCATGGGCTCCTGGAAGATGACGGAGATGTCGTTGCCGCGCACCTTGTACATCTCTTCCTTGGAGCACTTGGTCAGGTCTCTGCCGTCAAAGAGGATCTCGCCGCTGTCGATATAGCCGTTGCCGTCCAGCAGCTGCAGGATACTCATGGCGGAGACGCTCTTACCGGAGCCGGACTCGCCCACGATGCCGAGGGTGCGTCCGGGCTCCACGGAGTAGGAAACGCCGTTGACTGCTTTCACGATACCCTTTTTGGTGCGGAAGAACGTGTGCAGATCTTTTATCTCAAGTAATGCCATCGTTTTCCCTCCTTTACTTGTCGCGGTCGGACTTCGGGTCCATAACGTCGCGCAGGGTATCGCCGACGATGTTGATGCAGATACAGGTGATGGCCAGGAACAGAGCCGTGAACAGCCACTCCCACCAGAAGTTGGTGATGATGGTGGCGTTGTTGGCGCCGTTGAGCATGTTGCCCCAGGTCGGCCGCGGGTAGGTAACGCCGAAGCCCAGGTAGCTCAGGCTGGATTCCGTCAGCATACAGGTCGCAAAGTCCAGCGTCAGGGTAACGAAGATGATGGAGACGATGTTGGGCAGGATGTGCTTGAAGGCGATCGCGCCCTCCTTCACGCCCATGGCCTTGGCGGCGGTCACGTACTCGTTCTCGCGGGCCACCAGCACCTGGCCGCGGACCATGCGGGCCAGGCCCGTCCAGGTCAGCACGCCCAGGATCACCATGAGCAGAAAGATCTTATTATCCTCACTGATGTCAGACTGCGCCAGAATAGCGGAGAGGATCAGCGCGAAGGGCAGGAACGGGATAGCCGCAAAGATCTCGGTCACACGCATCAGGATCAGGTCGACCTTGCCGCCGAAGTAGCCGGAGATACAGCCGACGATGATGCCGATGATGGTGGAGATGATAACGGCGATGGCGCCGATGGTCATGGTCATCTTACCGCCCTGGATGATGCGCTGGAAGATGTCCGCGCCGCGGTTGTCGGTGCCGAAGAGGTAGCCCTTCAGGCCCCATTTGCCGACCAGCTCGTTGTTGTCATTTACAGCGTAGCTCTGGAAGGCGCCGCCGTAGATCCGGGTCACACCGGTCATGTCCTTGGGAACCTGGGTCTGATCCAGCGTGTCGCCGCCCCAGGAGAGGACGCGGCCCTTGTCGGTCAGCGCGGTGTAGTGGTAGGTACCGGAGACGATCTGGATGACGTGCTCGCCCTCCTGCAGCGCAGGCATGGGCTTGGCGCGGGTGCCGAAGTCACCGGTGAAGAACAGGGTGCCGTCGTCCAGCTCGCCGCAGACGGTGTTGCTGGTGGCGGTGATGGCGACGATCTTACGGCCGTCCAGATACTCTCTGGCGGAAACCGCCTTCTCGTTCAGGTTGGAGCGATACTGGTCATAGAGACCGCGCTTGCCGGTGTAGATGCTGTTGCCGGCCTCGGTCACGCCGACCACGTAGTTCAGGGTGAAGTCGATGTCGATGAAGTTGTCCCTGTCAAGGAACAGATCGATGTTCTGGTAGGTATTCTTGTTGCCCCAGATGTACAGGGTGCCGTCATCCATCAGAATGGCGCTGCACTGATAGCCGCAGGTCACCTTCTTGATGTGATCCACGTCGATGGTGCCGTTGAGCAGGATGTCGGGCTCAGGCAGGATGTTGGCGTTATCCTTGTTCTCGGGGTCAAAGTAGCCGAACTGGCCCAGCTTGTTGTAGCCCCAGCAGTAGACCTTGCCTTCCTCGGAAATGGCGACCACATGGTCGATACCGGCGGCCACATACACGATCTTGGCTTCCTTCACCTCATCCGGGATGTCGCGCACATCCAGACCGGTGGTGCTGATCTTGGAGTCGCCCCAGATGAAGACCTCGCCGGAGTTGTTCACGCCGACGGTGAAGCTGCCGAAGCTGTCGATCATGCGAATGTCGTCCTTCAGATCACCGGGCACAGACAGCATGCTCATGGTGGGGTGGACGTTCTGCTGGGTAACTTCGGTGTAGGAGTCGTAGTACTTGGGCATGAACAGCGGGCCAATGAAGACCAGCAGGAACATGGCGATCACGACGCAGAGGGCAAACACTGCCAGCTTCCGCTCAAAGAAGCCGCGGACGATCTGCTTGAAGGGGCTGACGATCTCCTCCACCTTCATGTTCTTGGCATTCTCTTCCATCTCGTCGGCCATCGTTTTGCTGCCGCCGAAGAAGAGACGCTTGAACCAACCGCCGATGGTGCCGAAGAAGCCTTTATTCTTCTTTTTCATCTTCGCACCTCCTTATGCGTTGACCCGGACACGCGGGTCGACAAGACCGTACACGATGTCGATGATCAGGTTGCCCAACAGGGACAGGGCCACGTAGAACAGCTGCATCAGGATGATCACGTCCGTATCTGCAGTACGCAGGGACTGGATCATCAGCTTGCCCATGCCGTTGATGCCGAACATATTTTCGAAGATCAGAGAACCGCCGAAGATGCCCAGGAACCAGCCGACGACCAGGGTCACGATGGGGATCAGGGCGTTACGCCAGGCGTGGGAGTAGATCACGGTCTTCTCCTTGACGCCCTTGGCGCGGGCGGTGCGAATGCAGTCCATAGACAGCGCGTCGATCATGGAAGCGCGGACGTAACGGGTCATGCCGCCCATGGAACAGAAAGTCATGGTAATGAGGGGCAGCGCCATGTAGTACATTCTGTCCTTGAACCACTCCCAGCCGGTGAAGTTGTTGCCCGGCGTGCCCATGCCGCTGGGCGGGAACAAATGCAGCAGGGAACAGAAGATCCAGATGAACAGAATACATGTAATGAAGGTCGGCAGCGAGTAACCGATGATGGTGACGACCTGGGTCGTCTGGTCAAACTTGCCGCCCTTGCGCACTGCGCAGAAGATGCCCAGGGGGATCGTGATGCCCAAAGCCAGGATCACGTTGAAGATGTTGATGAAGATGGTGTTCTTCATCGGTTCCCCGACGATGTTGATCACATCGTCCTTCAGCTCGTAGGAGTAGCCGAAGTTGCCCTCCAGCAGACCGTCGTACTTGCCGAAGTAGTTGGGGTATGCGCCGATCCAGCGCAGATAGCGAACCGCCAGGTTTTTGGTGTCCGTGCCGTAGAGCCGCTGATAGTACAGATAGCGTTCCTGGAACACCTGCTCCTTTTCCGCATCCGACTTGCCGCGAAGCTGCTGCTTCATGGTGACCATGTCAGCTCTGGCGTCGGTATAGGCTCGGTTGCTGGGAATGAGATTGTATATCAAGAACATGAGGATGGACAGAATGATCAGAACGACCAGCATGTATCCGATCCTCTTCAGAACGTATTTTCCCATTCTGTATCTCCAGTCTGTCGCACATGCGACTGGTTATTTCGGCAGTCAGGGGCATCACCCCTGCCTTGCCAGGTGCGGGGGTTCAGACAAAAACTTGTCAGCGTGCGATTGCGGGGCTTTGAGTTCCAAAAACGGAGAATATGACGCTGCTTGGCTCATATTCTCCGTTTTATTGCAGAGGTGAAGTCTATAAACACAGGATGGGGGCGAGCCCCACCCTGTGTTCATAGTTGCTTAGAGCTTAACGCTCAATGGTAAATCTGCAGGACTTAGTTGTTCCAGTAGATGTCAGCGATGTCCTTGATGTAGTAGGCGCTGTAGTCATCGTACATGGAAGGATCGATGGTCATGTTGAAGGAGTAGTCGTACACAGCGCTGTTGAAGCCGGTAGCGAAGTTGAAGCAGGTGTACATGGGAGTGCCGCTGTAGTAGCCGTAAACCTGCTGCTGATACAGCTCGTCGAGCATGGGAGCGAAGTCGCCGATGGTCTTCTGCACGGTGAAGCCAGCGTTGATGATGTTGTCATTCTGCTCAAAGCCGGTGACCAGCAGATCGGAGAACTCGTTGTTGACAGTGCCGTACCAGTTCAGAGCCAGAGGCATGTAGTAGTTGCCGTCGATCTCAACGGTCTTGTAAGCGCCGTCGATGGACTGGTAGTTCTTGTCGTACTCGGTGGCATACTCGCCGGGGATCATCTTGTAGCGGACGCCCTCGGTGTACTCGCCGCCCTCGGCGTTGTAGACCCAGCCGCCGGCCTCGAGGGTCGCGATGGCAGTGTCAACAGAGGTATCGTAGGCGTTCAGCAGCATGCCCTGGTTGGTGGCAGCCTTGTACATCCAGGAACCGGAGTAGTAGGGGCCGTCGACAACACCGCCGTAGCCGCCGGTGAAGTCCTTAGCAAAGGTGGCGCGGTCCATGCAGAAGGCGATGGCCTGACGGACCTCGGGGAACTGCACGGGGCCGAAGTCGGCACGGAAGCCCAGCTTGCCGTAGCCGGCGCGAGAGTAGTGGGTGTACACGAAGGCGCCATCGGAGCCATCAGCCATAGCAATGGCCTCGTCGGTGGCAGCGCCGCCGGTGATAGCAGACAGGCAGTCAACGCCGCCGGCCTTCAGGTCCTCGAGCTGAGTCTCGGCGATGATCCTCTTGTAGATAACGGTCTCGATCTGGGGCTTGGTACCCTCGTAGTTGCCCTTGAAGTAGGGGTTCAGCTTCAGGGTAGCGGTCTTCTCGGAAGCGTTGTAGTTCTCAACGGTGTAGGGGCCGGACCAGGGGTACAGGGTGTAGGTGTCGCCGATACCGGAATCGTTGATGTGCTGAGCCAGGACGTAGCTGTCGCCGTTCTTCTCATAGAAGTTGCCGGTGATGTACACGCCCTCGCCGTCGTCGGCGATGTCAGCGTCAGCGCCGAACCAGACGTCCTTGTAGGTGGGGTAGAAGCCGGCGTAGGCAATGGCGTAGAAGTACGGATAGTAGTCGGACTTAACGGTGGCGGAGAAGGTGTAGTCGTCGATCAGACGCAGACCGGTCATGACGGGGTTGCCGGAACCTTCGGTGCCGTCGAACGCGGCGAAGTCTTCGTAGCCGACATAGTTCATCAGGGCGCGAGCGTCGCGGCCGGAGCCCTCAGCAGCAACGGGAGTGGAGAAGGCCATGGGGTAGTACAGGTAGTTCTTGGCGGTGATGGGGGAGCCGTCGGAGAACACCAGGTCGTCATAAATGGTGATCTGGTAGGTGCAGGTACCGTCCTCGTTCTCGATCTGCTGGAAGTCCTTCACGACGGTCTCGTTCACAACGTAGCCGCCCTCTTTGGTGGTGACGACGGTGTCCAGGCCGTTGACCAGGCCGGCGACATCGTTATCGGAGGAGCCGGGGCTGGAGGAGCCGAAGTTGGACACGCGGAACTTACCGGACAGGTCGGTGGAGCTGCCCATGATGAAGGAACCGTCGGCCTTCTCGGAGGACCAGTCGATCAGGGCGCGGGCAGGACCCCAGAAGGGGTTGGTGGGATGCTCTTCAACACCCTTGATCTGGGCATTGTAGACATCGTAGTACTCGTTGGAGTACAGGGGGATCTCGGGCAGCAGGTAGTTCCAGCGGGTGATGTAGAACTTCCACCACTCGGCGTACACTTCATCCTCGGTGGCGAAGGAGGTGCCTTCGGTGGAGGTGTTGTACACCATGGCCATGGTCAGGAAGTCCAGACCCAGCTCGTACTGATTGCCGTCGGGGGCATTGAAGTACGCGAGGCCGGTCTCGGGATCTTCCTCAACGTCAGCAATAGAGGCTTCCTTGCCGAACTTGTCGTACAGGGAGATGTAGTCAGCATCAGCGCCGTACTCCTTGCCGTTCAGCAGCTGGATGGAAGAGGGCTTGTAGCCTTCCTCTTCCTCTGCCTCGGGCTCGGTGGTCTCAGTCTCGGGCTCGGTAGTCTCAGTCTCGGGCTCGGTGGTCTCAGTCTCGGGCTCGGTGGTCTCAGTCTCGGGCTCGGTGGTCTCGGTCTCTTCCTCAGCGGGCTTCTCGGCAGTTTCGCCGCAGGCCGCCAGAGCAAACACCATGACCAGAGCCAGAAGCAGGGCCAAGAGTTTCTTGAGGTTGCTCATTTTCATTTTTCCTCCTATTTTTTCTTTATTAAACGCATTAAGAAATCATAATGCGATTAATAAGCCTTTGGGTTCCCTCCTCCGCGGAAGAGGAAAAAGCAGACATTCGGCGCGAAGCAGCCTGTCACTAACCACTCGTATGTCCAAACAGCCGCCTTCATGCACACGTGCTCTGAATTTTACAAAACCGGTCGCCGGAGCTTTTCCGCTTTGCTGTCACAGAGCCCCAATGTCGCTTCCGAGCTTGATTATAGCATAGAACTTTTTGTATTTCAAGAAAAAAACTCGGGCACTGCTCTCCGAACTTCCAAAAAAACAGGCCTGTTTTTGTGAAAAACCACTAAAAATTCGGGGCAGCGGCGGCAAATTCGTCTTTCTCCCCTGTATTTTTGCTCAAAAAATGGGGCTTTTTTACCGATTTATTTCTCTATTTTGCTACATTATTGAAATATAAATCTCCCTGTCCGCAGCAGCCGCTCCTTCATTTTTGTCCATTTTGGAGAGAGCCTCCCGATGCTCCGGCGCCCCCGCGAACCGACCGGCAGGGCCTGGGCGGCCGCTTTCCCCGGACATGAAAAACGGCCCCGAGATTGCTCTCAGGGCTGTTTTTGTGTATAAAGTGTCGATCAGATCAGCTCGATCACGGCCATCTCGGCGGCGTCGCCGCGGCGGGCGCCGATGCGGGTGATGCGGGTGTAGCCGCCGTTGCGGTCGGCAAACTTCACAGCCAGCTCGTCCTTGACCTTCTTGGCCACGTCCTCGCGGGTAATGAAGCTGATCATCTGGCGGTAGGAAGCCAGATCCTTGGCCTTGCCGAGGGTGATCATCTTCTCGGCCATGGGAGCGATCTCCTTGGCGCGGAAGAGGGTGGTCTCCATCCGACCCTTATCCAGCAGGTCGGTGGTCTGCTGACGCAGCATGGCCATCCGCTGGTCGGTGCTCTTGCCGAGCTTTCTTGTTCCGGGCATATTGCAATTCCTCCTGTATTACTGATTATCCTCGCTGGCCAGGGAAAGTCCCATCATCTGGAGCTTGTGCTCCACTTCCTCCAGGGACTTGCGGCCGAGGTTGCGGACCTTGATCATCTCGTCTTGCGTCTTGTTGACCAGATCCTCGACAGTATTGATATTGGCACGCTTGAGGCAGTTGAAGCTTCTCACGGACAGATCCAGCTCTTCGATGGTCATCTTGAGCACAGTATCCGGCTCCTTGTCCTCCTTCTCCACCACGGTGGAGTTGGCGCCGATGGTGTCGGACAGGTCCGTAAAGAGCGTAAAGTGGTCGCAGAGTATTTTGGCGCCCAGGCTCAGCGTATCGCGCGCCGCCATGGTCTTGTCCGTCCAAACCTCGATGGTCAGCTTGTCAAAGTCGGTCTGGTTGCCCACACGGGTATTCTCGACCGTGTAATTGACCTTGAGCACCGGGGTGAAGATGGAGTCGACGGGGATGGTGCCGATCGCGGTGGTGGGAGTCTTGTTCTTCTCAGCGGAAACGTAGCCTCTGCCATGATCCAGAACCAGCTCCATATTCAGAGCGCCGTCGGGACCGAGAGTTGCAATAGGCTGCTCGGGATTGAGGATCTCCACCTCAGCGTCGGGCTTGATGTCACCGGCGGTGACGACGCCCTCGCCGGAGGCCTCGATGTAGACGGTCTTGGGGCCGTCGCAGTGAAGGCGGGCGATGATGCTCTTGACGTTCAGGACGATCTCCGTCACGTCTTCCTTCACGCCGGGGATGGTGGAAAACTCATGCTGCACACCGGCAATCTTGATGCTGGTGCAGGCCGTACCGGGGAGAGAGGAGAGGAGTACCCTGCGAAGAGAGTTTCCAAGCGTAGTGCCATAGCCGCGTTCCAGAGGCTCAATGACGTACTTGCCGTAATGGGTCTCATTGGGGTTTTCCATGCACTCAATGCGCGGCTTCTTAATTTCGATCATGTGGTTCCTGTACCCTCCTTGTTCAAATTGCGCCGCTATGGCGCGGTGCGTGGTTCAGCTTACCAATTTGAGGGTGTCGGGAAGTGCGGGAGGCACTTCCCGTTTATTCTGATTACTTGGAGTACAACTCGACGATGAGGCGCTCTTCCACGGGGAAGTCGATGTCCTCTCTGGTGGGAGCGGCCACGACCTTGCCGATCATGTTGGCAGCGTCAAACTCCAGCCACTTGGGGATCACGTGGTAGGCGTTGTTTTCCAGGTTCATCTTGAAACGCTCGATGCTGCGGCTGGACTCCTTCAGGGCAACGACCATACCGGGTTTGACCTGGTAGCTGGGGATGTTGACCTTCTTGCCGTTGATGGTGAAGTGGCCATGGTTGACCATCTGACGGGCCTCGCGGCGGGTAGAGGCATAACCCAGGCGGAACACCACGTTGTCCAGGCGGCTCTCCAGCTGGATGAGCAGGTTGTCGCCGGTCTTGCCGGTCATGCGCTCAGCCTTCTCGTAGTAGCCGCGGAACTGCTTCTCCAGCACGACGTAGA
>JAEEGG010001075.1_pt1 | contig 76067 bp, 59 predicted proteins | sample 9134161 | NCBI WGS metagenome assembly JAEEGG01 (sample SAMN16246543, study PRJNA631951) | gut metagenome | biome: gut microbiome; feature: rumen; material: CR-attached | host: Bos | place: Iran: Karaj | collected 2018-10
GTGTAGTCAAGTGGCGTGTCGTAGCTGTCTGCTTCAGTAGTCACAAAAAGTTCTCCCAAGAAAAATGTGCTGCCATGACGAGGTAAAATCATCAAAGTATTTCGTCCTATCCATCCTACTCCGGCTCGCCATGCCCAATAGCGTTCGAGTATGGGAGCTGTATCCACAAAACATCGCCCTTCTGCATGGATGCATTGCATGAGTCTTAGTAAGCGTGCTCGCATTACTTCATGATAATCCTGTCCTTGGGCATACATGCTGATCCCTGGGGCTTGTTTGGGAGGATAGTAATTGAGTGCCACGCTAATGATTGTTTTAACTCCAGGCATGAGTAGTCGAGGATCGAGACGCATTGCGATGTGATTTTCCATATAATGCATGTCGGCTTGACATCCCTTTTGAATCCATTCAAGGAAGTGACTGGCATGGGGTTCTTGGACAGGTTCTGCTGGAGCCAATCCACAAGCAGAAAAGCCAAGGCGAAGGGCCTCGGCTTTTACTGACTGTCTATTCAAAAGTTTGGAATTCATAACCTTGTTCGCATAACCATTGCATTGCTTTGGGCAGGGCGCTTTTCAGTTTTTCGATGCTCTTAAGAGAGTCATGAAAAGTGATGATACTGCCTGGTCGGGTATAACGTATCACATTATTGAGTACATCTTCAGCCTGAAGGCGTTTGCTGTAGTCACGAGTGACAAGATCCCACATGACGATACGCCATCCCAAATATCGCATGGTACGATATTTTACCAATCCCATCCATCCGTGGGGTGGTCGGAAAAGGTGGTCGGACCGCAGGATTTCTTCGGCTTGCTTCACATTGGCCAGATATTTCCACGCACTCATGCTGATACCTTTCACATGATTATGGGTGTGATTGCCGATGCGATGACCACGATTGCGAACTTCCTTTAGCAAATGAGGATATTTCGCTGCATTATCTCCTACCATGAAAAAGGTTGCCTTGGCATTGTATCGGTCAAGCACGTCAAGGATAAAAGGCGTTGCCTCAGGGATTGGACCATCATCAAAGGTCAGATATACAACCTTCTTCTGATGGCCCATCCTCCATAGTGCATGAGGATACATCCAACGAAGGAACCTGGCAGGTTGCTCGATGATCATTCGATGGCAGAGGTATCAAGTTCCTCAAACTCGGGCAATAAGTCTTCTTCTGTCCGCTCTTCATTTTCTGGGAGAGGCAAACCAGCAGAGCCATAGAGTCGAGTTTGTACATTTCGGTTGTACAAATCAAGTTTCATTGCATATTCAACAGCGTAATTGCTCTTGACTTCTTGTAGAAGATCTATGCAGTTGTGGAGTTGGTACATGTAGTACATGATATCATCGTCTTCTTGGATTAGCATGTTGTTGGGTAGACTGAGATACCATGACATGTAGTCGCAAGCATTTTGCGCGATGGGCTGAAGAATCTTTTCCACTTGTTGTTTGTTGCCAACCTTAGACCAGACACGAGCCAAGTCCATAGAACCACTGGAATAGTTGTGAGGCACAGTGGTGGCGGGAATCACCTTTTCCACGTATTCCACTGCCTTGGCAGCTTTTTCCATTTGACCTTCTTCCACTAGACGAGTAGCCAATTGAGAGAACATGCGACGATGAGTCCAGCACATGCGAAGAACAGTTTCGTCGAGATAGATGTTGGGATTTTCGAGACCTCCGAACTTGAACTTGTGCATCAAATTATCGTACATCTTCTCCGTGTCAATGTTTTTGCCGTTAGCTTTGGTGTTGAAGGGCGTGATGCGGTTGACCAAACCTTCAAGCACGAAATTGTCCCCCAAATCACCATAGTTGTCCTTACCTACAGTGATGGCTACGTACATGGGCCGTTCCCAGTTGCACTGAGCCAACATTTCCAGCATCATCATTTGGCTCTTGTAGATGGCTCGCTTGCCTTTCAGGCTGATATGCATTACATCAGGAATACTGTCACCAGCGATCATCATGCCACTGCGGCGAACTGCGTCCTTATCCACAGTTAGCACAAGACTGTCGGTAGGGAAGATTTGCAGATCAGGATTATCGTTGAGTATCCACTTGTCGATGATGTTGCGCAGTTCATAAGGGTTGTCCCCCAAGAGTTGATGCATGGTGATAGGATCATCTTTGTAGTAATTGATAGCCTGTTCCAAAGTACCAGGACGTACGCTGATTCCCTCACGTGTACCTGCAACATACTGCAGACGGCTCCAATGGATGGGAACAGAAGGACTATCATAAGCAGGACGCTTCATCTGGTCGATGTACCAGTCTGTCTGCAGGTAAGAGAGATTGCAGACGCGGGCATCAGTGCGGAAACCTTCTGTCTCTTGAGCATACCACAATGGGAAGGTATCATTATCACCATTTGTAAAGATGATGGGATTGCGAGTCTCGTCAAGTGACATCAGATAGTTTTGACCAAAGTCACGGCATGTGTAACGTCCGCTGCGGTCATGGTCATCCCAGTTTTGAGCTGCCATCTGCAAAGGAACAAGGATAGCTAAGCAACTGATAGCAACACTCAGAACTTCAATCTTTAACACTCGACGAATCAATTCTGCAATGCCTGCCACTCCCATGCCACACCAGATGGCAAATGCATAGAAGGAACCTGCGTACGCATAGTCACGCTCGCGAGGCTGCATAGGTGTCTGGTTGAGGTAAACAACGATAGCTAGACCCGTCATGAAGAAGAGGAAGAAAACAATCCAGAATTGCTTCTCGCCAGCATTGTTGTTCGTCTCGCTATTACGGAAGAGCTGCCAGAAGAAGCCGAGTAGACCAAGCAATAAAGGCAGGCAATAATATACATTATGACCTTTGTTGTTTCGTAACTCTGGCGGCAATTTGCTTTGGTCACCCAAACGGATGTTATCAAAGAAGGGTATTCCGGAAATCCAGTTTCCATGCTCCCATTCACCATTGCCCTGAATGTCATTCTGGCGTCCTGCGTAGTTCCACATGAAGTAGCGCCAATACATGAAATTGACTTGGTAGCTGAGGAAGAATCGGATGTTCTCAAACATGGTGGGCATTTTGACCGTAATCATCTCTCCACAATGATCTGTGGTGATGTTGTGGCCCTTTACACCGCCCATCCAGCTTTCATATGCATTAGCATGAGCCTCGCTATACATGCGAGGGAACAGCATATTTTGCCCATAAATATAATCCTGGTCATACCGTTGTATTTCGTAACGGTCAGGCTCATCGGCACTTGCTTTCTCCTTGCGTTGATAAACGGGGGCTCCTTTTTTGCTAACGGGCACACAGTACTGACCCTCTACTTTCAGTTTTACCTTGCTAGTGTAAGCTTGACCATAAAAAAGAGGACGGTCGCCATATTGCTCACGGCTCAAATAGGTTCCCAAAGTGAAGATGTCCTCAGGGCTGTTCTGGTCCATAGGGGTGTTGGCGGTACTGCGGATGACAATGACGGCATATGAACTATAGCCAATCATGATCATCAGCATACAGAGCAGGCTAGTGTTCATCAGGCGTGCAGGAATGAGTTTTCCCTTAGTTGTATCCCAACGAAGCAACATATATAGTAGAGCCAAAATAATGACGCCAATGACGACACTGCTAATTCCATGTCCATAGAAAGGAATACCCAACATGCCTATGCTTAGCAGATATGAGATATTCATGCGAATACGGTTTTTCTCTGTCATCGTCTCGCGGATTGACCATAGAACTATACCGATCAACAGCAAGAGGTAGATGATGAGTCCTGTGTTGAAAGGACAATTCAATGTGTTGACAAAAAACAGTTCAAACCAACCGCCCACCTTCACGATGCCTGGGACAATTCCGTAAAGAACTGCTGCAACCAGCACAAAACTACCCAGCAAGGCAATCAAAGAACCTTTCACGTTCGCATTGGGATACTTGCGATAGTAGTAGATGAGAACGAGGGCGGGCAGGCAAAGAAGGTTAAGCAAATGTACTCCAATGCTAAGTCCAGTTAAGTATGCAATTAGAATCAACCAGCGATCAGAATGAGGCTCATCAGCATGATCTTCCCATTTCAGCATTAGCCAAAAGACAATAGCAGTGAAGAGGCTACTATAGGCGTATACCTCACCTTCGACAGCACTATACCAAAACGTATCGCTGAACGTGTATATTAATGCACCTACCAATGCACTTGCCTCTACCGTAACGAGTTGGCTTAATGTCTGCACCTGGTTATTCTCTCCAATCAATCGACGCATTAAATGGCTGATACTCCAGAATAGGAACATAATACAAGCGGCACTGAAGAGTGCGCTCATCGTGTTGACCATCATAGCCACTTTAGATGGGTCATTGACAAATTGGGTAAAAAGATTAGCTGTTAACATGAAAAAGGGTGCCCCAGGAGGATGACCCACCTCCAACTTGTAAGCGGTGGTGATAAACTCTGGACAGTCCCAAAAGCTTGCCGAAGGCTCGATCGTGCTACAATACACGAAAGCTGCTATGGCAAATGTAATCCAACCCATCAGGTTGTCTACGGTTCTAAACTGTTTCATTACTTTATTTTGTTTTTTTTGTTGTAATTTTGAAATGATTCTGCAAAAGTACTCAATATTTGTTGAATTCTTTATCTATTATATCTTATTTTTCGTTAATGTACCCTCTGTAACTCTCAAACAGGTTGACCTAGAGCAACCTGGTTGACGAAAAAAGTTGCTGACATCAGAACGTGAATGTTGGCATCCATAGATTCCACACGGCTAGTGCGACAAACAATAGCAGAGTGAAACAAAAGAATGTGTTACTAATCCAACTGCTTGTTAGAACAAAATAGTGAGCGATAAGTGGACTTCCACTAACGGCCAGCAATGCTATCATTGTCTGAAAATGCTGAGGTTGCACCAGTAGAAAAATCTGAATTACTATTGTCTGGGTAACATAAATATAGAGTAGCATTCGCTGCTTTATGTTGTCATTATAATAGGTAGTTAGGAAATGGCACCCACCTATTAGGGTGGTCAATGTAATAACGGTCCACGATGCTATCCAGCATTGCGGAAGATGGAGGTAATTTTTTAAGGAAATGGGGTGCCATTCTGTGATGTTAAGAATGTGATTTATCATAGGATTGATGTCATCGGTCAGAGCACAAAAGGCTGTCCAAAACCAGTAGGGGAGTAAAAGACCTATTATACCAGCAAAGAAATTTCTCCAACTGATGGCTCGTAACAAAACAATCAGATACCAGTAGTAAAAGACTGCCAATGCAAGCATTTGAGGGAAGACTAAACTTCCTAGGCTTAAAAAAAGAAAACTATGAAAGATCCATCCCACGGAATTTTTTTGTTGGTAGGTCTTGAAAAGAAGGAAATGACTCACAACCAAACAAGAAGCAGCGATGGAAGCCTTACTAATGGGGTGCAGGAAACCAAGTGACGTGAAGAGAACCAACCATACGCAAGAAACCATGCGAGTACGAATTCGGATAAGGAAATTGCTGTTGTTGGTCTCTAAAATAATGTAGGTACATATGGCACAAAGAACCCATCCTAAAGCATAATCAAGCCTGTATTTTCCAAGTGGCCACCACCATAACAAGGTAGCTAACACTGCACAGATAGGCAGTGTGAAGATACTCTCGGAAATATGATTCTGAAATCGGTCGTGCCTCACAACATTCAGCAATTACAGGTCTGCACCAATGTCGCTACGGAAATATTTTTTTTCGAACTGAATTTTCTGTGCTTCTTGAAAGCTCTTCTTTAGAGCCATTTCTTTGGTTGCCCCATAGCTGCTTACGGCAATTACACGCCCACCATTGGTTACAACTTGACGATCCTTGATAATCGTTCCAGCATGAAAAACAATACTTCCTTCTACTTGGTCTAAACCCTTGATGGGATAGCCCTTCTCGTAGTGTCCAGGATAACCACCACTAACCAACATCACACATACAGCACTACGGTCGTCAATCTCTATTTGGCGTTGTCTTAGTGTTTGAGTGGCAACTCCTTCAAACAGATCCACCAGGTCACTCTTTATGCGTAACATAACGGATTCCGTTTCAGGATCACCCATGCGTACATTGTATTCGATAACTTTGGGATCGCCATTCACATTAATCAAACCAAAGAAGATAAACCCTTTATAATCAATATTCTCTTCGGCTAACCCTTTTATGGTAGGACGGATGATTCGGTCTTCCACTTTTTGCATCCATTCTTTGGTAGCAAATGGGACGGGACTAACACTGCCCATTCCTCCAGTATTGAGACCTGTGTCGCCCTCTCCAATACGTTTGTAGTCTTTGGCTTCAGGTAAAATAACGTAGTCTTTCCCATCTGTCAAAACGAAGACGGAGCACTCGATACCACTCAAGAATTCCTCAATGACGACACGACTACTGGCATTTCCAAACATTCCACTCAGCATTTCACGGAGTTCTTTTTTAGCTTCTTCTAAGGAAGGAATAATCAGAACGCCTTTGCCAGCACAAAGGCCATCTGCCTTGAGCACGTATGGTGGCTGAAGAGTTTCAAGAAAGCGGAAGCCATCTTCAAGCGTTTGACTGTCAAATGTACGATAGACGGCTGTAGGAATACCATGGTGTTGCATAAATCCTTTTGCGAAGTCTTTGCTACCTTCCAGAATAGCCCCTTGTTTGCTAGGGCCAATGACGGGAATGTGGCACAATTCGCTATCACTCAAGAAATAATCGTAGATGCCTTTTACCAAAGGGTCTTCAGGCCCAACTACCACCATGTTTACTTTGTTTTGTATGCAGAAAACCTTGATGCCTGGGAAATCATCTGTTTTGAGAGGGACATTTTCACCTAAAGTGGAGGTTCCTGCATTTCCTGGGGCAATATACAATTTATTGATTTTTGGACTTTGGGCAATCTTCCATGCTAAAGCATGTTCACGTCCACCGCTACCTAGCAATAGTAAATTCATCGTTTTCTTGTTATCTTTATGTGTGATTTATTTCAAATAATCCTCGAAATACTGGGTAATTCGTTCGTGCAGATGTACACTCTTGTGCCCAGACATGTTATGCCCTTCTCCAGGATATACAAAAAAATCTGGCTGAGTACCAGCCTCAATGCAGGCATTCAGGAATTGTAACGCATGTTGGGGAACTACAGTGGGGTCATTCATGCCAATGATAATTTGCAGTTTTCCTCTTAGATTCTTAGCTTTACTGAGCAAACTTGTCTCCTCGTAACCTTCAGGATTGTTCTCAGGAGTATCCATATAGCGTTCGCCATACATAATTTCATAGTATTTCCAGTCAATGACGGGGCCACCCGCAACACCCACTTTAAAGATGTCGGGGTAATTGGTCATCAGTGAGGTTGTCATGAAACCGCCAAAACTCCAACCATGGATTCCCAATCTGTCAGCATCTACGTAGGGAAGAGTTTTCAAAAAGTTCACACCACATATTTGGTCTTTCATCTCAGTTTGGCCCAAGTGTCGGAAGGTCGACTGTTCAAAATCTCGTCCTCGATCCTCACTTCCACGATTGTCCAGAATGAACAATATGTAACCTTTCTGAGCCATATAGGTTTCCCAAGAGCGAGAGCCCCAATGCCAGGAAGCCTCCACGTTGTGAGCATGAGGTCCTCCATAGACATAGATTACCGTAGGATATTTTTTGTTGGGATCAAAATCAGAGGGCTTGACCATACGCCAATAAAGATCGGTCGTTCCATCTGCCGCTTTCACTGTACCATTCTCGAAGATGGGTTGATACCAACCTTCCCAAGGATCAGGCGCAGTCTGGAGTGCAACGCTTTTACCTGTCTTTGTATTTGTTACAGCACACTTGCGGGGAATATCAGGTTCTTGCCAAGTGTCAAGTACATAGAGTCCATCTTCGGAAAGACTGGCATGGTGGACTCCTTTTCCATTATCCAGCAAGGTGCGTTTCAAAGTTTTGATGTTAATGTTGTAGATGTTTTTTTGCAGGTCGCCAGACTCTTTGCTTGTGATGATGAGACTTTTTGTAGAGGGACAGAATCCAACCAGTTCTTTCACAACCCACTTCCCTTTCGTCAGTTGTCCCAGTTCCTTGCCATTCACGTCCATCAGGTAGAGATGAGTGTAGCCATCTTTCCAACTCCAGTATATGAATTTTTCGTTATCCCAAGGGAGGAAAGTGATAGGATGCAAAGGCTCCACATATTTCTGAGAATCTTCGGTATAAAGGTTCTTGATTTTTTCGCCCGTGTTGGTATCGTATGCATCCAAAGAGCAGTGATTTTGATCGCGATTAAGTTCAAAAAGATAGAGAGTCTTCCCATCGGGGCCCCATGCTAGATTAGAAAAATAACGGTCTGTCACATCACCCAGATTTAACCATGTGGTATTCCCACTCTGGAGATCAAAGATGCCAATGGTGACTTTATGGGAGGTCATGCCAGCCATTGGATACTTGTCAGGTTCCAAGGTAGCTTCGCGACTAAATGTGTTAACCTGAGGATAATCAGCCACCATACTCTGATCCATACGGTAGAAAGCCAGTTTTTGACCATCCTCGCTCCAGAATGTTCCTTTGTGGATGCCGAACTCGTCACGGTGAACACTTTGCCCATAAACAATCTCACGTGAACCATCTTTAGAAAGTTGAACTTCGTGCCCATCAGCATAACGAACCCATAAGTTTTTGTCACGTATGAAAGCATCAGCGCGTGAAGCCTTATTCCATTCCAAGGAACCTTCGGAACTTTGACTCCAGATGACTTTATTTTCCCTGAAATCTACCAGAGAACGCTTCCCCTTGGTAAAAATAAGTATGAAAGATTGGTTACTGTAAGGGAATTCTCCGAAGCGAATATTGTCTTTAGAGGACAAACCATAGGCAGAAAGGATTTGGTCTCGTATGATTCTTGTGTCTTTGATTGTTTTGCCAGTAGCAGGATTGAGGAATAGATTGTCTTCTAGATTCCCGTCCACGAGTTTGTTTCCCCACCAATAATATTTCCATCGTTGAGGGACAAAGTTGTAGGCGTTTTTCCCTCCAAAATTCAGTTCTTCCAGTGTAAATAGTTTCTGAGCTTCACTTCTCAAGTTCATAGCAATCAGGATTATTAGAGTGAAGCATATACGGTTAATCTTCATCTTGAGAAAAATTTCGATGTCCATATTTGTTGCGGTTGTTGGTGTTATTGCTCCCTCGTACACGGTCTTTTTTCCCACGGAAACCACTTCTGGAGTCATCATGATCACTATTGCGGAATTTGTTTCTCCGGTCACTCCATTCATTACCGCGCGAATTAGTATGGCGATCGTTGTGATTATCACGATAATTACGGCGATCCTCACGATCCTCGCTGCGGAATTTGTTTTGATAAGTATCACGTCCGGATCCTCTACGTTCTTTGTGATTTTCTCTATCGTCGTAATCTTCTTCTAAACGTCTTTTGAACTCACGGTGTTGTTTAAATCTTTTCTTGTCTGCCATCAGGCGGCGTTCTTGAGCCGTTTTAATGTCACCACCATAAGCACGCATTTCATCGAATTTTCCTTGGAAAATTTGATACTTGCGTAATTCACATTCCAAAGAACCATTAAAGAGTGGAGTGCGGAGTGAAGGTTTGAGTCCAATCTGGTCAAAGCATTCTTCTCGATAACTTAACACCCATGCCTCGTTGTTGACGAACTGATGTTTTAATCGCTCACCAATCATTTTATATAGTCCTAGCAAATCGGGAGCAGAGATACGTTCTCCATATGGAGGATTGGTGATGATGATGCTTTTTTCTTCGGGCTGGGTAAAGTCTTTGAAATCTTTTTGTTCAATGCTGATATCTTTACTTAATCCAGCTGCTTTTACATTCATTTCGGCAATCTTCACAACATTGTGATTGATATCGTAACCATAAATGTGATGATCGAAGTCTTTCTCTTGGCTGTCATCTTCGTAAATACGTTGGAAAAGTTCTGGGTCAAAATCGGCCCATTTTTCAAAGTTGTATTCCTTTCGGAATATGCCAGGTGAAATGCCGCGGGCGATCAAGGCTGCTTCAATTGGTATTGTTCCACTTCCACACATAGGGTCTATTAGATCACAATCGCCTTTCCATCCAGTCAACATTATGATGCCAGCTGCCAGTACTTCATTCAAAGGAGCCTCTACAGTTTCTTGGCGATATCCCCGTCGGTGCAGGCTTTCGCCACTACTGTCTAAAGATAGAGTACAGTCATATTCTGCCACATGAATGTTGAGTTGCAGGTCGGGATTGGTGATTCGGATGTTGGGACGTTCTCCTGTTTTCTCGCGGAATTGATCTACAATAGCATCTTTTACTTTGTAGGCAACGAATTTACTATGGCGGAACTCGGTGCTGAAAACCACACTGTCAACGGCAAAGGTAGTTTCGTTGGAAAGATATTCCGTCCAGTCGATTTGTTTTACAGCCTCATAGACTTCGTCCGCAGAAGTTGCTTTAAAATGCTTTATAGGCTTTAGAATACGGATAGCAGTGCGAAGCTGGAAATTGGCTCGATAAAGCATTTCTTTGTCACCAGTGAAAGACACCATGCGGCGCCCAATTTGAATGTTGTTGGCTCCTAAGTCAATCAATTCTGTTGCCAATACGGTTTCCAGACCTTGAAAGGTCTTGGCGATCATCTCAAATTCCATGTTTTTACAATCCTCCAAAATCTTCGGGACGAATAATTGTGTTTTTTATATTACCTTTTCTTGTTTTGCTTTGTATAAGTTGCTCACCTGGCTTGGTTCCCTGGGTAACCCATATGTTTCCACCGATGACAGTTCCCTTCGATATTGTAATGCGACCTAAAATGGTTGCATTGCTGTATACGATAACGTTATCTTCCAAAATAGGATGTCGAGGGATACCTTTGATAGGATGTCCATTTTCATCGAGAGGGAAACTTTTGGCACCAAGGGTAACACCCTGATAGAGTTTTACATTATTGCCAATGATGCAGGTGGCACCGATTACGACACCTGTTCCATGATCAATGGTGAAGTGATGTCCAATTGAAGCTGCAGGATGAATGTCGATTCCAGTCTCGCTGTGAGCCTTTTCAGTGATTATACGAGGGATGAGGGGGACGCCTAAAAGGAGCAGTTCATGGGCGATTCGGTAGTTGCTGATGGCTTTGATGACGGGGTAGCAGCTAATGATTTCTCCATAAGACTCTGCTGCAGGGTCACCAGTGAAGGTGGCTTCTACATCAGTGGCTAAAATTTTTCTTAACTCGGGAAGTCTTTCCACAAAGGCGGCAGCAAGTGTTTGGGCACGTTGAACTGTATTTTCTTGATTTGCAGTTTCTTTCCTGCTGAAACAAAGTCCTGCCCAAATCTGTTCGCTTAGCAGATTGTAAAGGCGATCGATGTTCACTCCTATGTAATAAGGGAGTGTTTGGCTACTTACTGTGGATTGGCCATAAAAACCAGGAAAAATTATGGCGCGGCATAAATCCACGATTTCGGATAAAATAGGACCTGATGGCAGAGGATCACCATCGTGGTGCTCATGAAAAAGACCATGCAAAGAGCAACTTTCTGATAACTCGGAGATGGTATGCTTGAGCAAATGGTTCAGCTTTGTTGGGCTCATTCGCTATATAGAATGTCAAAATAATAGGACAAAAGTAGCAAATCATTTGCGCCTGTGCAAGTGAATCCGAAGAAAATTTTCAAAAATTCAGTATAATTATCTTCAGCCAGTCCTTTAAATGCCATGGCCCACGACCATACCCTGCCTGAGAATCACTTACCAGTACTATAGTTTGTCGTCCGTCTGTGAGAGTTGGACCGAGACACATTCCTTCGTAGTTGGCAAATCGCGTGTTGGTAGCGGTAAATCGTGTTTTCCATTCGTTGAGTAATATTTTCTCGCGTGTCATCGTGTTGAACCGAAACAGGCTGCACCAGCAACGGCTTCCGTTGTATTTCTTCGCAATATATGCCTCGCGCTCTAAAATTAATAGTGTGCTATCTTGCAAAGGTGTAACGGCTACCACGCCGTGATAGTGGTCTCGCCCTTTTCTTTTAGATTGTGCAGGATTCAGTTTGTACGGAATTTCTTGCCTGGGCTGCAGGTCAAGCCCGAAGCTTTGGAGACGGAGTTGGAGAGTGGAATCTTTTCGAAGGTTGCTCTCTGTAGTTGTCCAAAAGAGTTGACGCTTTTCATCGTATCCCAAAGCCTCGAATCCTCGATTGCTCATAATGTTATTCTTCGTCATGCTGTCAGGTATGCGAAGCTCGTTGCCTGTAAGATTTCCGTCCAACCGATGTTCTAGAATCTGCTGATCGGCCTCTCCGCTGATGAATACACTCTGGCGTGGTGGGCAAAAGGCAATTCCTTCAGCATCCCGATCGATGGGATAACCTGTACCTCTCCATCCTTGCTGCTGTACGGAAATGAGTTTGCCAGTAGTGGAATCAATCTGAATCTCCCACACATAAAATCCGGCTTCATCTTCTTCGTCAGAGACCACAGCGTAAAGTCCTTCCCCAATAGGGGTTATTCCACTATAGTTGGCAGGTGTTATTCCCCATTTTTTCAACTTGTAAGGGTGGAAATATAGATGAACTTTTGCCACGGCATTGAGAAATACAATACAGAGCGAGAAAAAGAGGATTAGACGTTTCATTCCAGCGTGTTGTTTACCATTTTGTAGAGTTTGTCGCTATTGCGAATCTTGATTTCCAATGGGATGCTGACATGCTGGCCTTGTATGGCAGTCTTCACGGGTTTCAAATCAAAACGTATTTCTTTCACTTCTGCTTCTACGGCTCCCGTTGTAGGACCGGTAATAAGAATCTTATCACCCACGCTTAAAGTTGCTGCTTCTATTTTGAATTCTGCAACATGTAACTTGTTGAAATATTTAACTCCACGACCCACATATACTTTTTTTTGTGTAGCAAGGGAGCCTGGTTGATTATTCCATTCTCCCAGCATTTGTCCTTGATAGTACCCATCCCAAAATCCACGGTTAAAAACATGACTTAACCGCTCGTCCCAGTGGTCCTTCTTTTCATCTGTGAAGGTGCCGTCAATCACACTTTGGATGGCTTCTCGATAGCATTGCACCACAGTGTCGACATATTCTGCTCCACGGGCTCGCCCCTCAATCTTGAAAACACGTACACCCGATGTCATCATTTGGTCAATGAAACGAATGGTCTTCAAATCCTTGGGACTCATGATGTATTTGTTATCGATGTCAAGTTCGGTACCTGTCTCACGGTCGCGTACTGTGTAACTTCGTCGACATAATTGCATGCATTCACCTCGGTTGGCGCTTCGTCCTAAATTGTTGAGGCTTAAGTAACATTTTCCACTCACGGCCATACAGAGGGCTCCATGACAAAACATTTCAATACGTATCAGATCACCGTTAGGGCCGCAGATATCTTGTTCTTGTATTTGATGATATATCTCAGCCACTTGTTGCAAGTTGAGTTCACGGGCAAGTACTACTACATCAGCAAACTGAGCGTAGAAACGTAGAGCTTCGATGTTGGAAATGTTGAGTTGAGTGCTCAGGTGTACCTCTTGTCCAATGTAGTTGCAGTAGCTCATAACTGCGATGTCGCTGGCAATGACTGCACTGATTTGTGCCTGCTTGGCAGCATCCAGGATTTGGCGCATCAAAGGCAAGTCCTCACCATAGATGATAGTGTTGACTGTTAGATAGCTTTTCACTCCACACCGTCGGCACTCTTCAGCAATCCTTTTTAGGTCATCAATAGTGAATGTGCTGGCCGAGTGGGCTCGCATGTTCAGGTTTTCGATGCCGAAGTAGATGCTGTCGGCTCTAGCACGCAGGGCAGCTGCCAAGGATTCGGGTGAACCCACAGGAGCCATGATTTCAAAGTCTTTTCTTTCCATCGGTGTGTGTCATATGAGTTTGCGTATCTCATTCAGGATTTGGAAGAGTTCCTTGGAAGTTTCGGCTCGAAGCATGCGTATGCGTGTCTCTCGAAAATTTGGGATTCCTTTGAATATTGGAGAAGCTGCTAGATGTCTCCGTACGTGCAGAATACCTCTATATTCGGGGCTACTTCCTTTGTCTTTGCCCGTTTGTAAGTCTTGGGCATGTTTTATTGAAGCTATGATTTGTTGCTTCAGAATGTCCAGTTTCCAGTCAATGCTGTATTCCTCTGTCGGTTTCCCGTAATCCAGATAGTCTCGAATTTCTCGGAAGATCCATGGCCGTCCGAATGTGGCTCTTCCAACCATAATTCCGTCTACCCCATAACGATCAAAGCATTCCTTGGCACGTTCTGGTGTGGTTATGTCTCCATTCCCAATGATAGGTATGTGCATACGAGGATTCCTCTTTACTTCACCAATGAGAGTCCAGTCTGCTTCGCCTGTGTACATTTGTGCACGTGTGCGTCCATGTATGGTTAGAGCTTTGATGCCACAATCCTGCAATTGTTCCGCCAATTCCACGATAACCTTTTGTTCCTCGTTCCATCCCAATCGGGTCTTGACGGTCACAGGCGTGTTAGGGATAGCTTCCACTACCGCCTTAGTGATATCAAGCATTTGAGGAATGTTTTGTAAAAGACCGGCTCCCGCTCCTTTTCCTGCCACTTTTTTAACGGGACAACCGAAATTGATGTCGAGTACATCTGGATGGGCGTGTTCTATTACAATCTGAGCTGCTTCCCGCATAGCTCCCGTGTCCTTACCATAAATTTGGATTGCCACGGGACGTTCTTGAGGGCAGATGCGTAGTTTGTCAAGACTTTTGTTAACCAATCTTATCAAGGCATCGCTAGAAACGAATTCAGAATATACCATGGCAGCCCCCATCTGTCGACAAAGCAAGCGGAAACCAATGTCTGTCACGTCCTCCATCGGAGCGAGCATGACAGGTTTTTCGCCAAGGTCTATGGAGCCTATTCTCATAATTCAATAGCCCTTCGCCTTGAATGCCAAAGCGTACATCTTCATTTGCTTCAACATCGCGAGCAATCCGTTGCTTCGAGTGGGTGAGAGGTGCTCACGCAATCCTATTCTTTCGATGAAATAAAGATCGGCATCCAAAATTTCTTGGGGAGTATGATCGCTCAACACGCGTACCAACAAGGCTATAATGCCTTTCACAATGAGCGCGTCACTTTCGGCTTGGAAGTGAAGCAACCCTTCCTCTGTCATGTCTGCTTGGAGCCATACACGACTTTGGCAGCCATCAATCAGATTCTGCTCAGTTTTGTATTTTTCTGGAAGAGGTTCCTGGTCACTACCTGTATCAATAAGCAGTTGGTACTTATCCATCCAATCATCAAAGGCAGAGAATTCCTCGATGATTTCATCTTGTATTTCGTTGATTCTCATTTCTTTCTTTTTACTTTGTTCCACTATTCGGCGTCATCGTTGTACAGCAGTTGTGCGACGCTTTGCCCCACGGCTTCCAACACGTTGGGATCGATGTTTTCAAGTGTGTCGTCGACAGTGTGCCATGTTGGGCCGAAACTGCTTGGGCCATCTTCATAGTATGGAACAATGTCCAAACAAGGGATACGGCAAATTTTGTTAACGTTCACATGGTCATCAATCAGAAAACCTCCATCTTTCATTGGGAAATAGTGCCCATATCCAATCTGATGTGCCAAATGCCAGAGCAAATCTACGACAGGGGCAGCATATTGCATGGAAATCATCTCACGGGCAAACGTATTGCCTCGTCCGCCAACCATATCAAACAAGATACCAAAACGCGCTGTGTAGTTCTTCTCGTTGGCAGCCCATTGGGCCCAGTTGCGCGACCCAAGGCACCAAGTGTCCTCATGGTTTATGTCGTCCTCGGCCCAGCGAGGTGTACCCATGTCCTCAGCATCAAAGCATACGAAGTCAATTCCTGTGTGGATAGGATGCTGCTGCATAATGCGGCAAAGCTCCAGCATGACAGCTACTCCGCTGGCACCATCGTTGGCTGCCAGTACTGGTTTCTTGTGATTTTTGGGATTGGGGTCATTGTCGGCCCAAGGTCGACTGTCCCAGTGTGCGCAAAGAAGAATGCGGTTGGGATTGTCTGGATTCAGGCTGGCTATAATGTTTCGACAAGGAAGACGAGTGCCGTCGTAAATGACAACATAGGATTCGTGGGTGGAAACCTTAGCTCCAAACTGTTGGAATTTCTCTTCGATGTACTGAGCGCACTTCAAAGATTCTTTGCTTCCCGTTATCCGAGGGCCGAAAGCACATTGATCTTTAATGTACTGGAATGCACTGTCTGCCACAAACGTGGGACACGGGGCTAGGGCGATGGTGTCCACTTTGTTGTAGCTGGTTGCTGTATGGCCACCGCACGATGGGAATAAAAGACTGGCTAGTGCCACTAAAAGAGTCAATTTAATTGCTTTCATAAGTTTGTATATCTTTCATTACACGCAGGAAATTGCCGCCCCAAATGAGGCGTAAGTCGTCCTCGTTGTATCGTTCCTTGAGAAGCTGGCGAGTGAAGTTGATTAGCTCTGATGCCGAGGCAATGCCGCGTACTCCTCCGTCACCATCGAAATCAGTACCAATACCAACGTGCTCAACTCCCATCACATTAACCATGTGGTTGAGGTGTTCTATGGTATCAAGGATAGTGGCTTCGCCTTCGGCACGGAGGAATCCGTGATAAAGGGTGACTTGAGCTACTCCTCCATGTTGTGCCAATGCTTTCATCTGGTCATCTGTCAAATTGCGTGGATGGTCGCAGAGTGCTCGTGCACTGCTGTGGCTGCACACAATGGGAGTCTGACTGATTTCCAGGGCATCAAAGAAACTCTTTTGGCTAGCATGGCTCAAGTCTACCATCATGCCTGTGCGGTTCATCTCGCTGATTACTTGCGCTCCAAATGGGCTGATGCCTCCGTGTTCATTATTACCTCGGGCTGAATCACAGATATCATTGTCGCCATTGTGGCAGAGAGTCATATAGACAACCCCACGTTTGCGGAAGTGTTCTATTTGACTTAGGTCTTTCCCTATTGCATATCCATTTTCCACACCTAACATGATAGAGTGCTTACCTTGGTCTTTGAGAGTGTAAAGATCCCTGGGTGTATAGGCAATATCCACTTGGGTGCAGTTGGCGGCGACCATTTCCTCAATCTGAGTCAGGATGCGATTGGCCTTTGCAGTGGCAGCCAGACTTGATTCAGGATCGCGGTCTCCCTGAGGAAGGTAAGCCACCATGATTGTGCTATCGAGGTGCCCTTCTTCCATTTTGTGCAGGTCTACCAGAATCTTGGGGTCTCGCTGGTCGAAATGGATGCCTTGGTTGAAGAACATAGGTGTATCGCAATGGCTGTCGAGAGTGAGGATACGGTTGTGGATGCGTTTAGCTTCTTTAAAGGAGTTGGCTTCATCGATGAGCCAGCCAAAGAGTGGCATCATGGAGTGGTCGTTTCTGAGGATGAAGCATTCAGGATGCCATTGAACTCCTATGATACTTTTGTATTCGTTGCTTTCTACAGCCTCAATTACTCCATCTGCAGCACGGGCTGAGATTTGCAGATGAGGGCCACATTCCTTTACGGCCTGATGATGGAAAGAGTTCACGTTGTAAGTTTCAGCTCCCATCAACTTGTTGAGTAAAGAATCTTTTTCAATGCTCACTGTGTGAGAAGCATATTCGCGAGCGAGGTCTTGGCTGTGCTTGATGAGTGGCGCTTTTTTGTATTGGGAATTCAGGTCTTGATACAATTCACCTCCTAATGCTGCCACTAGCGTCTGTATGCCTCGACATATACCCAACATGGGAATTTGATGGTTGAAGGCTTCTTTTACAAGATGAAGTTCCATTTCATCCCGTTCAGGGCAAATGCTGTGCAATTCAGGTATGGGTTCTTGTCCATACAAGAGTGGATTGATATCTCCGCCACCAGAGAGTATCAGTCCATCCAATTGCTGCACTGTATTCAGCAATGCCTCTTCATTTTCGTATGGTGGAATCACAAATGGTGTTCCTCCTGCTTCCAGTACAGATTGATAGTAACCAGATGCCAGCTCACACCCTTTTTCACCATAGTTTCCTGTGATGCCTATAATGGGAAGTTTCTTCATTGCTTAACTTTCATATAGTCAACATTTCTTGAATAACGTACAGCTGAAAAGAGTGGTATTTTTAGTCCTCTTCAATCTTTTGTGGGACACTTTCTTCATGCTGGTTGCCGATGGGAACTTCTTTCTTGATGCTTTGTTTTAGGGAAATCAAGGTTTCTGTAGCAGTCACACCAGGGATTTCCTGCAGGCAATTGTTAAGCAACTCCATCAGGTGTGCGTTGTCGCGGGCATAGAGTTTAATCAGCATCGTATAGGGACCTGTTGTGAAATGGCACTCCACGATTTCTGGAATTTTCAGGAATTCTTTTACAACTTCTTTATACATAGAACCACGTTCCAATGTAATTCCAACGTAGGTACAAGTGTTGTAACCTAAACTGGCAGGATTTACATGATAACCTGACCCAACAATGACGCCCATGTCTATCAATCGCTGTACACGCTGATGGATGGCGGCGCGACTTATTCCACACTCTGCTGCCACGTCCTTGAAAGGAAGACGTGCATTACAAGAAATGATTTCCAGAATCTTTTTGTCAAGATGATCTATCTTATCCATTCGTGTCTATGATAAATTAAATGTATGCTGAAAATGTTATAAAGTGTAAGCAAAATTAGTCAAAAATATCTATATGTGGTAAGTTTTAACAAAAAAAAGACACCAAATGCGTAATTTGGTGTCTTTTTGACTTGTTCTGTGTTGATTTATTTCTCTATCTCGAGCAATTCAACAGTAAATATTAAGGTTGAGAAAGGAGGAATCTTCCCTTGCTCACGATCGCTGTATCCCAATTGCTGTGGGATATAGATTTCCCATTTACTGCCTACTGGCATCATGGTCAGAGCTTCTGTCCATCCTTTGATGACCTGATTGCAGCCAAAAGTTGCTGGCTTCTTGCGAGCATAGCTACTGTCGAAAACTGTGCCATCGATAAGTTTACCCTCATAGTTAACCTTAACTCTGCTGGTGGCCACAGGAACCTCGCCAGTACCTTGGGTCAGAATTTTGTATTGCAGACCACTTTCTGTAGTCTTCACGCTATCTTTTTTGGCATTCAACTTCAGAAATTCCTCGCCCGCCAGACGGTTGGCACCATATTTGCGCTCCATGTTTACCTTGTGATAGTATTCCATTTGTTTCTGAACAATCTTTTGGGTACTGTCCATACTGATTGTCATGTTTTGGCCAGAAATGCCATCGCGGAAACCATTCAGAAAGAGTACCTTGTTCAGAATATCGGTGGAATCATTCACTTGTTTGCTGGCTTTGGGATAGACCTGAGTCTCCACTTGGTTGCGGATCTCAGTACCAGCTATACGTGCTTTTTCCCGCATGTCGGCCTCTGACAATTGAGTTGACTCAAAGCCTTTCAGGAAATCAGCAATGTAGAGGGTGTCGATACCCATTTGCCTTGCCAGAAACATCTTCAGGCCATCCGAGTTTGCTTTGCCAAAGGCATAGCTGAAAGAATCCACACAGATGGTATCTACTACCTCTACGGGATCTGTGTTCTTTTTGCTCTTCTTTTTAGATGTCTTTTTGGTGGCAGCTCCTGCACTAAGGCATAAGGCAACCATCAAAAAGACACTTAAAAGCTTTATGCTCTTCATTTTTTTCTTACTTCTCAATACCCAGCAATTCAATCTTGAACTTCAGGCAGGAGAAAGGTTTAATCTGTCCAGCCTCACGCTCTGCATAAGCCTGGTCCTGGGGAATGTAAACCATCCAAGTAGAACCTACGGGCATGTGAGTCAGAGCATTGGTCCATCCTGGGATTACCTGGTTGCAACGGAAAGTGGTGGGCTCGCCACGCTTGTAAGTGCTGTCGAATACAGAGTCATTGAGCAGTGTTCCCTCATAGTTAACCTTTACACGGCTGGTGTCAGTGGGGATCTCACCCTTGCCCTCAGTGATTACTTCATAGTATACGCCATTCTCGAGAGCCTTGATGCCAGGCTTCTTGGCGATGTCTGCCATGAACTTCTCACCTTCCTTCTTGTTCTCGCCATAGACCTCCTCCAGGTGCTTAGCCTTTACAGTCTTCATCATGGTTTGAGCCAAATTGCTGGCAGAATCTACAGTCATTAAACCATTCTTGCCAGTGGTACCAGAAATGAAACCTGCCATGAAGTTCTTCAGGCTGATGGTCTGAGTGCTGTCATCACCAAAGAGCTCATAGTTGATACCCTTCATCATCTGCTGACTTACCTGCTGGCCAATCTGGATACCTGCATAATAAGCAGCCTTCTTGGCATCGTCGCCAGCATTGGCAGCCTCATTCAAACCCTTAACGAACTCACCCAGATAAGCGGTGTCCACATTGAGGCGCTGGGTCATATATTCTTTCAGGCCTTGTGTCTGAGCCATACCGATAGCATAACTCAGTGTATCAATCTCATTCTTGAAGTCAGCCTTGGGAGTAGAAGGTCCACAAGACATCACGATTGCTGCAACTGCAGCAGCGAAAAATAAACCTAACTTTTTCATTTTTTTTCTTAATTGTTTATAATACTTTATGTTGGTTGTCTGTTTTCTTTTAGAGAACCTTGATCAGTTCTACGTCAAAAATCAGTGTGCTGTAACCAGGGATACTGCCACCTGCACCACGCTCACCATAGCCCAACATGTAGGGAATGGTAAAGCGGTATTTGGCACCTTCCTTCATCAGCTGTAACCCCTCTGTCCATCCTGTGATTACTTGATTGAGCCCAAAATTTGCAGGCTCGTTACGCTGGTAACTGCTATCGAATACAGTTCCGTTGATCAAGCGTCCTTCATAATGGCAGCGTACAGTATCAGTGGCTTTGGGGCTCTTGCCAGAACCTTCCTGCAGGACTTCGTATTGGAGTCCACTCTTGGTAACGCATACGCCTTCCTTCTTGGCGTTTGCATCCAGATATGCCTTGCCCTCTGCTTTGGCTTTATCAGATTCTGCCTGCTCCTTCTTTTGGAAATAGGAATTCAGCATGGTTTGAGCCTCACGGCTAGTCATCTCAGTTGGATTGCCAGACATCACGTCTGTGATACTTTTTGTGAAGTCTTCAATACTGAAGTCTTCAATGTTCATGTTCTTGAGTTGGTGGCCTATTCCCAAGCCGATTGCATAACTGATTTTGTTCATTTTACCTTAATGATATCTTTTTTGCGCCGCAAAATTAATACATTTTATTTATCTAAGGGTCAATCGTTTGATATTTTTTTCTATTTTTGCCAATAATTCTGTAATTTTGTCGATTATGAAGGTAGTTGTTTTGACTGGCGCGGGAATGAGTGCAGAGAGTGGAGTCAGCACTTTTCGCGACAATGGTGGTTTGTGGGATCAATATAATGTCGAGGATGTGGCCACGCCTGAAGGGTGGAATCGAAACCCGCTTCTTGTGACGGATTTTTATAATGGTCTTCGTCATCAGATCTTGGATAAGGAGCCATGCTTGGGCCATCGTCTTGTGGCTCAACTGCAGGAGAGATACGATGTTACTGTAGTTACTCAGAATGTGGATGACCTTCATGAGCGGGCAGGTAGCAAAAATGTGATTCACCTGCATGGTGAGCTGATGAAGGTTACCAGCAGCTGGAGTCCCAATGACCCTCGTTACATCCAGACGCTTACTCCTCCCAACCTCGATATCCACATTGGAGACTTGGCTGCTGACGGTAGCCAGATACGTCCTTTTATTGTGTGGTTTGGGGAGTCCGTTCCTCGTTTTGAGGATGCTGTTGAGGTTTGTTCCCAGGCCGATGTCTTTATTATTATAGGTACGAGCCTTAATGTGTATCCAGCCGCAGGACTTACCCAATGCGTTTCCCCAGGGACTCCTGTTTATCTCATAGATCCGAAACCTGTCCGTTGGAACAGTTCCAGTTCCTTCACTCACATCCAGAAAGGAGCTTCTGCCGGAATGCAAGAGTTGATAGGGATGTTGCCCAATCCCTAGAGACATCTTTAAGAAAAACATTTCGCGAAATCGCCAATCATACTTTCATAGAATACACCTAGAAATTCAAAGTTCAAACACAAGATGCCAAACGGAGTAAAGATTCGCTGCAAGAATAACGGAAAAATCATCAGTGTCCCCTTAGGGAGTACTCTTCTCGATGTTTTCGAGAAAGCTCATCTCGACATGCCCTATGGTCCAGTGGCTGCTCATGTCAACAACAAGGAACAGGGGCTTAAGTATCGGTTTTATAACGACAAGGATGTCGAGTTCCTCGACCTTCATACCGATGGAGGAATGCGTACTTATATCAGCACGCTCTTTCTTCTTTTGGCAAAGACCGTAGAGGATCTCTTTCCCAACAGCCAGCTTCTCATAACAGCCAATGTGAGCAATGGGTACTATTGTGAATTGCGCATTGGGCGCACCCTTGTTGAGCAGGATGTTGCAAATATCCGTGCGTATATGCAGCATCTCATCGAGGCAGATTTGCCCATTCATCGTATCCAGTGCCCCATCGAGGATGCCATAGAACTTTTCCGAAGTCATGGGATGGAAAGCAAAGCTCAGCTTCTTGAGAGCCAGTCCAACCTCTATACCTATTATTATCAGTTGGAGGACACCATCGATTATTTTTACAGTCCCCTTATGAGCCACACAGGAGAGCTCCATCTCTTTGATGTCACTCTCTTCTTCGAGGGTGTCCTTCTGCGTATTCCTAGCCAGAAGGAGCCTTGGCGGTTGGAAGAGATGGTTCCCCAGACCAAGAAGATGGAGGTCATTCGCGAACAAAAACGCTGGCAGGAGATTATGGGTATCAGTACAGCTGGCGAGTTGAACCAGGCTGTACTGGCAGGTCATGCCGCTGAATTGATTAATGTCAGCGAGGCTCTTCAGGAGAAGAAGCTCTCCAACATTGCCGATGAGATAACATCCCGTCATTCCAAGTTGGTTCTTATTGCAGGTCCCAGCAGTAGCGGCAAGACGACCACAGCCAAACGCTTGGCCATTCTGCTTATGGCATGCGGGTTGCACCCCCATACACTTAGTACAGACAATTATTTTGTCAATCGTGTGGATACGCCTAAAGACGAGAACGGAGAGTATGATTTTGAGTGTATAGAGGCTGTTGACACGGCATTCTTCAACCAGCAGATGGATGCTCTTCTCAAAGGAGAGGAAATAGAACTTCCGCGTTATGATTTTCCTTCAGGCAAACGAGTTTACGAGGGAAATAAACTTCAGATAGGTGCCGACGATGTTATCATCATTGAAGGCAACCATGCCCTCAATCCTTTGCTCTCACAGCAGGTGCCTGAGGACAAGAAATACCGCATCTATGTCTCTGCTCTCACCACGATTCAACTCGATGACCACAATCATATTCCTACGATAGACATCCGGCTGTTGCGCCGTGTGCTGCGCGACTACAGGTATCGCGGTTACAGCGCTATGCAGACGATAAAACGCTGTCCTAGCGTGTCAGCAGGTGAGGCAAAGTGGATTTTCCCCTTCCAGGAATTGGCAGATGCAACTTTCAATGCTGCTTTGCTTTATGAATTAGGAGTTATTAGAGATCAGGTAATGCCCATTTTGGAACAAGTGGGAGAGCGTGCTCCAGAGTATGCCGAAGCCACTCGCTTGCGCAGGTTCCTCAAGTATTTCCGCAGCATCCCTGCAGATCAGGTTCCTCCCACGAGTCTTCTCCGTGAGTTCGCAGGAGGCAGTTCGTTCAATTATTGAGAGTTCTATGCCGCATCACGGTTTTGTCGATGAGATAGATGAATTTATCGAGAATCCAGAAGCACGTCTGGTTTCTCATGGGGTGAAGCCCACATCCTCGCGCCTGCTTGTCTTCCGTGAGTTGGCTTGTGCCCGCCATCCTTATTCCATCAAGGACCTCGAGGATCGTCTTCTTACGGTGGACAAGAGTACCATCTTCCGCACTCTTACCCTCTTGCTCCAGCACCATCTCATTCACGCCATAGAGGATGGCAGTGGAGCCCTCAAGTACGAGCTTTGCTGTGGACACGATGAATGCACTCTCGAGGATCAACATACCCATTTCTATTGCGAGCATTGCCATCGCACCTTTTGCCTTCACGACACCAGAATACCTCAGATTGTTCTTCCTGAAGGCTTCGTTGCGCAGACTGTCAATTACATGATTAAAGGCCTCTGCCCAGAATGTCATGTCCTTGTCCAGAAAAAGATGGGAAACATCTAAAACGAAGCACCTGCCTACAAGACATGACACTGTTACACTGTTACACTGTTACACCGTTACATTCCGATTTTCAAATTCTGTTACGTAGAGAGTGAGATGAAATTTTATATTATATTATAATAATATATATATTATTATAATATAATATAAAGGTAATTTAATCCTTTTATAAGGTGAGCCTATCCATCTTGATTTTACTAAATGTAACAGTGTAACGGTGTAACAGTGTAACAGTGTTCACAAATCTTTCTCATCTATTCCAAAAGCGTTTTATCGTATCGTGCTCGCATAAACGTGCCTTCACAACGTGTCGAAAAGAGGAAGACAACACGTTGAGAATCCTGATTCAACACGTTGAGGAACTCGATTGAGCACTTCGCCCAAGCGCATCACTGAGATTAAGGCTTACGGCGTGGCACGGATTTCCGAAATCCTTACGATCAACGAGTTTGCTTTTTTTTATTTCAGGTGCTTGTCGGCAAACTCAATGTAGGACTGCCAGTCGAAGTCTGTCACATCATGCACTCCAGTACGCATGTGATAGCCGCAATTGCCTTTCCATAGATGTTCGTTGGGGGCAGGGAAGGAGTATCCTTGCAGAGTGTCATACCCATAGAGGGCATAGACTTTGCTGGCTTCCTGCAAAGAGAGGAACTCTCCGCGAGGGTCTGCCCATTTGTCCTCTTGGGCGCTGGCTACGTAGACGGGGCGTGGGGCAATGAGGGCGAGCAATTCGTGCTGATCCATGGGAAGGGAAGGAACATCCTGGTTGTAGGTCTGGTATTTGTTGCAGAACCACCAAGGGAAGGATTTGTTGATACGTGGTACGGTCTCGCCATAGTTGCGACGCGACAAGGCTGCTCCAGAACAACCAGAATTGTTGGAGATGACCATTGCGAAACGCTGATCCTGAGCGCCACACCAGAGAGATGTCTTGCCCAGACGTGAATGGCCCATGACGATGGTGCGCTTCTTGTCGATGTTCTTCAAGGTGAGCAGGTAATCCAATACGCGAGAGCATCCCCATGCCCAAGCGGCGATGGATTTGCCTGTGTTGTCCTGCAAGTCAGCATCTGAAGTGATTCCAAAAAGCGGATAGATGGTCTCAGCGAGTTTGCCGTTTGCATCGAAATATATGTCGTAGTAGTGGAAAGTGGCTACGGCATAGCCTGAGTCGATGATGCGGTCATAGGACCAGCGTGAAGTTTGATGGCCTCGCTCGAAGGTGCTGTATTGTGACTCGATGACGGCTGGGTCGTTGGTCGTCGTAGCATTGCCTTGGAAGTTGGGTGACACAAAGACGGGGCACTTCTTCACACCCTTCGGCATGTAGAGAAGGACGAGCATCTTTCTCGTCTGTCCATTCCCGCTGAAGGTGATTTCCACCTGGCGACGGATGGCTTTCCCCCCAAGAGCATTCTCGCTTTCCTCAGCGATGCGATACTCTGTCTTGATTTTGGCATTGGGGAGGATACCGTACTCGTTTTCCTGGAAAAGTTTCAGGATTTGGGGCCTGCGTTTCTTTTCCCATTGTTTCTTCTTGATGACTTGCTGGCCGTCAATAGTGGTCAAGGCATCGGGCAGCGTGTATGTGCCCACTTGGGTCTCGTCGTAGTTTGCTTCCTGGGCTTGAATAGGCAGTCCTGTCAGGAAAAGTCCTGCCATTGCAAGGATTACGTAATTCTTTTTCATGTCAGTATATGTTTAAGTGTTGTTGTTTCAATGTTGAGTTGAATGATGTTGACGATAAAGGTGGATGGAAGAGTTGAGGCCTGATGGGACAGGTGCCCATTTCTCGTAGGTTGTTTTCTTGTAATGAAGATCTACTACATTGATTTCGTTGAATTTGCGCCACTTGATTCCTCTCCTGTCGTAAGCGGCAATGCGGTTGGCTGGCAGGTTGGTGACCTCGATGCGCAACTGATTCCTTCCTGCATGGAGAAGTCCCTGGAATTGCAGAGTGAACGGTATGCACCAAGCGCAGCCCACGTAGTGTCCGTTGATGTAGAGACGGGCAGATTCGCGCACATCGCCCAAATCCATCTGATATTCATCCGTGGGTGATACATCTTTAGGAAGTACGAGGTCACATTCATATACTCCTGTGCCCATCAGTTCGCTCAAGCTGTCTGTCAGTTGCTGCTCCAAGTCCAAATGTTTGCCCAAGTCTTCCCAAGTCTGAGGACTTTCAAGATGGAATGTGTCGGCAATGGCAGGTTGGCTTTGGATGAAATGGAGTGTCCAATCAGAGAAGTTGGCGTCCAGCAAATCGAAACTCAGGGCAGAGGATTTCGTTTCAGGAAAGGCAGGAGCAGAAGTCCGAGTCTGGAGGAAGCGTGATTCTCCACTTCGCAGCTGGATGCAGAGACGGCCTTCGTGGAACTCGGCAGGCGAGAATCCATCGGTCAGGGGATCGTACCATGTACCTCCTTTCGCCTCTGTGGCAAGATTTACTTCGCCAGAGATGTCGTTTGGGGTAAGGTTTGAGATAAAGTACGTGTAGGTTTCATCCTGGTTGCTGCGTCGGATCATCTTCAATCCCAGCTTGCTCCGTATTTCCTCTGGATGAGCGATTGCATTCATCTGCTTGGCATCAATGCCTTGGATGATGGGTGCACCTTGCCTGCGCAGAGCATCCAGATGATTTTGCGCCTCAGGACTCAAGATGCAGTTGCCTGGCAATATGAGGGCAGCGTATCGCGTGCCAGCTGCTGTTTGGAGACGACCTTCTTGATATGTGGTGCTCAAGAGGTAGCGCTCTGAAATGTAATCGCAGTCATAGCCAAGAGAATCGATACGCAAGATGCTTTGGACGAACTCAGGTGATTTCTGGTACATGTTTCCTATCTCAAATTGCATGAGACGATGCTGCGAATTTGTCCGCCACATGTTGCGGATGGGCAGCAATACCAGGAAATCGTTGTCGGGTTTGCCTGCCTGAAGTCTCTTTTGGCATCGCTCAATGTAGTTCATCAGGTAAGGTGCATCGCGCCATATCGTGTTGGTGGGCGACATATCTATGGAAGCATAGAAACGCCATCCAGGCCAAGGATCGTTTTGAGGAGAATAGCAGGCTCCGTGGAAGAACATGCGGTTGACCCCTGCGCAGAACATGAGGTCCATGTCTGGCTTCATTTGAGAGAGCGAGGTGCGGAAATGTTCCGTAAGCCAGGTGAAGGTCTCGCTACTGGTGAGTTGCTTGCCTGTGATGTGAGCTGCTGAAGAAGCATACTTCAGCACGGTCAGGTCTGATTGGTTTTTACGAGTCATGCCTGAATCTCGACGCAGTCCTTTGATGCCCAGCTCAGAATAGCCGAATCCTTCTATCTCAGGGATATCGACAGCAGCATAGACATCAATCAGATTGGCAGGTGAGCCATGAGCTTGGTTGCGTACTTTCACACCATGACGATGACACCATCGAACCCATTGCTCAGTAAAATTCTGCAAAAGCAGGTCAGAAAGTGTTTCTCGATAGTCGCTCACGACGGCTGGGTCTCCATCAACGAACTCGCTCAGTTTATCCTGAAGCTTGTAACCTCGACGTTTCTCGAATTCCTGCAGTAGAGTTGGTGTCCAATCGGCTTGGTAGACTTCGTAGGAATCATTGAAGAAAGTGGCGGGCCACAGATCCTCAGGGCCATCTGTGCGTTCTGCTTCAGCGAAAGCATCCTCGAATCGTTGCAGATAATGGGCAACAGCTGTAGAATCGAAATGGTCGATAACGTTGCCTTCACCGCCTGGAGCAGCGCGTTTCACCTGTTGCCGTGTCCGACTCTCAAAGAGAGCGATAACACGTGTCTTGCCTTTCTCTGCTGTCTTGAATCGTTGTTGCAGAATCCGTTTGGCAAATTTCTGCTCGCGGACAGGTGCTTCCAGCTGCACCTTCTTGGCTAAACGGGAATCCATGATGGAGTCTACTACCACCAGTTTGCATGCAGCTTCCTCGATAGGTGTTGTGGGGCCTCCAAAGGGCCATCCTGTACCCAAATTCATGTCAACCTGGATGCCCAATCGTTTTCCCTCGCGGATGGTGTGGCGCAGCATACGCATCCATTGGGGGGAGAGGAATTCTATGTTATTCTCGTCATTGCCTTGAACTCCATATAGAGGCGTGATTTCCACAGCTCCAACTCCGTGGGTAGCCATCTGTTCCATCTGCCAGGTGATTCCTTCACGCGTGACAGCAGATCCTAGCCACCACCATCTTACTCCAGGTCGAGCAATAGGTTGGATAAGTTGATAGTATTCTGTGGCTGCCAAGAGAAAACATCCTGTGCTGTAATCCTCGAAGTCAGGCACTTTGTCAGCTGTGACAGGTTGACCATCCTTGGGCTCTTTGCCTGTCCCTTGCACATAGCCCAGGAATCCGTTTTCGTGGACTGCTGAACTGATTGCTTTCCATGCGCGATCGGCAGCGGCGCGATACTTCTCTTTCTCTACAGACAGAATTCCTTGGCGAAGTCCCCATGCGAAGCCGTAGAGGAAAAGGCTGGTGCCAGAGGTCTCAGGACCTCCATACGTGGTGGGAGAGAGGAGACTGACGTTCCAGAATCCATCCTCGCGCTGACATTCCAGGAGTGCTTCTGACATTCGTAGGAAATCCTGATGGAGAATCTGATAAGGGCTGTCTGGCGAGGTGAAATCAATCTTCATGCAGTGGAGGTCATTCAGAACGCGGACAAGTGCCGCATAAACCCATCCATTGCCACGACTCCAATAGCAATTCTGCCCGTCAGCTTCCTTATAGGGAGGGTCGAAATTGGCATCTCGCCACCAAAGCCCTTCGTCAGGGTTCCAAAGACCATGTTCGCCACATGTATTGCGTGCCCAAAGATAACAGCTGAGAGCATATTTCATGTATCGCTCATCTTGGGTTGCCATGAACATGTGGGAATAGACAGGCATGCCCATTTGTATGGCATCAATCCAGTTCCAGTGATCCACACGTCCGTCAGACATCTGAAGTTGCAGGTTCTCGCGGACATGCTCAATCATTTTCTCGTTGCCAGTAGCTAGATAGCGCTCCAAATATGTTTGGGCACAACATTGGTCATCAGCATTGAAAGTGGTGATACCGTTGCGAGGTGTCCAATGATGGAAATCTGCCCATTGATCGACATACGAAAGATAACGAGGTTGGGGATCAATGCATTGGAGGGACATGAGGCCTTCGTAGTAAACGCCACGTGTCCATAGTGAGCTGGGGCGCTCGCGTTTGACAAAAGTTGCCTTGGTGGGATCTGGGCAAGATTGCATGAAGTAATCGTTGACACGCTGAGCTGTCTTAAGTACTTCCTCAGGCGTCTGAGCGATTGCCATCAGACTTGTCAAGGTAAAGAGCAGGCAGATAAAGGTTTTTGTACTGGTCACGTTTGTCGAGCGCTTTTGAGAGATTCGTAAATTAAAGCCAATGGTTCTCTCTATACCATTTGACGGCAGCCTTGACGCCACGTTCCAAGGGCCATTGTGGATCATATCCGAAGTCACGCTGGGCAGGTCCGATATCGCATTGCCAGTTGCGTTGGCGCAGAATGTGGTATTTGTCCTCGTTGAGAGCATTCATTTTGCCTGTCAGGTGGCTGAGATGACCACTTATCCAACAAATGATGCGCAGGAACCACAGGGGAGCCTTGATGTGGAGAACCCAAGGATTTCCCATCTCTTGTTGTAACAGGTCGCTGAAGTGTCTGCTATTGTAAATGTGTCCATCAGAGAGGAAATAGGCATGATTGAGGGCAGCAGGAGAGTCCATGCAACGGAAGACAGCTTGCACCACATCCATCATGTATACAAAAGTGATTTCCTGAGCCTTGTAGCCAACAGAAAAATCGGTATGCTGCTTGATACTCTGAGCCATCAGGAAATAGTCCTTCTCGCGAGGTCCGTATACTCCTGTGGGGCGCAGGATGGTGTAGGGAATGTCTTTCTGATTCTGTAAGAATTCTTCGGCTTGAAGTTTGCTTTGTCCATAGGCTGTGTTGGGTTGAGGCGTGTCGGTAAGTAGGATAGGATTGTAGATCCAGGGATTGTCAGGCGAGGGCTTGCGGACAGGCTTTTCACGAATGGCTCCAAACACACTCAGGCTACTGATGAAGATGAATCGCTGAGGTATCATGTTGGTAGCTCGTAGTGCTTCTATCAGGTTTTGAGTGCCTTCTGTATTGGTGCGGAAAAAATCCTCGCGATGAAGGCATTTGGTGGCTCCTGCGGCATGTACCACGTAATCCCAACCGTGTCCTCCCAGCTTTTCACGATACTGAAGCAATTGTGTGCGTAGTTTCTCAGGATTCCCCAAATCCAACAAAGCGAACTGGATGCGCTCGTCTGTCAGATACTCGCGGCTGCTGGTACCACGAATGCCTGCCCACATCTGATGTCCCAGATTCAACCCCTCGCTCACGATGAAGCTGCCAATGAAACCACTTGCTCCGGTTACTAGAATTGTCATCTTTGCGTAGCATTTATTTGTTAATGTGCACAAAGATAAGTTTTTTTTGTCACAATCCGTAAGGACATGTTCTTTTTTTCATTATTTTTGACCTGTAAAACCATCAAAAACCAGAAAAATATGGGAAAGAAGAAGACAGGCGGCCAAGGCCTGAGAAAGAAAGACTTGGAAAAAATGTTGATTGAGCTTTTCGAGCAGAATCCGCAGGAAGTCTATGACTTGAAGACCATCTATCGTCTGTTGCATCTGAGCACACATCCTGCCAAGATGCTGTGTGTGGATGTGCTGGAAACGCTCATGTTGGATGATTACATCAAAGAGACTTCACGTTATCGCTACCAACTGAATGCTCCCACATCAGTGATGGAGGGTGTTTTTCATCGCAAGGTCAACGGAAAGAACATCTTCCTTCCGGATGGTGGTGGAGAACCTATCTTGGTTGCTGAGCGCAACAGTTTGCATGCTATGGATGGCGATGTGGTGAGGGTTTCCATGATGGCGCGAAGAAAAAATCATGTACGCGAGGCAGCTGTGACGGAAATTCTGAAGCGTTCAGACAAACAGTTTGTGGGTACTTTGCAGGTCCGCAAGGATTATGCGTATTTGCTGACAGAAGATCGGACACTGGCCAACGACATCTTCATTCCCAAGGCAAATCTGAAGAAAGGGAAGACGGGCGACAAGGCTGTGGTAAAGATTGTGGAATGGCATGACAACGCTAAGAACCCGATTGGAAAAGTAGTGGATATCCTGGGGCAGACAGGCGAGAATGATGCTGAGATGCATGCCATTCTGGCTGAATATGGATTGCCTTATTTCTATCCTGCTCAAGTGGAAAAGGCTGCCAAGAAACTGCAACCAGACATCACGGCCGAAGAGATAGCCCGTCGCGAGGATATGCGGGATGTGTGTACTTTCACAATTGACCCACGCGATGCAAAGGATTTCGATGATGCTTTGAGTATTCGCAAGCTGAGTCCACATTTGTGGGAAGTGGGGGTTCACATCGCTGATGTGTCACACTATGTTGAAGAAGGAGGGCTCATAGATCGTGAGGCCTTGAAACGGGCAACCAGCGTGTATCTGGTGGACCGCACAGTGCCCATGTTGCCAGAACGGCTTTGCAACTTCATTTGTTCTTTGCGTCCTGATGAGGATAAATTAACTTACAGTGTCATCTTTGTGATGAGCGATAAGGCAGAAGTGAAGGATTGGCATTTGGCTCATACCGTGACTCGCAGCGACCGTCGTTTTATCTACGAAGAGGTCCAGCAGGTGTTGGAGGCTCATGGAGAAGCCTCACCAGAGGATTACAACAATCCTGGTGACCATTGTGAACCAGAGAATCCAAATTATCGTCCAGCCGAGGATTTTGCTGAGGAATTGATTGTGCTGAACCGTATGGCCAAAGAACTGCGTGCCCGCAGATTCGCCAATGGTGCTGTTGATTTTGACCGATGCGAGGTTCGATTTGAAATTGACGAGAAGGGCAAGCCTGTAAGTGTCTATTTCAAGGTGGCTAAGGATGCCAATAAACTGGTGGAGGAGTTCATGCTACTGGCCAACCGCACAGTTGCAGAGTATGTGGGTAAGGTACCTAAAAACAAGAAAGCCAAAGTGTTGCCATATCGTATCCATGATTCACCAGATCCCAACAAACTTTCCAATTTGGCTAACTTCGTGATAAAATTTGGTTACAAGCTGAAACCGAATGGCGGGCGTGCAGAGGTATCAAGGAATATCAACAAGTTGTTGGAATCTGTGAAAGGAAAGAGAGAACAGGATGTAGTGGAACAGGTTACGTTGCGTGCCATGATGAAGGCTCGTTACAGCATTCATAATGTAGGGCACTATGGGTTGGCTTTCGACTATTACACTCATTTCACCAGTCCCATCCGCCGCTATCCCGACTTGATGGTCCATCGCCTTCTGACCAAATATGAGGAAGGTGGCCGTAGTGCGAATCCTGTGAAATATGAGGAACTGTGTGAGCATTGTAGCGATATGGAGCAGACAGCCGCATCAGCAGAACGTGCCAGCATTAAGTATAAGCAGGTAGAATACATGAGTGAGCGGCTTGGACAGACCTTCAAAGGAACCATCAGTGGTGTGACAGAATTCGGCATTTATGTTGAAGTCGACGAGAACAAATGCGAAGGTATGGTGCCTCTGCGTGATTTGGATGATGATTACTACGAGTTCGATGAGCGCAATTATTGCCTTCGTGGACGCCGTTACCATCATTGCTATAATTTGGGTGACAGTGTGAAAATCCAGGTGGCTCGTGCTGATCTTTACCGCAAGCAGTTGGATTATAAATTGGTGCGTGATTAGTCACCTCTGATTCTAGAGAAAGGCAGTAGGACACCACTTTGCGTGATGTCCTACTGCCTTTTTTAGGGAGAATCGCCTCTCGACGATTAGAGTTGCGTCAGTTGGAAGTTGCGCCAGAGGACCTTGATATCGTTTCCATCGTGGATCTGCAGCATCAGGCGGCCAGGAGTCTTGCCGATGAGCTCGTCTTCCAGGTCAGCCATAGGTTCACCATTGAGCCATGTTTGGATGTGGTTGCCTTCAACACGAAGACGCAGTGTATTCCATTCACCCTCTTTCAGGATTTCCTCCTTTTCATCGGGAATCTGCTGGAGCCAGCCGCGACCGTATGACTCATAGATGCCACCCGTATCATTGCCCTTGGGAGCCACTTCACATTGCCATCCGTGAACGGTGTTGAAGCCTTCGATGAAAGAGTGGAAGAAGAGACCGCTGTTGCCGTTGGACTCCTGCTTGAACTCCAGGGTGAGGTCAAAGTCTTTGTAGTACTTGCGTGTGCACAGATAACCGTATTGCTTGTTGTCGCCATTCTCAGTTACCAGGTTTCCTTCTTCGTCAACGCTCCACTTGCCGTCGCCGAAAGGTTCCCATCCTGTCAGATCTTTGCCGTTGAAGAGGCTCTCAGTCTGTCCGCCCTTATGGGGCAAAGGACGAATCTTGATGTTTTTGAAGGAGGCGGGATCACCATGGTCTTGCAAGCAGATGACACCCTCGCTGGCGAGGCCGTATTCAGGTGCATGGGCCCATTTCCCGCTTCCCTTTTTTGCAAACCAGTCGTCTGTCCAGGCCTCAAATTCCAGAATCTTCTCACCATTGAGCCAGTGCTCCACGTGACCGTTGTCGAAGACGATACGTGAGTTGTTCCATTCGCCCACAGGATTCACGTTCATCTTGCTGTAGTCAGGCAGGTGCATAGCGTAATCTACACCCAGTTTCTGCCATTCTTCAAGTTTTTCAGGAGCATTCACTTCTTCCCAACCCTCGTTGTCGATGAGCTGATACTCAGGACCAGTCACATAAGGAACAGCGAAGACGGGACTCTCCACCACGTGGTAGAGCATACCGCTGTTGCCGCCGTGGGTCAGTTTCCAATCCCACGAGAGTTCAAAGTCAGCAAACTTGCGCTTTGTGACGATATAGCCGGATTCGTCGGCACCCTCGCCACTGGCTTGGATGCAACCGTTCACGGCAGTCCATCCGTTGGAGAGGACGGTATCGTTGTAGTTGCGCCACTCGGAAAGGTCCTGGCCGTTGAACAGCAGTTCCCATCCTTCTTCTTCCTCAGCCTTTGTCAGCGTGTTGTCCTTGGGCTGACAAGAGCAAAACATTCCGCTCATTGCTACTGCAGCGAGCAGCATCAAATTAGTTTTTTTCATTGCTCTGTGTTGATTTGTGTTTATGATATTTTCATCATTCTGTTTTAGTTTCGCCTTTCATTTGCTCCGCAAAGTAAGTGAAAACCTTTCAATTAAGCAAAACTTTCTCTCCTTTTTTGCAGGAAAGAGAGTTTCTCCTTGTAGTTTTTCGACACAAAAGGGGGAAAAGAAAGAGTGAAAAAGTTTTTTCTTCTCTTGAAGAATGCATTGAGCATTCGTTTGGTAAAGGATAAAAATTGAGCAGACAGGAATCAATCAAGATTTGCTTTCCCAAGGGGGAAATTAAATCCTAAACTTATGTCATAATTGCTTCGGAGAGGTATTCCTTGCTTACTGAATTTACCTACACAATGGTCGGAGCCAAGAAAGAAATTGAATCCTTTGGGATGAATGTTGATGACCCATCCCAGGTTGCCTCCCAGCGAACCTACACTCCCACTGCCACTAATGTCGAACCACCTGCAAGGAGAGAGGGTGGCAACCATTCGTTCCTCATGCCAACCGTAAGCACCTTGTATTCGGATTGTACTTAAAAGTCCCAGTTTCAGCAGTCGTAAGGGGGCGTATTCCAAACCGAAGTTCATGGTAGCCCCCAAAGCTCTTGCTTTACTTACCGCCCCCATGTCCTGCAAACTGTACAGGTCTGTCAGTTGGTCACCCAGGTTGTCCGCTTGGTCCTCAAATTTTGTACCATCCCCATTCTCCACTTTGATATCATCGAATCCCTCGAAAATGAAATCTTCTCCATTGTTTTTTGCAGTGAGGACATTCTTCCAACGGATAAATCCCAAGTCGAGCAAAGCGGCACTCAATTTGACTCCGTTCACCAGGTCATTCTTATCCAGATCCCATTCGACTCCCATATCCAAAGCGACACCTCCACCATTCAATCCAGGTCCATCCACATCGATGTTGTCAAAGTCTATCTGCTGATATGTTCCTTTTTGTGGATTGTTGTATTCTTTGGTTTCAGGCTCGCCCCAAGTGAAACCTTTTACTCCTGCTTCTATCTCAGCATGAGCCGAAGCAATCCATTGGTCTTCTCCGCTCAGTTTCAGGCTCAAGTCTTTCATGTTCAGACGAGCGTATGCGGCGCCCAGCAGGATTTTCATCTTGCCTCCAATTCTCAGCGCTGGGGTTATTTGGTGGCTGTGTCCTAATCCCAATTCTACCCAGCTGCTGGCTGTTGCGCCCATCGCACTTATGTCGTAATCTTGGTTTTGCAAGTTTTTGGTGAGGCTGAACAGATCGTAAGGAATAGTTGCACCCACATTGGCTCGTACGGCCAGGCTGATTGTGTTGAATCCTTTCATGGAATGGAATCCCACGCTCAGCAGGTCATAGCGATAATCGCTTAACAGTTTGTTGTTTTTGTGGAATCCTTTTAAGGCTTCTTCCACACTGATATCCGGGTGTAGATACGTAACCAGTCCATTCCCATTGGGATTCTTGTAGAAGAAATTCGTGAGGCTCATGTTTCCTCTGGTTGCAGCATTCATGTTGCCAGGCAAGAGGGGAACACTGAAATAGCTCTTGTGGGTATAGTCTCTTGCTGGATTGATTTCGTGTCCGTATGCGTATCCTTCCATGAAATAGGCGCTGTTCAGGTTCTGTGAGATAGCATGCGGACAAATGCTAAGGACCGCAAGTAATATAATGTATTTCCTGTTAGGCTTCATTGTATATGGTTTCTTCATGTTTTTAATTGGCATCGTAGGTGATTAGCCCTTGCAGGGTGAGTTTGATGTCCGAAATCTTTATCTTCGCATCGCTGGCGAGAGCGTTGTTGTTGACGGGTTCCTTTATGACAGCCCGATAGGTGAATCCGTCCAATTTGCTCACTCCGTTTGTTCCTGCCAGCGCATCTTTTATGCGATATCCATCCGCTGCTTTTATGATCAGTTCCACTGCCTCGTTCTTGGCATTTTCCTTTATGCGGATACTGTTTACTTTCAGCGCCTTGATCTCTTTGCCAAACTGGTCCAGGGGAATCAAGGTCATGTCGATTTTTGCAGGCACGTTGCTTGTCACTTTAGCTGTTGCTGATATCTGCTCAACGTCCAGATTTCCCAAATCCTCGTCCAAATCCCATCCTTTGTAGGATTTCTGGTAGACAAGTCTGAAATTGGGGTTGAAAGCAAGGGGCATGAAGATATCGTAATTGGCCTGCAGATTGTATTCTTTAGACAAATCCAGATCCTCGCAATCCACTTCGACTGGTGTGATTTCCACGCCTATCTGCTGAGGTATCTTCTTTATGAGGTTGCCAAAGTTCTTTACGCGAATGAAGTTGGGAGTGTTCTTGGCGAACTCTGGCAGATGATATCTGGTTTCTTCTTTATCAGCCAAGTAGTAATTGCATGTCGTTCCGTAGCCCAACACAGAAAGAGGTTCCGTCTCGTGGGTTTCCTCATCGGTGTCGCTGCTCAAGATCAACGTGGTGTAAGCGTCGGCAGGAAGTTCGCTGTAGGTGGTCAGGTATATCATCGGGTTATCCAGATCCAGGACAACCTCTTCGTCGTTCAGGAAATCTGGCAAGTCATTCAGTTCCAGAGGATTGACTTTCCCCACTTTATGTCTCACTCGCCCTGTGAAGTTTGTTATGGCTATGTCTTTGTCAAACTCTATGTGCGAGCTAATCGTGAATCGGGTTGGGATTACTCCTTTCAGCTTGGCCAGGTCTTTGTCCTCAGAATTGATGAAATCAATCATTTGGTCTTCGAGCGTTGCCAACTTGGCATTCAGTATGTCTTCGTTCAGGTCGTCAGTATTAAAACGGATAATGCCACCAAGCCTCAGGTCTCCAATCATGTCTATCCTGTGCCTCGTTGCGTCGTAGATGAAATTCTTACCTGTTGTTGCCCTGTCAAAGACCAATGTTATGGTCAGGCTCTTCGTGTTCCTTAATTTGCTGTCTTTCTCTGGTGTCAGCTGTATCCTTTCAGTCTTTCTTTTCGATACGGATTCTATTTCCTCTCCGTCAAAGATACATTTCTTGATATGGATTTCTTGAGGAACATCTATCCATAAGCCGTCAAAGTGGATGTACTGAATCCAATCATAGATGCCTTTTGTTGTCAGTTTGATTGTTACTGTTACGTCTTCGCATTTCACCCTGTCTATATCCAGAACATCCGCGGAAATATCCGTAGCGAACGTATTGGTGATGGTCGTTTGTGCTTTGGATTCATCGATGGAATAGGTGTATTCCTGTGTCGGTATATCGTAGTCGAAGGTTTCCTTCTTGCCAGAAACGGTGTATTCGTAATGTATCTTGGTTTTCCTCTTGACTGATTTTCCTGTTATCAGGTCTATCAGGTCGGCAGTTGTGGAGAAATCGTTGATGGTCGGTTTCTTTATGCTTATTTTGCCTATGTTCACAGGGGTGATGTCGGCCTCCCCCGATTGTCTTATGACGAAAATGCTGTCGTGCGTTCCCGTGGGGTCGGCTATGACCTGCACGACGCCGTCTTCTTCCAGATTCATGACGTTTCTCAGGATGATATCACCTGTGCTGCTGGAGGGGAGCGTCAGATTGGCGTATGTGCCTATTGTGTAGTCAACATCCTCCAAGTCGTAACTTTTGTCAATGCACGAACACAATGAGACAGCCATGGGAAGCAGGAGGATAGGAGAGAATCTTTTCATTCGCATATTTCAACATTCAAAGGATATAACTCATATTTAGAAGGACCTTCCATAGAAGGTTTTCCTTGCTTTAGAAAACAAAAATACGAAGAATCCAGCTGTTTTCCAAAGATTTCTCGAGAGAAGATGGAAAGCGATATGTTTTTTCTTTGATTTTGACCCCAAAAACTGTGCGAAGGGTTCAGTTAAGAAACTTTAAGGAAGATTTTTGGGGAAAAGATGGCAGGAATGAGAGGAAAGATTACTATCTTTGCATGATGATTGTGCCCTTTCCGCATGATTGAACATTGACTGAGAACAAAATACATGAAGAATATGAGTTTGAATTTGAATTTGAGTTCTCTGATCGTACTGAACAAGGTACCTGAAGAGTTTTATGCACCAAAGACGGCTGTTGACCGCAGCGAGATCACACGTTTCGAGAAAGTCCGCACCGACATCTTCCCTAAGGTGGACGAGGGTGCGGCAGCTATTGCTGACAGCATCGAGGCAGAAATCAGAGCCAAGCATAAGCTGGGAAAGTATTGTGTCCTGGGATTGGGCACTGGTCAGAGCTTGATTCCCGTCTACGACGAACTGATCCGCCGTCACAAGGAAAAGAAATTGAGTTTCAAGAATGTGGTGGTCTTCAATGCCTACGAGTACTTCCCCCTGAAGCCAGGAAGCAAGATCAGCAGCTTGCATCAACTGAGAGAGTATTTCCTCGACAAGATCGACATCCCTGAGCAGAACATCTATTCGATGGACGGATCCATCCCTCAGGAAGAGGTGCAGGCCCAATGCCGACTCTACGAGGAACGGATCGACACCTTTGGAGGGTTGGACATCATCCTGCTGGGAATCGGTCGTGTGGGCAACATCGCCACCAACGAGCCAGGTTCCACGCTGAGCAGCCGCACGCGTCTGATGCTGATCGATGCCGTCTCGCGCGAGGAGATGACGATGAGTTTTGGCGGCCAGGAACCTGTTCCGCCCTGTTCCATCACGTTGGGAATTGCCAACATCCTTTCTGCCCGCAAGATTTTCCTTACCGCATGGGGAGAGGAGAAAGCCAGCATCATCAGGGAGACAATCGAGGGAGCCATCACGGACACCATTCCTGCCAGCTTCCTGCAGACCCACAACGATGCGAACGTGGTGCTCGACCTGGCGTGTGCCAGCAAGCTTACCCGCATCATCCGTCCCTGGCTGGTCACCAGCTGCAAGTGGGATGATAAGTTGACCCGTGCCGCTTTGGTTTGGCTTTGCGGAGTCACCAAGAAGCCCTTGCTGAAGCTCACCAACAAGGATTACAACGAGAACGGGCTCTCTGAGCTTCTGGCTCTCTACGGCTCCGCCTACGACTGCAACATCAAGATATTCAACGACCTTCAGCACACCATCACAGGTTGGCCAGGTGGCAAGCCCGATGCCGATGACACCTATCGGCCTGAGCGTGCAAAACCCTACCCCAAGCGTGTCCTCGTCTTCTCGCCCCATCCTGATGATGATGTCATTTCTATGGGAGGAACCATCCAGCGCCTGGTGAAGCAGGGGCACGAGGTGCACGTCGCTTACGAGACTTCAGGCAACATTGCCGTGAACGATGAGGAGGTGACACGCTTCATGCACTTCGTGAACGGATTCAACCAGATATTCATGGACAGCAAGAACGAGAAGATCACCCAAATATACAACGAGATCAGGGAATTCTTCAAGAAGAAAAAGGAAGGCGATATCGACATTCAGGAGGTGCGTACCCTCAAGGGATTGATTCGTCGTGGTGAGGCTCGCACGGCATGCACCTACAACGATATACCTCTCGACCGTGTCTACTTCCTGGATCTGCCCTTCTACGAGAGTGGAACGATAGAGAAACTTCCCATGACGGAGAAAGACGTGGAGATCGTGCGCGACCTGCTGAAGAAGATTCAGCCTCACGAGATCTTCGTGGCTGGAGACTTGGCTGATCCTCATGGCACTCACCGCAAGTGTACTGATGCCGTTCTTGCCGCCATCGACCTGGAGAAGCAGGACGATGCCCAGTGGCTGAAGGATTGCCGCATCTGGATGTATCGCGGCGCGTGGGCAGAGTGGGAGATCGAGAACATCGAGATGTGTGTCCCCATGTCCCCAGAGGAGTTGCGTGCAAAGCGGAACTCTATCCTCAAGCACAGCTCTCAGATGGAGTCGGCTCCCTTCCTGGGCAATGATACGCGCCTCTTCTGGCAGCGTTCTGAGGACCGCAACCGTTCCACAGCTCGCCTTTACGACAGCCTGGGCTTGGCTTGCTATGAGGCAATGGAAGCCTTCGTGGAGTATAAGCCATTGTAGGCAAGAGGGAAGTAAAGAGTCGCTTGCATGCGGAGTCGGCAAACTCAACGTGTTGACTTTACGGTTTCAACGTGTTGACCTCCTCACAGTCAAGGGTCAAGAGTCTTTATCGTTATCGTCAAGGTTAACGTTATCGTTGATGTAACTTCCTCTTTTTGAGTCAATTACGCATGTAAAGATTTTTTCATATCACTTTTCTTGTCAGCAATTAGCAGGGCTGTGTCTTGCAAATCACATACAGAAGCGTTGCAGCGCTACAGCGCTACAGTTCTCGGGGAGCTATTTCACAAACTGAAAAGTATGCCATATTATATATATATATAATATGAAATTTTTTACACACAAGTAATAACCTATTTTCGAACTGTAGCACTGTAGCGCTGTAGCGCATGCAATGATTAAAACGTGGGTAAGGATGCGGCAAAGGTGCTGGGGTACAGCAAACCTCTCAATGCAATCGCCATGCAGACGAGGATGACTCCCTGAAACGGGGACTCGATTCCAAAGGGGGAGCCATTTTGTTTACCCCTTGCTGGAGGACAAAACCACATACCCGATTCAGGTATCTGGTTCTAACTGCGAGGAACCCTGCTGTTCGATCACCAAGACAAGGGCAATGGGCTGAATTTCAACCGGTCCAAATCTGGACTCGTCAACAAGGCGGTTTCTTAACACTTTTTCACAAGCCACGTCTCCGTTTGTTTGGTGGTTTCGAAAATTCTCCGTAACTTTGCAACGAAGTCGCGAGACACTACCTTCAAGGTGTGAAGACCGACAGAGAAAGAAGACAACCAATAAAATAAAGAACAACATTATGAAGCAAAAACAAACTCTTATCACGCGGCTGGCAGGAAGCCACCGCAGCATCGCGAGCAGACTCCTGCTCCTCACCCTGCTTTTGTTCACCACTACAGCACAAGCAATACTAACACAAACCATCGAACTGAGAGCAGGCTGGAACTGGGTGTCGTTCAACGTCGATATCACCCTGGATGACCTGAAGGCTGCCCTCATGGCAGCTGTGCCAGGCACCGGAACCACTATTAAATCGCAAGACAATATAACTACTTATTACAACGGCACAAGATGGATAGGGCGGTTGAACTCCCTGGATTTAGATTTGACCCAAATGTACAAGATAAAGGTCGAAAGTGCTTGTGAGATTACGCTGGAAGGCATGCCCATCAATCCAGCCGAGCACCCAGTCCCCATCAAGCAAGGTGACAACTGGATAGGATTCCCACTCAACGGAGAAATGCCTGTCACCAATGTCTTCGACGGTTTCGCCCAAGAGGGTGATATCATTAAATCCAAGACAGCGTTTGCCGTTTATACTGGCACCAAGTGGAGAGGTACCCTCCAGAACCTTACCCCTGGGCAAGGTTATGTTTACGAATCAGCCATTAACGACGATAGAATATTCGATTTCCCCAGCTACTAACGATAAAGAAACAGCATTATGAAAAAGATGTTATTGACATTATTTGCCGCCCTTGCTTTCTGCGGCTCCGTCTCTGCTCAATTTGAGTTACATTGGGGAGATTGTTTTCATCCATGGGACAACAATCCTTATGAGGAACAGAAACCTCTCGTCGCCTTCATCCAAATCGATGAAGAATACGTTTCTGAACAAGACAACTGGGAAGCATTGGAGATTGCTTACTTTGTAAACGGTGAATGTAGGGGACACGATTTCCTCAACTATTATCCAGATGAAGGTGATTCCTATCCGATTCTGGAGGGCGCAATCTACTACGACAACACTAACGAAGAGGTCACTTTCAAACTCTTTGACCATGCAACGGGGGTTGAATATGAAGCGTGTTCCCCCAATATTTCCATCACCACAGGAGAAGATCATGTCGAGCTCTATTTTAATTATGACGAGGCGGTAGTTCTGAACTTCACCTCACCTGGACCGCCCGAACCAAGCGGAAGTTATTGGCCAGAGTTTGTCGACTCCAATTATGATGATCAAGGAGCCCTCGTCGCCGGCATTATGATTGACGGCGAAATCATCGATCTCAATTACGAAAACTGGGATAAGCTGGAGGTGGCCGCTTTTGTTGGTGACGAATGCAGGGGCAATGAAATGTACTTGACAGATGAGGGGGTTTATGAATATGGAGATCCGTACCTGACTTTGGAAAATTACACAAACGACGGAGTGTGTTCCATCTATTATAATGATGGAGACGAGCCGGTCTCTTTCAAGATGTATGACCATCAGAATAATGTCTTGTACGAGAATTGTGAAGTCCTCCTTAACGGTGAACCACTAACCATCCTCACAGGTGAGGATCACTTGGAAGGATGGTGGGACGAACCCTACATCCCCATTTTCCTGTGCTTCACTTCACCTTCCTTTGACGGTTTGGTGCTTGCCAACGATGACTCGGAATTGGAAGAAGATAAGAAGAACACAGCTCTTATCAGTGCTTTTGTCGATGAACATGAAGACGATTATGTTACGAATGTGAAGCTGAAGGGCCGCACGCTCTACCGCAACCAAAACTGGAACACCCTTTGCCTGCCCTTCGACGTAGAGGACTTCGAAGGCACACCGCTGGAAGGCGCCACCGTGATGGAGCTGGACACAGAAGGCACATACGGGGGCAAGCAGACCAGTTTCGATGCCACGGACGGCACTCTCTATCTCTACTTCACCGAGGCTGAGGAAATCGAGGCCGGCAAGCCCTACATCGTGAAGTGGGAGGATGAAGATTTAGAGAACATCACAGATCCTGTATTCTACGGCGTGACCATCGATGCTACTGACCCGACAGCCATCACCTTCGCAGAGGGCAAAGTGACGTTCACCGGCACCTTTACCTACACGGAGTACACAGATGAGAACAAGTACGTCCTCCTTCTGGGCAGCGATAGCAATCTGTTCTATCCTGACGGAGATGAACCGACAACCGTTGGAGCCTTCCGCGCCTACTTCCAGTTGCAGAATGGCCTCAAGGCAGGTGAGCCCGACCAGTCTGGTGGCATCAAGAACTTCGTGCTGAACTTCGGCGATGGCGAGACCTCGATTGAAGAAATCGTAAATGGTAAATCGTCAAATGGTAAATCCCTTGGCGCTTGGTATGACCTCAGCGGACGCAGACTTGAAGGCAAGCCTACTCAGAAGGGCATCTACATCAACAGAAACAAGAAATCATTCATCAAATAGGAGGGCACGACAATGAAAAAGACATATCAGAATCCCAAGATGAAGCTGATGAAACTCTCAGCTACTCAGATAATCTGCCAGAGCGTCACAAAAAGCAAGGGCAACAGTGGTATAAAGTACACAGGAGCCGGCAGCGGAGAAGCCTGCGCCCCAGGTACCGCTGAGTGGGACGACTGGGAAGAATGATTTCATCTACCATTTAGTCATCTACCATTTAACCATCTACCATTTAACCATTTGGTCATTTGGTATTTGAGGATAACGATGACGATAACTGATAGAAAGAGGCTGGCGGTTCTGCTGGCCTCTTTTTGGTTGATATGCGGGGTGCTTTGAAAGAAAACATAATAGACGTTGACGTTAACGATGGCAGGAGAACGTCAATTTACGACAAAATCGCGCATTTACTGACACTCGGCAAAAAAAAGAAAAAGTTTTCTTTTGTTCTGTTCTCGTTTATTTGTAACTTTGCGGATAGAAACAAAAAAACGCAAAGGAAATAATACTATGAATGAAAAACAATTACCAAGCGTCGAGGAAGTTTTCTCCTGGATGCGTAAGCTTTATGATGAGAGCTACTCTGGTCTTACCAAATTAGAGAAAAGCGAACAGCACATGTATGGCACGATGGTAACTACACCCAATGACAAGAAGTTCATCGTGCGCATGCTCGACGAGACCAGTCAGATCCGTGACCGCCAGAAGTTGGCAATCCGTGTGAAGGAACTCATCGACCAATACGGCATCCCTAAGTTCCTCGACTGCTTCGATCACGCTCTTTTCTGGATGTACCAGAAGTTTGCCTACCTTCCTGTCTTCAATTGGGTGGCTGTGCCCATCATCAAGTGGCGTCTTCGCCGCGATACCAGCCGTGTCATCATCGATGCTGCCCGTCCCAGCCTGACGGAGCATCTTGCCACCCGTTTCCATCAGGACATCGGGCAGAACGTCAACCTGCTGGGTGAAGTGGTTCTGGGCGACGGGGAGGCCGACAAGCGCTACCAGTCTTACCTGGAGGCCCTGAAGGAGCCAGACATCAACTACATCTCCGTCAAGATCTCCGGCATCTATGCGCAGACGCATGCCCTCAACTATCAGGAGTGCTTCCCTGAGCTTGTCCGTCGCATGTCGGAACTCTACCAGACAGCCATCGATTATCCCTATACGGATGTGAACGGTGTGACCAGACCCAAGTTCATCAACCTCGATATGGAGGAGTACAAGGATGCCCATCTGACCATGAAACTCTTCAAGGATGTCCTTTCCCTTCCGCAGTTCAAGAACTACGAGGCAGGTATCGTCGTGCAGGCCTATCTGCCCGATGCCGAAGGGTTCCAAAGCGAGCTCCTCGAGTTTGCCCGCAAGCGTGTGGAAGAAGGCGGTTCCCCCATCAAGATGCGTATCGTGAAGGGTTGCAACCTGGATATGGAGAACATTGTGAGCGACCTGCGCGGATGGCCCAATCCCGTGCGCCCCAACAAGACGGAGGTGGATGCCAACTACCTGCACATCATCGAGCGTGGCCTGAAGCCTGAGAATGCCCGCGTGCTGCACATCGGCATGGCTTCCCACAACCTCTTCACCATCTCTTACGCCTACCTGCTGAGCCAGATGTATCAGACGCCCAAGGACTGCTTCTGCTTCGAGATGCTCGAAGGTATGGCCAACCACGTGTGGAGGGCTCAGAAGAAACTGGGCAACCACGTCATTCTCTACACGCCCGTCGTGAAGAAGGAGCATTTCCTCAATGCCATCTCCTACCTCGTGCGCCGCATGGACGAGAATACCGCTCCCGACAACTTCCTCACCCACAGCTTCTCGCTGAAGCCTGACACGAAGGAATGGAAAGAGCTGCAGCGCCAGTTCATCGAGGCCTACAACATGAAGGATCACCTTAACCATACTCCCACACGTACGCAAGACCGCAACCAGCCCTATGTGGGGCAGGAACCGAAGGACGAGATGGAGAACGAGCCAGACACCGATTTCGACCGTTTCTGCAACCAGCAATGGGTGGAGAAGATATTTGCCAAGTGGAAGTCCGAGAGCAAGCCAGCGGAGAACAAAGCCGCATGGGGCGACTGGAAGCCTGGCGACCTGCTGCCTACCCAGTTGGGCGACGAGCTGGTCTACAACGACGATCGTATCAGCTATTTCGACCGCTCCCAATCGGGCGATGTCCTCGTCTGCGAGATGTCTCGTGCCGGCAAAGAGCAGGTGCAGAAGATTCTCGACATCGCGGATGCCGATGCAGGACGTTGGCGCGAAACAACGGTGGAAGAGCGTCATCAAATCATGTATCGGGCAGCCAACATTCTGGGCCAGATGCGCGGCGACCTCAACGGCTCCATGTGTGCCATCACGGGCAAGACCATCGAGGAAGCTGACGTGGAGGTTTCCGAGGCCATCGACTACTGCCGTTTCTACACCACGACGATGAAGAAGTTCGATGCACTTCCTGACATCGAGATGCGTGCCAAAGGTGCGGTGCTTGTCCTCTCGCCCTGGAACTTCCCCTGTGCCATCCCCTGTGGCGGCGTCGTGGCAGCTCTTGCCTCAGGCAACACCTGTATCCTCAAGCCAGCTACTGTGGCAGCACCCGTCGCCTGGCTTTTCGCCAAAGCATTCTGGGAAGCAGGTGTCCCCAAGCAAGCCCTTCAGGTCATCATCGCCAACCGCGAGGCAACTCCCTTGCTCACTTCCTCGCCTGTCGTCAAACACATCATTCTCACGGGTGGAACGGAGACAGCGCAAGCGCTGGCTCATGCCAATCCGCGCAAGCCGTTGTCAGCTGAGACAGGTGGCAAGAACGTCATGATTATCTCTGCCAAGTGCGACCGTGACCACGCTATCATGAACGCTTGCCGTTCTGCCTTCGGCAATGCTGGGCAGAAATGCTCCGCCTGCTCTCTGCTGCTCGTGGAGCGTTCCGTTTACAACCATCCGGAATTCTTCGAGAAACTCAAGGATTGTGCCTCCTCGCTCAAGGTGGGAGGAGTTTGGAATGCCGGCAACATCGTTGGTCCCATGATCACCAACCACAACGAGAAGCTCGAGAAGGCCTTCCGTCTCGAACCTGGCGAGAAATGGCTCATCGCTCCTGAGTTCGTCGACGAGAAGCGCTTCATCCTGCGTCCCACCATCAAGATAGGCGTGAAACCCGAATCCTTCACTTTCCGTACAGAGCTCTTTGCGCCCCTTCTTGCCGTTGCTCCCTACGACACGTTGGAGGAAGCCGTCGATCTCGTCAATGGACTTGATTATGGCCTGACTTCAGGTCTGCAGTCACTCGACGAACAGGAGCAGCGTTACTGGAAGAACCACATTCAGGCAGGCAATCTCTACATCAATCGAGGCATCACGGGTGCTGTCGTCAACCGTCAGCCTTTCGGCGGCATGAAACTCTCTGCTTTCGGCCCCGGATTGAAGGCAGGAGGCCCCAACTACGTGGCTCAGTTCATGACGATTACCGACAAGGCAGGCACCCAGACCGATTACCGCACTTCCTATGCTGACTGGTATGAACGCGAGTTCCGTCACGCACGCAACATCCAGCCTAAGATACGAGGCGAACAGAATGTCTTCCGTTATCTGCCTCTTGCTGGAGGAATGGCTATGCGCCTCTTCGGAGACGAGACAAAGGAACAGGTGGAAATGGTATGTCTTGCAGCCAAGACTGTCGGCACGCCTCTCACCGTTTCTGCCGACGATGGCAATGCCCTGCTCGCTACGGTACGCGAATTTGGTGCGATGACCGTCAATGAGAACCTTGCCGCTTTCTGTGAGCGCATCAAGCATTACGAGCGTATCCGCACCATCTCACGCGAAGTGCCCGATATCGTCTTCCAGGCTGCAGTCAACTGCGACAAGTATATCGCACAAGCGCTCCCTGTACGCGACGGACGTGTCGAGCTTACCCACTACATCAAGGAACAGTCCATCTCGAACGAGTATCACCGCTACGGTTCACAGATCGAGGTGCCTGTCATCGAGTAAGCTTCTTGCGATAGGCAATCAGGGAATCAAGTCTCTTCCGCAGAGGATCAATCCAAACGGAAGAGACCTTCCACGCATGAGACGTGGTGCTCCTTTATCTGGAGACGGTCCATCCAGTCGCGCGTCTTGATAGTGTTGAGTATTCCTGTGTTGAACCCTTTTCCCTGATCATTGTTCCATACCCAAAGAGGGGTGGGCCAAAGGCATGCACGGAACTTGATGGAGCGATAGAAGTCCTCGTCGCATCCGTTCTGTCCGTGATGTGCCATCTGGAGATAGTCGCAGTCGAGATCTGCCTTGTAAGGCGAGGCGAGAACCTTTTTCCCACATTCCACGCCAGCATCTCCCAGGAAAACTGCCGATTTGCGTTTGTCCCACACGCGCATAATCATAGAGGAATTGTTGTAAGGGTTGACGGTGAAATCATTGGACACGCTGAGAATCTTGAGTTGCATCCCGTCAAAGTCGAAGATGTCGCCAGGCTGCTGGATGTCAGTCACTTTGGCATCACACTTTCTGAGCCTCTCGTAGAAATCCCGTGTTTTCTCAGCCTCAGTAGATTCTGCATCGATAACCTTGTCGATGAGGCTCGAGTGATAGATAGCCTTGATACGCAGGTCTTGAGTGCCCTGTTTCAGTATCTCCCACAAGGCCCCCATGTGGTCGTCGTGAGGATGGGAGATGAACCAGGCCTCCACTTCGTTACCCAAAGCTCCGAGGAAACCACGCAGGGTGAATTCTTCTTCAGGGAACCCACCATCCATTACGATTACCTTTCCCCCTTTGGTGCGGAAGACGTAGCTGTTGCCGATTGTGTTGCGGTGCGAGGGAATCTGCCACATGGTGAAACCAGATCCTCGAGTGCTCTTGGCACTAACAGGCATAGGAGCAGAGGCAGCCATTGCAAGGCCACTTGCCGCAAGGGCAGAATTGCGCAGAAATTCTCTTCTATTCAGACTCATATCATTTTCATTTTATAATTTTTACACCTTTGGGGGCTTTGACGGTTGTTTTGATTTTCCCATCAGGTTGCTTGACGTGCTTGATGCGGATCACTTCGCCGCTGGGAGTAGGATAGGTTCCCTCGACCCATTGCAGGTTGCCCAAATGGGGAGTGATACGGACCTTCTTGCAGCCAGGTTCCACTACTTCCACACCCAGGATGTGGTGGCTCATCCAAGCTGTCGGGCCACTGGCCCATCCGTGACAAAGGCTATGGCGGAAGCCTACGTAACAATAGCCTCCGAAGTCGCCGTGAATGTCATCCTTGCCTTTGGGCACAAATTCGTCGATGCGGCCAGCGTTCTTGGTCCATTCGAGGTCGAAGTCCTCCCAGAATGTGGTGGCGCCCATGTCGAGCATGCCTCCCCAGTACTTGCTGATGATGTCGAGCGCTTGGTCGTATCGTCCGGCCTTTGCCAATGCCTCCAGCATGTAGTAGCCGTAGAAGGTGGAGAATCCCTTGGGGCCGCCTACCGAAACGTACTTCTCGCAGGCTTCCTTGGCATCCATCAACCCGGCGATGGCCATGAGAGCTGCTGCCTGTTTCAAGTCGTTCGGAGGCAGTACTTTCTTCTTCAACCGGTTCTCAATCTCGATACATTTCTTAGCGTGCGCTTCGTCGCCCAGCAGTTTGCAGAGTTTCTCTGCGTCCTGCAGCGCCCAGCAGAGTAGGGCACGATAGCCGGCTTCGACGCCTGGACCGTTCGGACTCGAGGGCCAGTCGAGGAAGCGGCTTGCAGCCAGATGTTCACTGCCGTCTTCATCCACCTTCGAGTCGAAGAGATCCACGAGTCCAGTAATGTAGTCGCGATGCTTCTCGATGAATGCTTTGTTTCCGTTCTGTACATACCAGTCGTACTGGATGATGAGGTACCACATTGAGTAGGCGCTCATGCCGTTGAGCCATTGCGGGAGGGGATATTGCTGTACGGCCAGATCCAGGCTGCTATAGAAACTGTCATCGTTGCCGAAAACGGTGCTGATGGTGCTCGTTTCGGGATGCATGTCGCCCAGCCAGATGAGGCGGTCGCGCTTGATGCCGTCCCAGATGTTCTCTTGCATGTTGAGATGTACTGTGTAGGCTCCTGTCTGCCAAATCTGATTGAGACGGCTGTCGTTGCACGTAAAGGAACCCAGATAGGGGATGTTGCGATAGCGGAACACAGCGGTGGTTTCCTTCAGGTTCATGGTGGCTTTGCCCAGAAGGTCGATGCGCACAAAGCGGAAGCCCGAGTTGCCCACCTCTATTTGCCCATAGCGCGGCACGAGGACAATCATGTCGCGTATCGCATGGTCGTTGGTGGCTGAGTATTTTTTGCTCTGCCCGTATTGATTGCCTTTCTCGTTCGCGGGGCGACTGCTGACAAGCTCGCTGCATGTCTCGCTGAGCGATTCCCCTAGGCGGACTCTTACCGTAAAGTAAGCGTCAGAACCAGAACTGGTCACCAGTTTCAGACCTCCGTGCAGTTCACGCCCAAAGTCCAGAATGACGGATGCGGTGTCCTTCTCTGTGCTGCTCATCAGGCAGGTGCTGAAGTTTACCAAATCGGCCTGTTCGGTCGAGGCGTCCAGCAGGTTTTCGGTGTGCTGTAGGTTACCCTTTGTCCACACCACCTTTTGGGGACTGATGTAGGCACGTGTCATAATATCCTTGCGGAAATTGGCGCTGTCAGCCTTCAGGACAGGAGGAATGTACGTTTGAGCGATGACAGGTACGTAAACAAAGGCACAGAAAAGGGCCATCATAAGTTTCCTGGAGTCTAGGAAAGTGAAATAAGTTTTTAAGGACATTTTATATGTTTTTTTTGTTGTTATTGGTCAAAATTGTTCCAAATATATACAAAAATGAGGGATGAACAAAATAATGGAAAAACAAAATTTGGTCATTCCCAATATTTGGCCTATTTTTGTGAAAAAATAGAAGAAAAGATAGAAAACTGATGGCTCAGAACAACATCCAGTCACAGATTGATTTGCTCCAGCAGACTCAAATTCAGTCTCTTTCACCCCAGCAGGTGTTGACTGCCCGATTGACGGAACTTTCGATAGAGGCACTTCGTCAGCGCGTGGACAACGAGTGTATGGAGAATCCCTGGCTGGAGAAGAAGGAGGAGACAGGCAACGGACCTGACGACTACGAAAACACAGCTTCTTCAGAGGAAGAAGAGGGAGAGGTTGTCTATGGAGAGCGTCCCTACGAGTCCACTGAGGATGACAATGCTAGTGTGTATGGTTCGAAGGATGACATTCCGGCCTATCAGCTTTACACTCAGAATGGTGACAATGCGCCTGAGAACATCGAGTATGGCGACACGCAATCTTTCTTCGACAAGCTGGAGAGCCAGATTTACGAGTATGACCTGACATCCGACCAGCGGGAGAAATTGAAGTACCTTATCGGGTCACTGGGTGATGATGGTCTGCTTCACAAACCTCTTTATCAGATAGCTGACGAAGTGGAGATTTATCAAGGACTGCAGACGACAGAAGAGGAAATGCAACAGCTGTTGAAAGTGCTGTGGCAGTTCGATCCTTTGGGAGTAGGAGCCCGATCGGTACAAGAATGCTTGCTCATCCAGATTCGTCACGACAAGGGAAATCCTCTTCAGCCGCTGATGGAGCGCGTGATACGCGATTACTACGATGACTTTATCCATAAGCGTTGGGATTTTATTGAGCAACGATTGCATTTGAGCCATATTGAGATGGAAGATCTCATCGCGAATCTGCTGAAATTGAATCCTCGGCCTGGAACTTCGTTAGGGGAGAGTGTCAGTCAGGGCAGCCGCCAGATTACGCCAGACTTCTTTGCTAAGACTGAATTGGACGGTTCGGTCACTATGACTCTCAACGAAGACGGGGTGCCTGAGTTGAAGATCAGCGAGGATGCCTTGGATACCCTGAAATCTTTGGACGCAAAGGATATGGCAAAATTGAGTCAGGCAGCCCAGGAGAACCTGCGTTTTACCCGCAGTTACGTGGATCGCGGTCAGATGTTCATCAATGCGATGGGTCAGCGCAAGCAGAACATGATGAGCACCATGCTTGCCATCATCAAACTGCAGAAGGCATATTTCCGTACAGGAGATGATACCAGTTTGCGTCCTATGAAATTGGAGGATATATCAGAAATCACAGGACTGGATATCAGTACCGTAAGCCGTGTCTGCAACAGCAAGTACGTGCAGACGAGTTATGGCATCGTGCCTCTGCGGTGGTTCTTCAGCAAGGCTACCAAACAAGGTGATGAAGAAGTCTCGATTCGCATGATTCGGGCTGCTCTGCAAGAAATTGTGGAGAACGAAGATAAAAACTTTCCTTTGAGTGATGACAAACTGACAGAGTTGCTGCGTGAGCAAGGATTTAATGTCGCACGTCGCACCGTGTCAAAATATCGTGAGCAGATGGGAATTCCAGTAGCCCGCATGAGGAAATAGCGAGAAAAAAAAAGAAGAACAAGAGAGAGAAAGAGACAAAAGATGAAAGCGGCAATCGTCATAGCACGTATCTTGTCGACCCTGTTCAGGCCCACGTACTACCCCTTGATGAGTTTCGTGATTCTGTTCACGTTGACATACATGACAATGCTCCCCTGGGTATACAAATTGTGGGTGCTGGGACTTGTCTACATCTTTACCATCGCATTGCCATCGATTGGAATCTATTTCTATCGCACGATGAAAGGATGGAGTGTTTTGGAGTTGCGCCATCAGCACAAGCGTCTCGTACCCTATGCCATCAACATTTTATGCTATTTGTGCTGCCTTTACGTGATGGAAGCCCTCCATCTGCCTTCTTTCATGGGAGGAATCATTGTGGTGTCGCTGCTGATACAATGCATCTGTACCCTGATTACCATCTACTGGAAGATCAGTATGCATTCTGCTGGAGCAGGTGGCATCATCGGTGCTTTGGTTGCTTATGCCGCCATCTTTGGTTTCAACCCAGTCTGGTGGCTATGTGGTGCTATTCTGTTGGCAGGTTTGGTCATGACGAGCCGAATGCTGCTGCGCCAGCACACTTTATGGCAAGTGCTGGGTGGCACCCTGATAGGTGTGATTTGTGGGTATGCAGGAATCATTTTGAAGTAATATCGAGTAGGAAAAAGGAAAATGAATAGTATCGTATCAATTATCATGGGCAGTACCAGTGATTTGCCTGTCATGGAGAAGGCTGCCAACTTTCTGGATGAAATGGAGATTCCGTTTGAGATGAATGCGTTAAGTGCTCATCGCACACCTGACGAAGTGGAGAAATTCGCCAAGGGAGCTGAGGAACGGGGCATTCGTGTCATTATCGCTGGAGCAGGTATGGCTGCCGCTTTGCCTGGAGTGATTGCTGCCAGCACTACACTTCCTGTGATAGGAGTGCCCATCAAAGGTATGCTGGACGGGCTTGACGCTATGCTCAGCATCATCCAGATGCCTCCAGGAATCCCTGTTGCAACAGTAGGAGTGAATGGGGCTCAGAATGCAGCTATCCTGGCCGCTGAGATGTTGGCTCTATCGAATCCTGAATTGGCTGAGAAGTTGAAGGCTTACAAGTTGGGATTGAAGCAGAAGATTGTGAAGGCAAACGCAGAACTGGCCGAGGTAAAGTATAAATTCAAGACCAACTGAGTGGCTACTTCCTCCAGAAGCAGAGAAATAGAAACATGGCATACAGAAGAAGAAAATCCCACGAGGTAAACATCGGAAGGCTGAAACTGGGAGGAGAGAACCCCATCCGCGTGCAGTCGATGAACAATACTTCTACGATGGACACTCAGGGCAGCGTGAATCAGGTACTTCGAATTGCAGAAGCAGGTGGAGAACTGGTACGGCTGACCACACAAGGTGTTCGCGAAGCCGAGAATATGCGGCTTATCAGAGAAGGTGTCAGAGCAGCAGGGTGCAACGTTCCTTTGGTGGCTGACGTACACTTCAATCCTCGCGTGGCCGATGTTGCGGCGCTCTATTGCGAGAAGGTGCGTATCAATCCAGGCAACTATGTGGATGCAGCACGTCAGTTCAAGCATCTGGAGTACACAGATGAGGAATATGCTCAGGAACTCGCGAAGATCGAGAAGCGGCTGATCCCTTTTCTTGACATTTGCAGAGAGCACAATACGGCAATCCGCATTGGCGTGAATCATGGTTCGCTAAGCGACCGCATCATGAGCCGTTACGGAGATACGCCTGAAGGCATTGTGGAGAGTTGCATGGAATTCTTGCGTGTCTGCATGCGCGAGAATTTCCTCAATGTGGTCATCAGTGTGAAAGCCAGCAATACTGTTGTGATGGTGCAGAGCATGCACTTGCTGGTCCAGGAAATGGAGAAGGAAGGCATGGATTTCCCCCTGCATCTGGGAGTGACGGAAGCAGGAGAAGGCGAGGATGGACGTATCAAGAGTGCGGTAGGCATCGGAGCCCTGCTGACGGAAGGTATTGGCGACACCATTCGTGTGAGTCTGTCAGAGGCTCCTGAAAAAGAGATTCCTGTGGCAAGACGTCTGGTGGAACTGATTCCTGAGTGTTCTGCCCTGCGTGAGAAAGCTGAGGCGGAAATCCATGACGATGCTGTCACTCTGGATTTGGAGGCAAGCTCTCTGGGTGATCTCCAGTTGAAGACTGCGATGGCGGTGGGAGCACTTTTTATCGACAAGAAAGCCCACAAGTTGACAATCCGTTGCAAAGGCTTCTCGAAGGAAGTGCTGACTGACTTGGCTGACAGCATTTTGCAGGCTGCCCGAATCAAGTTTGTCAAGACGGAATACATCAGTTGTCCTGGTTGTGGCCGTACCCTTTATGATCTCGAGGGGACGATTTCTCGCATCAAGGCTGCCACAGCCCACTTGAAAGGCCTGAAGATAGCCATTATGGGATGTATCGTGAATGGGCCAGGCGAGATGGCCGATGCAGACTATGGCTACGTAGGTGCGGCTCGCGGGAAGGTGAGTCTCTACAAGAACAAGGTCTGCGTAAAGAAGAATATCCCTGAAGAGGAAGCCGTCGATCAGTTGTTGAAGTTCATTGAGGAAGATCAGGCACAGCTAAAGTAAGAGAATACATAATAAAAACGCAATAGAAGATGCAACCATTATTGATTTACAACACGCTTTCGCGTCAGAAGGAGTTGTTCAAACCTCTCCACGAAGGTCGAGTGGGCATGTATGTCTGCGGCCCTACTGTCTATGGGGACGCTCATTTGGGACATGCACGTCCAGCTATAACCTTCGACCTTTTGTTCCGTTACCTGCAACATATTGGCTACAAGGTTCGTTATGTACGAAACATCACGGATGTGGGCCATCTGGAGCACGATGCCGACGAAGGTGAGGACAAGATTGCCAAGAAGGCACGTTTGGAGCAACTGGAGCCTATGGAAGTGGCTCAGTATTACACGAATCGTTTCCATGAAGCCATCGGAGCTCTCAACTGTCTGCCTCCCAGCATTGAGCCTCACGCTACAGGTCACATCATCGAGCAGCAGCAGCTGGTTCAGCAGATTCTGGATAACGGGTACGCATACGAGTCCAATGGGAGCGTGTATTTCAACGTGGAGAAATACAACAAGGATTACAAGTATGGAATCCTCTCAGGTCGTGATTTGGAGAACATCAAGGATGCCAGTCGCGAATTGGCAGGAGTGGGCGAAAAGAAGAATCAGGCCGACTTCGCGCTCTGGAAGGCTGCTCAACCTGAGCACATCATGCGCTGGCCAAGTCCGTGGAGCGATGGATTCCCAGGTTGGCATTGTGAGTGTACTGCGATGGGAAGGAAATACCTGGGCGAGCATTTCGATATTCATGGAGGTGGCATGGATTTGATCTTCCCTCACCACGAGTGCGAGATAGCCCAGGCAGTAGCTTCTCAAGGCAGCCAGATGGTTCACTATTGGATGCACAACAACATGATCACCATCGACGGAAAGAAGATGGGCAAGAGCTACAACAATTTCATAACCCTCCCTCAGTTCTTCGATGGCAGTCATCCCCTGCTGACTCAGGCATATACCCCAATGACCATCCGATTCTTCATTCTGCAGGCTCACTACCGCAGTACAGTTGATTTTGGAAATGAGGCCCTGCAGGCAGCAGAGAAGGGATTCAGTCGACTGATGGATGGCTACAAGGCAGTCTTGCGTCTGCAGGAGGGCCAGAAAGTGAAGGGCCAGCCTCAGGTGGAGATGAAGTATGTGGACGAACTGCGTGAGAAACTCTATGATGCCATGAATGATGACCTGAACAGTCCCATCGTCATCAGCAATCTCTTCGATGCTTGTCGCGTGATAAACTCTGTGATCGACAAGAAAGCAAGCATCACAGCAGAAGTAGCGAAAGCTTTGGCAGATGTTTTCCACACCTTCGCATTCGACATCTTGGGGCTTACCCCAGAGACTGGCAACAGCAACAAAGCCCGCGAGGAAGCCTTTGGTCATGTGGTGGATATGATACTGGAGCAACGCCAGCAGGCAAAGAACGAGAAGAATTGGGCCTTGAGCGATAAGATTCGTGATGAATTGGCTGCATTCGGGTTCGAGGTGAAGGACACCAAGGACGGCTTCTCTTGGACGCTGAACAAGTAGCATTCTCTGAATCGTTTGATTTCAGTCACTTAATCGAATCGTTCTCCCTCGTTCGCCCTGCGGGCGGGGACAACGTGTCGTAACGTGGATTTCAACGTGTTGAATCTGCTCTTTCAACGTGTTGAATCTGCTCTTTCAACGTGTTGATTTCCTCCTTTCAACACGTTGCAATAAGACGTGGAACTGATTCGCCCTGCATGAATGTCAGCAAAGCCGATGCTGTGGATTCCATAGGTGTCTCCGTGTAGTATCGCCCGAACAGAAAAACGAAAGAATAGTTCGGTCGGAGCCAACATTTTTTCATCTTCCCAACTTAACATTTCGTCCTCTTGTGCGTTATATTTACAGATGACACAGCCTGAATTGGAACATACGATCCTAATAATGCGCAGTAAGATGATGTGTATTGCTGCAGATTTCTTCCACAATGAAGAGGATGCCGAGGATATCGTGCAGGAGGTTTGTGAACGTATGTTGAAACGGGGCTGGCATGAGGGCGACGATGTGAAAGCTCTGCTTGTCAGAGCCACAAAGAATTTATGTGTGAGCGTATGGCGACGTCAAAGAATCCGCGTTATGGAACAATTGGCAAGCATCCCAGAACCTGAAGGTTATCATGTTGCCGATGCGGCCCTGTTGCAACAAGAAGGGTACGAGGCACTGATGGATGCTATCCGACAACTGCCTCCTTCGGAACAAAAACTTATCCGCCTGAAGTGCGAAGACATGGGTTTGGATGAAATGTCAAGACAGACAGGCATTCCTAAACGGTCGGTTAGTGTCATGCTCAGCAAAGCCAGAAAACGATTGTTGACTATCTTAAAGAGAAAAGAAAATGATTGATAAGAATCTGATACAACAAGCCGCCGAGGAGATAGATATCTTCCAGGCCGATCTGACAGAGGAATACGACCGTCTGGCGGCACCACGTCAGCGTTGTCTGCATCTCTGGCCATTGGTGGCAGCTGCCTGTGTGGCAGGTGTTGTTGCCATATTCCTCGCCCCTCCAAGAGGAAAAGAAGAAGTTGAGTTCAGCCCTCCTATAGAGAGTGCAATGCGCAATGATTGGCAATACGGAGAAGAACATTCGATGCTCGAAGCTCAGCTCATCTATCAGCAGGAGATAAAGGAAAAGGGCAAGCGACTGGCTGCCTATATTCAAGAACAGCAAAAAACTATAGAAGAATGGTATTAAGAACATGAAGACTAGACACATAATATATATGGCGCTCTCAGCCATGAGCTTTGCCTCATGCACCCAAAATCTTTCAGAGAAGCCGGAGCATGAAATAGAGAGCCTCACAGAGTTGTTTGACAGTTTGGCAATGCGTGGAGCTTACCCACGTTTTAATATTGATGCCTTTGGAGATTCTGTCATAACTGAAGAATACGACTATTTCAGTTGCCTAGAGGATACCATGGGAGTTGACAGCCTGGATGTAGAGGAGTGGTATAAGCGTACATTGGATAATCTTCCATCCGCCATAGACACGATAATTATTGATGGCGAGAAACATGCGACCTATCGTGATATAAAGACGGAACGACGCATGATTGAGAATCGCATCTTTTTGCTGCACAACGTATTTCCTTTAGTGGAAAAATTATGTAAAAGAGCACGAGAAAGCTATCGTTATATTACTCCTGATTCTATAGACTATAGTGTCACCATCGCGAAGGAACCACAGAAGTTGCTGAGTTTCAAACGCTATAAAGTTACGAATCGTGATTATGACAATCTATTCCTGCGGTATACAGTCGAGAAACCTCTCAAAATAAAAACAAAGTCCAGTGACCCTAAGCCCGTCCATGCTTTGCTCAAACAATTCCTGGCTGAGCAGAAGGACGTTAAGCAGTACGAGGTGAACTATGAATGGGACAAAGGAGTTCCTTTTCCTACGGAAGGGGAGTTTTATCACTCTGTTTCGCAGCGAAGGAAACGTGGACCTGATTCGTTGGCTGCTTCTTTGGTAACAGGAACCTGTTATTTTATTCCCTTGAAGGGATCGAAAGCAATAGAAAGATTGTCGGATGAGTTTTGCGACCGTATGATTCGACTTTCCGCAGAAAAGCCAGTTCATCGCTCCAGGCTGACTACAAGGTTCCTTCCCGGGTCAGACATGAAGAAAGAATTACAGAATTATATAATTCACGATAAAAACACAAAACTTTTTATCTACGAAATAAAAGCTCAAAGATGCGAGGATGGTCTTCACATTCTGGAGCTCAATAATCCACAAGGGCAGCGTTACACAATACCCGTTAGTTGGTGGGCTGTGATGCGCACGCATAATACCAAGATCTTCTGGCGAAACAACGACAACAATCTGCCTTTGCAGAAGGTATCAGAGATTCCTCTTTGACTATTGTTCGAACTCGCGGATGAAACGTTCTTGGGGATGACCCTCGCGATGCATGGCTTTGTACTGCTTCATTAGGCGGCGTAGCTCTTCCCAGGTGCCGTCCTTCAGCGACTCGGCCTTATGTCGCATGCATTGCAGGTAGAGAGGCTGCATTCTGACGCGGTCCACCCGTTCGCGAATCTCGTCGGACTCTGCTGCCTTGCGTGCCTCTTGGAGGATGGCAAAGGCTTTTTGGGTGAACTCGTCGCTATATATCTCATGATTCTCAGTGATATAGATGCCAAAATGCACGTCGGGCTTCACAAGTGACTGGCAGAGGCGGTAGTAATCCATGATGTGTGGAGCTGCCTTGCCGTAGAAGCCATCAATGAAGATGTTGACCAGTGAATCCACATCCTGATTGGGGTTCCAGAGTAGCTGGTTCACTGTCCATGCTTTCATCTCGTCGAACTCAGCACCTGCCGACTGATACTGTGCCTCCTCAAAAACGCCGATTGCCTTATTCTCACCAAAGACTCGGATGTTGGGTCCCAGCACTTGGAAGTTGGGCCAGGGAGCCATGTACTGGGCGTAATCCACGATATAATCCCAAATAAAAAGATGTGGAGCCAACTCTGCCCATCCCCGTAGGTCACGCATGAAGGCCTCGTTCTGCGGACAGCCGGCATCCAACGGATGGGCAAAGCAACACTCGATGCTGCATAGGCGGATTACCACATTATCGCGAGGCTTGATGCCTGTAGGTGGTTGGCGTGAATACTGGTAGGCGAAGGTGCCCACATACTTGTCTGGAAACTCTTCCTTAACGGCATCGGCTACTTGATTGACAAACCAGACGATGATGCCAGAGTGTTGTCCTCCGTACTGTTGCTCGATGGCAGCACACTTTTCGCACTGGCAGAAACGGAAATTGTCGTTCTGCGAGAGGCTGTAGATGCGGAAGTTGGGATTCTCGCGCATGTACTGCTTCAGACGTGTCTTGCAAAGTTCCAATACTTCAGGATTTGAGAGGCAGAGCTGTCCGTAACCGTTGTATCGCTGTCCGTCACGCAGGCAGAAGTATTCAGGATGCGTCTCGTAGAACTCTTTTGTTGGGACGAGTTTTTCCATCGTGTGGGCACCCCAGTAGGCCTCTATGTTGCCGTATTCATTAGTCACGGGACTCCATTTTGTGTTCTCGCGAGTGTGGGCGCTCCATTCGGGTGCACCCTCTGCCACAAAATAGTTGCTGTAGCGATAGCCTATGAAGGGGCTTTCGGTGTGGTTCAGACGGGGAAGTTTCCATTGCTTGTTTTTGGGGATGACGGTACACTTGGGTGTGAGCCAATGGATGCCCAGCTCACGTTCCAGGAAAGTAAAGACCCCATACATCGTACCGCGTTGGGAACCTCCCCAAATGAAAAGGTTGTGTCCTATGGTGCGAAACGTGAAGCTTTCATCGTCCTTGTTAGGCTTCTGTGCTCCTGTCAGGGTAGCCACGCGCTCGTTGTGACCTACATAAATACAATGTCCTCTTGTGTTGATGTCTGTTGTGACAGGAAGTTCCACACCACTCACTTGGTTGATGTACTTTTGCAGTTCGCGTGCTGCAGTCTGTTCCGAGGTCGAAGCCTCAGCAGAAATAACAATCCGGTAATTACTTTTTCCGTTGTGGAAGAGCCAGTTGGCTGCAATGCTCTGCATGGGCATTATTGCAGTCAAGAGCAGGAAAAGGGATAAGAGAAAAGTTTTCTTCATATACATTATCACTACTGTCCCGTTAAGATTTGAGGTCTTGAAATAAATCGAGCTGACCATCATCCTTTGGGACGTTATTAATTGGTTTGTTAAACAATTCGGGTATGGGTATCCTCTCAAACAACATAGTACCTATGGTCTGGGAAATCATATACAGAGATGGTTCCTCGATATGCATGTGCTTCTTGGCTATAGCCAGTAGCAGGAATGCACAGACTGCTATCCAGATTTGTGTATAGACAGCATTCTCTGAGGTTCCGTAAAACGACTTGATATGCAGATGTTGCTTTATCCATTTGAAGAAAAGTTCCACGTTCCATCGCTCTCTATAGAGTTCTGCGATGGTAAGAGCATCGTATCCCAAATGGTTGGTGATGAAACGGTAGGCATTTCCTGTGGCAAAGTCTTCGTAGACTACCATGCGGAATTCCTCGGGGTACTTCTGCTTGGAGTTCTCCTTGGTAAGCCTGACGATCTCATCGCTGATAACACCAGTCTGCTTATCAACAGGCATGGAATTGACAACCTCATATTGCATATTATCCTTAGCTCTTGTCACAAAGAATGCGCCATTCTTGTGGATGATATTGAAGAGTCTGCTGAAGTCCACATACCCCTTGTCTATCAGATAGATAGCTCCCATCTCAACACAGATTCCATCCAAAGCGTTAACATCGTGAACCGATGCTTTGGTCAAAAGCACGAATACTGGGAGATTGCCTCTCAAATCAAGCTGGGTATGCAGTTTAATGCCACCCTTCTTCTTTCTGAATTTTGCCCAAGGGCAGAGTTTGAGACAAAGGCTGATGGTACTGCTGTCGAACGCATAGACCATGTTGTCAATGTCAAGTCTGAAGCTATCCTCCGCATAGAGCGGGCGCACCTTTTTGATAAGGACTTCCCCCAATTCCGCATAGATATGCCAGTCTCTGAGCTCATTCGCCTTAGCCAAAGTATTGCGGGGAACGGCATAGCTAATACCGCAGTGATAGAGCTTATGGGTAACAGCCAACGCGTTTAGGCTTGCCTCTATATCGCGCAGACTATTCTTATCGGCATATTGAGCCAGGCACATGACCAGCAGCTGGTCATAGCAGGTGAGGTTTCTCACCCTGTAATTGCCTCTGTACTTGGCAACAATATCATTGAATTCCCTACGAGGTATGAACTGCATAATCTGTGCGAATACTATCTTTCCGAAATTCATGTAACACGCTTCTTTGATGACAACTGCAAAGTTAGTCAATTCAAATCGTGTACAAGAAATATCGAGTCTAAATCATTCTATTTTAACAACTTATATTTAAACCGTCTCGTTTTAACGGGACACTAGTGATACATTATAATAAAAGGTTTCTCATTTGAATCACTTCGCAAAAATAAGCATAATAGGCGAAATGTCGCAATCTTTTTGTCTTCGAATTAGGAATTTTATTGAAGTTTCGCTTGTTCCGTTTGTTTTTTGCAAATTGCCGTTATTTTCCTCTCTTTTTTTTTGCAGTTTCGATGATAATGCCTATTTTTGCTGTGGTGTGTGATGTAAGCAGCTAAATACAACCACTAAATTAGAACCTATGAAAAGAGTCATTTTTCTTCTGATGATAGCCATGATGACTACTCGTTTCTCCGCATTCGCCCAGAATGAGGAGGCAGGATTGTATGTGGGTGATGTTTCGAATTCTGGTTGCAAATCACAAACAAGAAGTACAAGTGTCAGGGGAAATACCATTTTGAAGCTGACACGTGATGGCGATAACATATTCGGAGAACTCACCGATTTTTATGCAAATTGTGCAATCAGTGGAATCTCTGTCGAGTGTAAAGAAGACGACCATACGCTTAATATCATGGCGGAAGAACAATTCGAGGGATTTGAAAGGGCTGAATGTATATGCCCATACAATGTTTCCTTCACCTTATTCAACGCTAAAGAAGAGCAATACACTCTCATCGTGAATAATAAGAATCTAGGCAATGTGTCATTTGAGACTCATTCTGTTGTGGAAATAGACATAACAACCTTGGAACAAGCCTACGAGGAAGGTTTTGAATATCCAGTCAAGATAAGGAATTTCAATTTTTATGAGTTGACGCAATGGATAAAACCAGGTGAAGTTAGGAAACCAGAATTGGCGGCTTTCCATTATGCCAACTATGGAACGGAAGAGTTTTTGTATCTCAACTACAGGCTACCCAAAGAATTTACCTATCTGGACAGTCAAGCAAAACTCGATGCAGACAGCACACTTGTGTTGGAAATTATTACAGATGGCAGTTCTGTGGAAGAATCTGAAAGGATAGCCTCTTTAACGATGGAGGTTGTTAATGTGGTTAAACCACTGAAACACCTCAGACTGATTCACAAAGTGGTGGCAATAGGTGAGAATGGCATGATGGACAAAGAAGTCATCACCCTGTACGAGGGTGACTTGAATTGGGTGTATGATCAAGTGAAAGCTATCGAGCTGAAAGATCTTTCTGAATGTAGGAAAAATACATCTTCTAATGTCCAAAGCATTATCTCCAATTCCCCTAACGAAGGCAGCCTTTATGACTTCACAGGTCGCCAAATCATAGGGCAACCGCAACGTGGCATGTATATCCGTAACGGACGCAAGATAGTCATCAAATAGTGTCAAAAGTCGTTGGAAAGGAACAGCAAGGAGGAAGTCTTATAGACGAAAAAAAGGAAGCAGACTGGCCTCCTTTTTTCGTGAGTGTAGTGAGAGATTTCCTCCTTAGAGCTCTCGCTTAATCTTCTCTGCAATCTCCTGAAATTCCTCTGGAGTAAGCTTCAGATGGGGATTCGTGAAGCGCATGTCGGCTTCGCTCTGCATGGGAACCAGATGGATGTGAGCGTGAGGAACCTCCAGACCAAGCACGCACTGGCCCACTTTCACGCAGGGAATGGCTTTCTTGATGGCGATGGCCACCTTCTTGGCAAAAACCTGCAAGCCGGCTATTTCTTCATCCGTAAGGTCGAAGATGTAGTCCACCTCACGCTTGGGAATTACCAATGTGTGGCCCTTCTGTAGAGGGCTGATGTCGAGAAATGCATAGTAATTCTCATCCTCGGCAATCTTAAAGCTGGGAATCTCGCCTGCTACAATCTTTGAAAAAATGCTTGCCATAACAATGTTTTTTATGGGGGGTTATTCATCGAAACTGATATTCAACACTTCCAGTTGAATGGTACCTGCTGGCACCTTTACTTCTGCCACATCGCCCACTTTCTTGCCCAAGAGTCCCTTGGCAATGGGTGTTTCCACGCTGATTTTACCAGCTTTCAGGTCGGCTTCAGTGGCACTGACGATGCGGTACTTCATCTTCATGCCCGTCTTGGCGTTTTTCAGCTCAACTGTAGCCAGAATCTGCACCGTGTCCGTGTCCATGTGGGTGGTGTCGATAATCTTTGCCTCCATGATTGTCTTCTTCAGGATGGCAATCTCTGTTTCCAACTTTCCCTGCCACTCCTTGGCGGCATCGTATTCTGCATTCTCAGAGAGGTCTCCCTTGTCGCGAGCCTCTGCAATCGCGGCACTGGCTGCAGGACGATCCACGCTCTCCATGTGCCTTAGTTTGGCTACCAATTCATCGTAGCCCTTCTGTGACATATAAGCCATATCTATTTAATAATGTATTAAGTATCAGTTTCTGACGACACCGAAAAAGAAAAGAATCCCGACTCTTTTCAGCCGGAACCCTTTACTGTCCTTTTTGTTATGTCTGCTGGTGCAAAGGTATGGATTATTTTCTAATCCACAAACTTTTTGACCACAAATTTTGTCAAAACTGTTAAATCTGTAAAAAACAAACAGAGGTTGCAGAACCTATCTGAGTTTCTCGATGACAGGAAGCAAGAGACGCTCCATGATGGCATAGCCCTCTGCATTAGGATGTACGCCTGGCCTATCGTTGGCATATGCAGGATTCATCTCTGTGCCATCGGCTGTTACGAGAGCACTGAAATAGTCGACGTAGGGGATCTTGTTCTTCTTGGCATACGCCTGGACGCGAGCGTTCAAGTGGCGTATCTTTGTCATCGCGTCGGTCACTTCAGGCCTCCAGCTAAAGCCACCTGCCGGCAGACAACTGGTCAGTATAACCTTGATTTTGTTGGCACGAGCAATGTCCACCAAACTCAGCACGTTTCCAAAGGTTTTGTCTTCATCGTATGGACCCGTATTGAGTGCGATATCGTTTGTTCCGTAGTTGATGACTACAATCTTTGGCTTCAGGTTCACAACATCCTCTCGGAAACGCAGCAGGAACTGGTAGCTGGTCTGTCCCCCAATACCACGGCCAATGATATAGGGATGGTCTTTGAAAAACTGAGAGCTGATGCGTGGCCAACCATCTGTGATGGAGTTTCCCATCAGGACTACACGCTTTGCTTTCTTGTCAGGAGCTCCCAATTCAACATTTGCTTGGCCGTAACGCCCGAAATTGGCAAACTTGTCATGTGTTTGAGCTAGCAGCGAAGGTGCGCAGAGGCACAGGATAGCTGCAAAGAATAGAATACGTCTTTTCATAATACACTTTTATTTTATTTGATTGTTTTCTTTTATTTTCGTATGCAAAGTTAGCCTTTTTCTTGATATTTGTCAATTAATTCGCCTAAAATGTGATATTCTCTTATTCAAATGTCTCTCTTTTTCCTGATTCTGCATATCTTTGCATCAGAAACAAACAGGTTAATGTTTTTTCTTCAAGGTAAAAGATTGTTGTTTTAGGTAAAAAGGAAAACAGGAAAGGATGGATCGTGAGACCTATCCTTTCTTGCTTTTAATGGAAACCTTTGTCAGTCAAATAGTTTTCCGTCTCCGTTTGCATCCAATGTGTGGGCAAGTTTGTCGATGTTCAGACTGCGGGCAGAGGCATCCACGATATCCTTGTATACGCCGCCCTTGCGATAGAGCTCATCTGGGTTGCCCGATTGCTCCACGCGTCCATCCTTGAGGGCATAGACGACATCGCTGTCGATGATTTGTGAGATGCTGTGGCTGATGATGATGACGGTGCGGTCGCGCTTGATGGCATCCAGACTGGCTTTGATTTGTTCCGTAGCGACAGCATCCAAACTAGCGGTTGGTTCGTCGAGGAAAATGATTGGAGGATTCTTGAGGAACATGCGTGCAATGGCGATGCGTTGCTGTTGGCCTCCTGAGAGAGCTGTGGCGCGAGCCTTGAAGCCATCTGGTTGTTTCATGATCTGGTCATAGATGTAGGCTTTCTTTGCAGCCTCGACAACTTCCTCGTCTGTAGCATCGGGCTTGCCGTATCGGATGTTCTCCTCGATGGTGCCCTCGAAGATATGATTTTTCTGCAGTACCAGACCAATGTTTTCGCGCAGATACTTCGTGTCCCATTCGCGCAAGTCCACCCCATCGAGTGTGATGCGGCCGCAGTCAGGCTCGTAGAATTTGTCGAGCAGATTGATGATGGTGGATTTGCCTGCTCCCGAAAGTCCCACAAAGGCTGTGATGTGGCCACTGCCTATCTTCATGTTGATATCGTGGAGAGCCTTGGTTCCATTGGGATATGTGAAGTCAACGCCCTGGATCTCGAATTCTCCGCAAACTTTTTCTGGATGAAAGGATCCAGTGGGTTCCGCCTCATCCTTTGCCTCCAGGATATCGAAGAATCCTTCTGCATATATGAGTGCATCGTTGAGAGAGTCGAAGATGCGTTGCAGTTGGGTGATGGGAGCAGTGACGTTGGAAAAGAGCATCACGTGGTACATGATCTTACCAATTGTCATTCCTGGGTACTGGATAAGCACCAGGTAAGCGGTGAGAATAATGATGAGGACCGTGCCTACCTGTTGGACGAAACTCTTTACTCCATCGAAATAAAACGATGTTCTGCGCACAAGCATTTGATTGTCAGTAAACTGCGTCTGTATGTCCCACTGCTTCTGGCTCTCGATGGGCTCACGATTGAAGGATTTGATGACGTTCATGCTTTCGATGATGCTCACCACACCATTGGATTTCTGCTCACGGAATCTGCGCATGTTGGTGCGCCATCCCTTAAGACGGCGGGCCTGACGTACGGTGATCCATATATAAATAGGTACGATGAATAGGGCTGTCAGTCCCACATACACATTGGCCATAAACATCAATACAAGTGCCAAAAAGGCTGATGTGAAGAGCGGCAACAAGTCGATGAACACACTCTGGACGGTGGTGGAAAGCGATCCCACACCTTGATCGATGCGTGTCTGCAACTTTCCCGTTTCGTTTCCGCTGCGTGAGAAAAAGGCCATCCGGTAACTGAGGATGTGGTCGATGATAGCCTGCGAAAGGTCCTTGCTGACCAGGATGCGCATACGTTCGCCAAAATAGTTCTGCGCATAGCGGATGATGGCGGCCAGCAACTCCTTGCCCAGCAGGATGATGCTGATGACGGTAAGGATGTGGGCAGCCTTTGCCCAGGCGAATCCCTCAGGCTTTACCAGCGCATTGATGGCATCGACCGTGCGGTCGAGAACGACAGCATTGACCTGTGCGATGAAGGACCCGATGAGAGTCAGGATCAACGTTGCTATCACGAGCCACCTGTAGGGGCGGACATAGGGACCGATTTTCTTGAGTAAGAGGATAAGATTCATTCTTTTCTATGCTTTTTTGCTGTGATGTGAGACAAAGTTACCTTTTTTTTTCCAAATTATGAGGGCCGACGAGAGCTTTTCTCACGAATTTTGTGTAAGTTTGCAGAAGATTTCGATTTTTATATTCATAAAATCATGTGTAAAAGAATGAAAAGATTACTCTTCCTAACAACAATCCTGCTGGCAGCAAGCAGCTCTGCCTTGGCTCAAAGACTGCAGATTACCCTGAAAGACAAGTCTGTGGTTTCTTATGATATTGCAGACATCAACGTGATAGACATCATGCCAGAATTGCAGCCTGGCGAGCTTTGGGGCGCTTGGTTCCTGGGTTTCCGCTCCACCACGAGCAGCAGTACCCACTACGATGGAACGGAGATGCTTACCTTCACGGGATCACGTATGAATTGGTATAGGGCAAGCGGAGACGAGGTATACGACATTACCTACAGCGACGACTTCAAGACATTGAATTGCACCTCACAGGAAACTGGCAACGTTGAGAGCTACACCATCCTAGCCAACGAACCTGACCTGCTGGTGCTGAAGCGTGCCAGTTCCATACGATATTTCTACAAGTCTATAGAGGCTGCTCACAACGCAACGATGGTGAAGTTTCCTAATCGAAACGAATACACTGACATAAATCGTATCCTGAATCTGCGTTCGGGTTCCAGCAACTCCACCGTGACCCCCATGGGCAAGCACTTCGAGAACAAACACAAGACCACAGATGCTGATCGTGCCTGGCTGGCCGATCCCTCGAACCAACCCAACGTGAGTATCTCTGGCCTTACAAAATGGGCGGGCAAGGCAGTCACTCTCTATCCCTATGGCGATCCCCAGCCTGCTGACATCAACCAGCACGCCATTGGAGACTGCTGTCTTTGTGCTGTACTGGCATCGTTTGCCTACAACTATCCAGACTACATCAAACACATCATTACACAAGAAGGAAGCACTCGTTTCACCGTGGCTATGTATGACCCTCAAGGAAATCCAGTGAGCGTGACGGTTGACAACAAGTTCCTCTGCGATGGAAACAACAACATCGGCCAACTGACGGGTAAGAACAACGTTCCCACTTGGGGAACTGTGCTCGAGAAGGCTATCATGAAGTGGGAAACCATCTATCAGTGCAACGGTATCGAAGGCATTGGCACAGAGCATGTCGCTCCTCTTTTGACGGGTTCTGGCAACAGCTTTGCCATCTCCCCTGGAACCCTTTTCAACAATGAGATGAAAGCTGTTCTGGAGTGGGCCATGCAGAACGGAATGATTGGCGTGGGAGGATTCAACAAGGGCGATTTGCTTTGCGGAACCCTGAATACTGTGACGGGCCATGCCTTCACGTTGATGTATACCACTGATCCTGACAACTATCTCTTCTCGATGCGTAACCCTTGGGGTATCACCTCAGTGGATGGTGTGCTGGAGATTCCTGACTATCGCTATATTGTTCAGACCATCGACTTCCGACTGGTTTACCCTGGAGCTGCCAAGGAATTCCTCAAACAGAACCAGACTGGTTACGTCGTTCCCAAGTTTGCTCCTAAGCAAGGTGACCTGGGTGTATCCAAGCGTCTGCTCCGCATGGCTGGCGTGAACAGCTATGCAGGCGAGACTGGCGATGATGCCTACAGTGATGAAGAAGAATAACCATTTCACTCAGAAAGCAACTTATGAAAGTAGGAGACAAAATACCTGAGACTTTGGGTGTCGACCAGAATGGCAACCCCATCAAGGCAAGCGACTATAAAGGGCGCAAGATCATATTGTACAGCTACCCTAAGGCAAACACTTCCGGCTGTACGGCTGAAGCATGTTCCCTCCAGCTGCATAAAGCAGAGCTGGAGGCTGCTGGCTATTCCATCATTGGTGTTAGCAAGGACCGCATCGAATTGCAAAAGAAGTTTGCTGACAGCTATTCTTTGGAATTCCCTCTCATTGCAGACACTGACACCACCCTGCTCCAGCAACTGGGAGCATGGGGTGAGAAGGTGGCTTGTGGCCGTCGCACCATAGGCATCCTGCGCACCACGTATCTGGTCAACGAGGACGGAATCATCGAAAAGATATTCACCCCCAAGGAAATCAAGACAAAAATACATGCTGAACAGATTTTGAGTTACATCAATCAATAAATCACCTTTTCAACAGCCATGAAACGCAAGATTGCAATTTTGGGCGCAGGAATGATGGGCTCTGCCCTGGCTTTTCCTGCTGCAGAGAATGGAAACGATGTGCGCATCATTGGAACCTGTCTCGACGACAGCATCATCGATGGGTACATCCAGACACACAAACACGAGAAGTTCTGCAGGAAGTTCCCTGACAATGTGACGTACCACTACTTCCGTGACTGGAAGGAAGCTGTGGAGGGGTGCGACTTCGTGATTGGAGGCGTGTCGTCGTTTGGAGTCGATTGGTTCCTCGAGGAAATCCTCACTCAGCTGAACCCTGAGTTGCCCGTATTGAGCGTGACAAAAGGACTTCGCGCTACCGAGGATGGGACACTTCTCTCTTACCCCGGCTTTTGGGAGAGTGAGTTGGCAAAACGTGGTATAAAGCACACAATCTGTGCCATTGGCGGTCCCTGCACCAGCTACGAGCTGGTCTTTATGGACCCATCGGAAGTGGCGTTCTGCGGAAAGGACAACGATGCTCTGCGCATGATGAAGGAAGCCATGCAGCGCCCCTATTATCACATCTCCCTGACAAACGACGTCATTGGACTGGAAAGTGCGGTCGCACTGAAGAATGCCTATGCGATGGCTGTTACGCTGGCTGTGGGACTCAACACGCGTTGGCATGGTGAAAGTGAGCCCCAGCACTATAACTCCCAGGCAGGAACGTTCACGCAAGCCGTACGTGAGACGCATGCTCTCATGATGTTGCAAGGGGGGACGTTTGAATCGGAGTGCATTGGTTTGGGTGATCTCTACGTGACCATTTTCAGCGGACGTACACGCAGATGTGGCGTTCTGATGGGGCAAGGATTGAACTACGACGAGGTGACTGAGGCATTGGCAGGCATCACGCTGGAAAGTCTTGTCATTACGCGTGTTATGGGAAATGCAATCCGCAGGAAAGCTGAACTGGGACTCGTTGACCTGAAGGACTTCCCCCTGCTCATGCATATCGTGGACATTCTCGACAAGGGAAAGGCTGACGCTGACCTTCCGTGGGAGGCTTTCACGTTTGAGCATCTCGACTGACGTTTCCATCTTCCTCGAAAAGTAACGGCTGATATGCAGACAAAACACACCTTCAAGCATTGGCAGTGGAGAGTCATCATCTGCTCGATGATAGGTTACTCCATGTTCTATTTCGTGCGCAAGAACTTCTCGTTTGCTATGCCTGCTTTGGGAGAAGCCTATGGAATCACCAACACCAGCTTTGGCATCATCCTCTCACTGGTGGGCATCATCTATGGCATATCTAAGTTCATCAACGGTTTCATCGCTGATCGCGCCAACGCCCGTTGGCATCTTGTCATTGGCCTCACGATATGTGCGCTGCTTAATTACATCTTTGGTTTCAGCGCAGATCTCAGCCATTGGATAACAGGTGCTTCGCAGGGCCCTGACTTTGTCAACTCGATGGTGGTCATCATGGCAGTCCTGCTTGTCTTGAACAATATCTTCCAAGGATGTGGATTCTCACCCTGCAACCGTCTGATGGTGCATTGGGTTCCCCCCAAGGAACTGGCGACAAAGATGAGTTTCTGGAACACCTCCCATTCCATTGGGGCAGGGCTTGTTTCTGTCCTTTGCGGCTATATCATAGGCAGCGGAATGGGTTCAGGAACTGGCACGATGGCGTGGCAATGGTGCTTCTGGATTCCTGCTGTCATCGCGTCGCTGGGTGTGTTCTTTATCCTCGTCTCTTTGCGCGACACGCCCACTTCCGTTGGTCTCCCGGAATTGCCAGATACGAAGACGGAACTCGACGAAGACGACAGCCCTGAGGCTTTCAAGGCGTTCATCCGCAAGAAGGTCTTCCAGAATCCCATCGTGTGGATTCTTGCTTTGACCGACCTGTTTGTCTACATTGTGCGCTTTGCTGTCTTGGATTGGGGTCCCACGTTTCTCCAGAACCGTGCGATTCCCCTCTCTCCTCAGTTGGCAGGGTGGACTATCGCGATCTTCGAGATAGCAGGATGTGCTGGAATGATGTGTGCGGGATGGGTGTCTGACCGTTTCTTTGGTGGAAAGGCCCAGCGCGTTTGTGCCATCGAGATGGGCATCGTAGCCCTTTGTCTGGTTGCTCTCCACCTGTTGCCTGCTGATGCGAGCAGTGTGCTGGTGCTTGTCCTGTTGGCAGTCGCTGGTTTCTTCCTCTATGGGCCTCAGGCTCTGCTGGGTGTTGTGGCCGCCAACCAAGTGACGAAGAAAGCTGCCTCGTCGGCTGTTGGCCTGATAGGTCTGATGAGTTACGTCTCTGTCATCTTCACAGGTGCTGGCTTGGGTTGGTTCTCAGACCATTTCGGCTGGGACTATCTCTTCATCCTCATGAGTGGCGTAGCCATTGTGGGAGGACTGACGGTGGCTCTTTTGTGGAACATCAAGGATGACGGATACATCCATTAAGTCTAATCCAGCCTACAGTCGTATTCCGTAGAAGAAACGTGCACGCCACTTGGTGTTCTCGATCTCCAGGTTCTTCTTGTTGCCTATGTTGGTGAAATTGAAAACCATCGATAAGCCCGTGAACATGTTTCTCTTTATCTGACGAACGACGGAGCCACGCGCTGTGAGGATGATCTCCGGGAAATGGTAACGGAGTGGAATGCGTGTGTTGTCGAGAGTTAGCGCTGTGTTGCTGAAGACGATGAATGTGGGCAGGGATGAGAGATGAATCAGCCAATTCTTTGCAGGCACGTAGTTGTAGCCATACCCGCCTCCAACACCAATGTTGGTTATGTTGAAACGGAAATTCTCCTTGCTGTTCGCCTCGCCCCTCTGCCCCTGTGCAGATAGAGCCAACAGGAAGCTTCCTGCCGATCGGCGCTGGATATAGCCTTGGGAGAGTGCGGCAGGATAGGAGAAGCGGCGGTTGTTGAAGCAATAATAGCCGTTCAGGTTGAGCGTCTTCAGCGAGAGTATGTCTGGAGGCAGGTTTACCCGATTCTGTCCGCCTTCCTCACTCCATCCCTTGAAGTTGTGGGCAGAATGATAGATGAACTCGAAACCAAAGCTTTTTCCGTAGGACAGCAGATTCAGCTCGTAGTCGCTGTATCGTCCCAGCAGTTTAGCAGGATTGAGCGCGACGCTGACAGAAAACCCCACGTAGTTCACGGCCAAACTGAGTGTGGATTTGTAGTCTGCTTTCAGTTTCGTTTGGAAAGGTATATCGTTTCTGACTGCCTCTGCCCCAATCTGTGCTCCAGAGACATTGGCCCTGCCTATGATTGTGAACCTGGTGGTTGGGCGTGTCACGTAGGCTGTGTCCACATTGGCATTCCTGTATCGAGCCGTCAGCACGCTGTCGACGAGCCGTATCCGTGCGAAACGATCTTTGGCACAAACCTGTGTGTCTATCCCGCTTGCGAGAAAAACGCACAATGCAATGAGTATCTTGGCAGGTAATCTCATACTTGTAGGCAACAAAGTTACTGATTTTTCCTGTACGCAGGAACATTTCTGCCTTTTTTTTCCTTCTTCCCCTCACTTTCCTTGCTGAAAATCAAATCTATCTCATTCGGCAGACACTTTTGCCTGGATAGTTTCGAAAATGTCTCTCCATTCTTGTGCGATATCGTATTTTTTGTTGTACCTTTGCCCATGAAAAAAAGAATGAATGATATGACACCATCTCAGAGATTACTCAGGGAAATTTTCCCCTTAGCCATCTTGGCAGGCATTTGCATCTCCATCGGATGCGTTGTGAACCTTCGCGTGGGAGGCGTGGCTGGAGCCGTGCTCTTCGCTTTCGGCCTTACGACCGTGGTGTACTACGGCTTGAAGCTCTACACAGGCACGGCAGGCTTTATCCGCCGCCAGGGCGACTGGTCCATGCTGGCTGTCGTTCTGCTGGGCAACATTGTCGGTTGCTGGCTCACCGCTCAAATGATATCCTACGCACAGCCAGATTGCATCGCGCCTGCCTCTGCCATTCTCGAAGGACGCTTGGCTAAAGGTCCTTGGGCATGCTTCCTCTTGGCAATCGGCTGCGGATTCATCATGACCACAGCCGTAGAGTTTGCCCGCAAGGGTAAGATGCTTACCCTCCTGCTGGGTGTTCCCGTCTTCATCCTCTGCGGTTTTGCCCACTCGATAGCCGATGCCTTCTATTTCCTTGTCTCGCCTGCGGAGTCGCTGATGCAACCCATGGTGCTGGTCGTTTATCTTTGCGAGGTGCTGGGTAATTTCGTGGGCTGCAATCTCTACCGCTGGATGCTCTTGCCCTCGAAATAGGCCAGACGCAAATGTTAACAACTAATAAAAAGCGCTGAGAACTAAACGTAAATGTTAAATATGGGGCAGCGCGGCTCGTTTTTCTGGATGCCCAAAGGGAAGGGGGACGAAAATGCATAACTTTGCATCAAGAAAACCGAGAAACGATGAAACAAACCCCTTCAAAGAAACCTCTCACGCATGCTGAGATGGAGATTATGAATGTCCTGTGGGACAGCCCGCAGGCTCTCACGGTACATGAGATTGTGGATTGCTTCCCAGACTCCCCGCCAGCCTATACCACCGTAGGCACTTTCCTGAAGATTCTCGAGGCCAAAGGCTACGTGGAGCATCGTCGAAAGGCAGGAACAGGACGCACCTTCTGTTTCTCGCCCCTAATGAGCCGTGAGAAATACATTTCCCAAGTCCTGCATGACGTGAAGGACTCTCTCTTCAGGAATTCCACGAAGGCCCTCTTCTCCTTCCTCATCCAAAGCGAGGAGCTGAGCGACGAGGAGCTGCGTGAAATCATGGAGATGATGGAAAGCAGGGATGAAACGCTTTCGCGCAAAAACTGATAGGTTTCTAACATACTATACCCACTCCCTTTGGCGTTATTATATAAGAGGAAAGCTTAGGCAAGTTTTTTGACTTTGGCTTCCTCAGTCGTATAATAGACAGAAACGCATTAAGTGATTTCTCGTGTAAGTTCAATTAGAGTTAATACAAAGTTTATGAGAAATCGGCTCGAGCAAAACTTCTGCCACCTGGGAAGGCCGCAGAAGTTTTCTCTCTTTCATGATGTCTGAGTCAGGCGACGGTTGCATCGCATGGCAGGAACGTGTTCCGCTATATCCTGGGTTTCTGGCAGAGGTAGGCTATCTGGGAGACAATGAAGATGATGATGCCGTAGATTATCGGAACGAGCACGCACTTGTATCCGCCATATATGACGGCAGGTGGCATCAGATTGGATGGAGAAATGTCGCCCGCCTCATTAAAGGCTCTGTACGACTCTTGCAGGACGCCATACATCTGATAGAGGCCCATGGCTCCAAAAAGGAAACCGCAGGCCAGCGAGATGAGGCCAATGTTGCGAACCCAGGCTGGGGCTTTCCATGCTGCCAGGAAAACCAGCGCCAACAATAGGGTAAGGGCAGACATGCAGAGAGGATTGCCCGAAACAAAGAAATCAGTAATTGCTGTCATAATCATAAAGTTTTAATTTGGTTGAACATTTTGTCGTCGTAGCAGCTGCTTGTTTTGAATTCGATGGCAAAGGTATGCCATTAGGGCTTCGAGAGCAAAAATTTTGGCTGTTAAAACCCCTCGTTTGCTTGCCAAAACCCTCTATAAGGGGATTTTGACTCTTTAGAAGGGCTTTCGTACAGAGGAATTTGCTATCTTTGCATGCGAAATGAAACGCTCGTCACTTATTCTTTCCTATTGGTTGGTGGCATTGATCCTGTTTGCTATCGTATTGTCCAGCACGGGCTACTCGTTTGCCGACGCTTTGTTTCTTGCCAGCTCGCTTATGCCAGTGGCCGTACTGTTCCGTTACCTGCTGGCCCAGGTGCGTTTCGCCTCGCGTTGGCAAGGAATACGTGATGTGTGTTTCCTCGCATTGTTCATTCTCACGATGGCTTTCCTTGCCGTTCATCTGGCACATACCCTGATATTGGCTCTGCGTCGCCAGTTGTATGAAACCGATCTGGTCGTTTCTCCCATATTGCTCAATCCCGTTTTCCTGTTGGCCATGCTGCTGCTGATTATCGTGGGCGATTATTTCTTTGGGCGTCTTATCGAGCAGCGTATGCCGATGGAAGAGGAGACGATAACCTTCACCAGCGACCGTCAGCCTGTGATGCTTCTGCAGCAGGAGATCCTCTATGTGGAGAGTTGTGATACGGAAACGTGGGTTCATGCTACGGAGGGCCGCCGCTATCGCAACAAGCGTTCCATCTCCACCTGGGCCCATCTTTTGGGCAATGATTTCCTGCGCATCCATCGTTCCTATCTTGTCCGCATTACTGCCTGCCAAGGGCGAGAAGGTGAGAGCGTTGTGCTGGGCGATGTCCGCCTCCCCGTTTCCCGCAAGTATAAGGCCATAGTTCAGGAAGTGTTGGGCTAACTTGTTTGTTTTTTTGATTCTGGAGGACCTGGATTTCCAGATTCCGAATTTGAGTTTCGCAAACTGTTCAACTGTTCGCTGTTCGATCTGGAGGAACGATTCGTTCCCCCAGCTGTGCAATTGTTTCAACTGTTCGCTGTTCGCTGTCAGGGCTAAAGGAACTAGAGAATCTAGAGGGCACCTCAGGCCAATTGTCAATTGTAAATTGTTAATAGTTGATCATATCTTTTAATTGCTTTAATGTCAGTTAGTTGTAAATCGTTTTCTCTCTCATTCGTCCTGCGCGCATGGGCGAAGTGTCGGTTGGAGTTCCTCAACGTGTTGACTCCGGATTTTCAACTTGTCGATTTCCTCTTTCTAACACGATGCAAAGGTACGTTTAAGCGAGCGCCGTGCGATAAAACGCTTTTTATCAGTAAGGCCGAGCGGAAGTACCTTCGCGACAGCAAAGGTACGAAGAACTGGTGGATGGCTGTCGGACATTGTCAGTCTTTGTCGCACATTGTCGGACATTGTCAGTTATTGTCAGTTATCGGGCGAAAAAAGTAAAGATTTTTCTTGCATAATTCAAGAAATTTTTGTACCTTTGCAAGGTAATTAAAAGGGAGGAAGACAGGATGAAAAGCTACTACAAGTATGAGTTGGCGGAGGCTGCTGGGGTGAGCACCCGCACCTTTGGCCGTTGGCTGAGTCAGCAGAGTGAGACATTGGCTAAGTGGGGCGTCACGCCCAGGACACAGATGCTGCCACCCGTCGCCGTGAAGTGGATCTGCGG